>Ga0129302_1002395_pt1 | contig 13424 bp, 11 predicted proteins | sample BlaSprsedimmetaG_FD_94476 | JGI IMG/M metagenome (GOLD analysis project Ga0129302, IMG submission 94476) | Hot spring sediment bacterial and archeal communities from California, USA to study Microbial Dark Matter (Phase II) - Blank Spring... | ecosystem: Environmental > Aquatic > Thermal springs... | reverse complement strand
GTCATAAACAACCGCTCAGGCGGAAACGCCCCGCTTATCGCCGAACAAATCGCCCGGCAATATATCCGGTAGCCGGTGCGCTTTGCAGAATGTAGACGTAATAGGGCATGCGGTGATCCTGTAAACCAACGGCCTGTCACGCCGGAGGTCGCAGAAATAAAAAACCCGCCAGGGGCAACTCCCAGGCGGGTTAGCTGAAATTATGGCGGGAGCGACGAGACTCGAACTCGCGACCTCCGGCGTGACAGGCCGGCGTTCTAACCAAACTGAACTACGCCCCCGGTAACAAACACCTTCATCAGACTCTCGAACTCGGGACCTTCCCGATGAACAGCATCGGGACGTTCTAACCAAACTGAACTACGCCCCCGGGAAAATAAACATCTTTTTAGAACCTTACCGTTCTGGTAGGCGGAACGGGATTTGAACCCGTGACCCCCGGCTTGTAAGGCCGATGCTCTCCCGCTGAGCTACCCGCCTGCGTTGAGAACGTATCTAGATACCAATATCGAGATGCGTTGTCAAGAAAAATTCAATGGGCAGGAACATGTAGATCCGGCTCCACTTTGCCCTCGGGCTGCACCAGTTCTCCAAGACGGAAAGGAGTGCATTCTTCCTCCGGCGCGAAAAGCTGCTCATCTTCGTCTAATACGAGTGCATTGGTGAGCACCTTGTCCATATGTTCAACAAGAATGATCTCGACTTTCCTTAAAACTCTCTTAGGTATTTCCTCGATATTCTTTTTGTTTTCTTCTGGTATCATCACCTTGCCGAGCCCGCCCCTGTGAGCCGCGAGTATCTTTTCCTTCAAGCCCCCTATCGGCAGAACACGGCCTCTCAAAGTGATTTCACCGGTCATGGCCACATCCCGGCTGACGGGATGCTGGGTGAGTGCGGATACCATGGCCGTGGCAAGCGTGATACCCGCAGAAGGGCCGTCCTTAGGAATCGCTCCTTCAGGGACATGTACGTGGATATCTGTTTTTTCATAAAAATTATCAGGCAATCTAAGTTGTCTCGCGCGTGACCTGACATAGCTCAAGGCAGCCCGCGCCGATTCCTGCATCACATCCCCGAGTTTTCCCGTAAGCACGAGGTTCCCCTTCCCGGGCATCACGGTGGCTTCGATCTGAAGAAGCTCACCGCCAACATCGGTCCAGGCAAGCCCGGTCGCCACGCCAATGGTGTCTTTCTCCTCCGAACGTCCATAACGGAATTTGGGTATGCCCAGGTATTTTCCGATCGAGGCGCTGGTCACCGAAATCGATGTTTCGGGCCCCTCTTTAGCCACCACTTTTGCAACCTTGCGGCAGATTGAAGATATCTCCCGCTCCAGGTTCCGCACCCCGGCTTCTCGGGTGTAATGCCTGACTATCGTCAGGATAGCCCCGTCGCTGAAAGAAATGTTGCCATGTACCAGTCCGTTTTCCTTAACCTGCTTTTTTTCCAGGAACTGCTTGGCAATATTCAATTTATCGAGTTCGGTATACCCTGCAAGCCGTATGATTTCCATCCTGTCCTGAAGGGGCACGGGAATACTGTGAAGATTGTTCGCAGTAGTAATGAAAAAAACATCCGACAGATCGTAATCCAGGTCCATGTAGTGGTCACTGAAAGCATAGTTCTGTTCCGGGTCCAGCACTTCAAGAAGGGCAGCCGAGGGATCCCCCCGGAAATCGGTGCTCATTTTATCCACCTCATCCAGGCAGAACACGGGGTTGCTGGTTTTAGCCTTCTTAATGTACTGGATGATTTTACCGGGCATAGCCCCGATATATGTACGTCTGTGTCCCCTTATCTCAGCTTCATCCCGCACTCCACCCAGGGAAAGCCGGACAAAATTCCTGCCGGTCGCCCTGGCAACTGATTTGGCGAGAGAAGTCTTGCCGACGCCAGGAGGGCCCACCAGGCAGAGTATGGGTCCGCGAAGCTTTTTCGTAAGCTTCTGCACGGCGAGGTATTCCAGGATGCGTTCCTTCGGTTTTTCAAGACCGTAGTGATCTTCGTTTAAGATCTTTTCGGCTTCGTCCACATCCAGTTTTGATCTGGTTTTTTCATACCACGGGATCGAAAGAATCCAGTCGATGTAATTCCTGACCACCGTGCTTTCTGCGGACATGGGAGACATCATCTTCAGCTTCTTGAATTCCTGTTTCACACGTGAGTGGGCCTCTTTGCTGAGTCGCTTTCGCTTGATGCGCTTCTCGAGTTCATCAAGCTCGGCCTTGAAATCGTCCTTTCCCCCCATTTCTTTTTGGATGGCACGCATCTGCTCGTTGAGGTAATAATCTTTCTGGGTCTTTTCCATCTGTTTTTTGACCCGGGCCCGCAACCGGTTTTCCAGCCTGAGAATATCCAGCTCGCCGCTCAGCTTTTCAAAAAGCCTTTCCAGTCGCTTGTTGAGATCCTCGGTCTCGAGCAGAATTTGTTTGTCGCTAACTCTGAGGGGTAGGTGGCCTGCTATTGTGTCACCGAGTCTTTCCGGATCTTCAATGGAAGTTACCGTGTTGACGACTTCCTGGCTTATCTTGTTGTTGAGCTTGGCGTATTCGGTGAATGCGGTATTCACGGCCCGAACGAGGGCTTCGGTTTCCACATCCACCCTCGCGGCCCGGGGTGCTTTCGACACCTCAACGATCATGAAGCCGTGACGATCGACGAAATTTTCTATTCGGCCCCGTGCTTTTCCTTCTATAAGGGCTTTGACTGTGCCGTCAGGCAGTTTCAGCAGCTGCAGCACCACGCTGATGGTGCCGTAGGTGTAAATGTCCTTCGATTTCGGGTCATCGACTTTAGCCTCCTTTTGCGTTGCAAGAAACACTTCCTTGCGATGGGCCATAGCGTATTCCAGTGCCCTGATGGAATTGTCCCTGCCGACAAAGAGAGGAACGACGACGTTTGGAAATACCACTACGTCCCTTAGCGGCAACAGGGGGAAAAGGAGTTGCTCTCCGTAGATGGATTCATTATCACTATTTGCTTTAAACATATATTCACCCGCAATTCGCCTGGCTTTCCTGGTGTTCATACAGGAGAAGCGGCTCAGTTCCTTTTGTGATCACTTCTTCTCCAATAATGCACTCCCGGATTCCGTTGGTGGTGGGTATATCGTACATTATATCAAGCATAATGGCCTCCAGGATCGCCCTTAGACCTCTTGCCCCGGATTTCCGGGCCAGCGCCTGTTTGGCCACCTCGATCAACGCCTGATCGGTGAATTTAAGTTCCACTCCTTCCAGTTCAAACAGTTTTTTATATTGCTTTACCAGCGCATTCCTGGGTTCCGTCAATATCCGTACAAGAGCTTCCTGGCTCAACTCATTCAAGGTGGCCAGTACGGGTATGCGGCCGATGAATTCAGGAATAAGACCGAATTTGATCAAGTCTTCCGGTTGGACCTGCGAAAGCACTTCGCCTTGATCCATTTCGTTCTTGCTCTGGATGTCGGCTTCAAAGCCCATGACTTTTTTACCAAGCCGGTTCTGAACGATTCGATCCAGGCCGTTGAACATGCCCCCGCAGATGAAAAGAATGTTGCTCGTATCCACCTTTACGAAATCCTGTTGTGGATGTTTCCTTCCGCCTTTCGGTGGGATATTGGCCAAAGTGCCTTCGATTATCTTCAGCAAGGCCTGCTGCACGCCTTCCCCCGAAACGTCCCTGGTTATGGAAGGGCTGTCGGATTTACGAGCGATTTTATCTATTTCATCAATATAAACGATACCTTTACAGGCCTCATCGACATCATAATCAGCCATTTGAACCAGGCTGAGAACGATGTTTTCGACATCCTCCCCGACATATCCCGCTTCGGTAAGGGTGGTCGCGTCGGCGATTGTGAAAGGCACATTCAAAATTTTTGCAAGAGTTTGTGCAAGAAGCGTTTTGCCGGAGCCCGTAGGCCCGATCAGCAGGATGTTGCTCTTTTGAATCTCGACACCATCCATGTCCATTTTTGTATGGATACGTTTGTAATGATTATGAACAGCCACTGAAAGGATTTTTTTCGGTTTGTCCTGCTCGATTACATATTCATCCAGAATCGATTTGATTTCCACCGGCTTGGGTAGTCCCCCCATCCCGGTTTCATCTATATCCTGGCTGTATTCCTCGGCAATAATTTCGTTGCACAGCTGTATACATTCATCGCAAATATACACCGACGGGCCGGCAATAAGTTTTTTGACTTCATCCTGGCCTTTGCCGCAGAATGAGCAGGTCAAATCATCTATGGAATCCCTTTTTTTAGTCATAAGTTATTAATCTCCTTATACTGTGGACTCCTTGAGTGGTATTTCTCTTTTTGTAATCACTTTGTCTACGACTCCATATTGTTTTGCCTCTTCGGCGCTCATGAAATAGTCGCGTTCGGTATCCCGGCGAATCTTTTCGATATCCTGGCCGGTGTGGTACTGCAGTATTTCGTTCAACCGTTCCCGGATCTTGAGAATCTCCCTTGCATGTATATCTATATCCGTCGCCTGGCCCTGGGCGCCGCCCATAGGTTGATGGATAAGTATTCTGGCGTTCGGGAGCGAATATCTCTTGCCTTCGGCTCCTGCGGCAAGCAGCACTGCAGCCATGCTGCTGGTCTGGCCCATACATATAGTGGCCACACTGGGTTTGATGTATTGCATGGTATCGTAAATCGCAAGGCCTGCAGTCACAGAACCGCCGGGAGAATTGATATAAAGATTGATGTCTTTATCGGGATCTTCGGATTCCAGGAAAAGCATCTGGGCTATGATAAGGTTCGCGGTATGATCTGCGACCTGCTCGCCCATGAATATGATCCGGTCTTTAAGCAAACGGGAATAAATATCATAAGCACGCTCCCCCCTGCTCGACTGCTCTATCACCATCGGTATAAGCATTTACTTTATAGACCTCCCTCACACTGCAGTTTTTCAGCCTTCCAGGCTGCTCACTTCTATTACATTAGCATTATCAATAAGGTACTTCAATGTCTTTTCTTCCAATAACTTTTCTTTGAGGTTGTCGATAATGCCTTTACTTTCATAGTATCGACGCAGAACATCAGGGGGTTGCGAGGCCGCCGCGGCCATGCTGTTGAAAGCATCATCCAGGTCTTGATCTTCCAGCTGCAGATTTTCCTGGCGGGCGATTTGCCCGAGCACCAGCATTTCCTTCACGCGCTTCTCGGAGGCAGGCAGAAGTTCTTCACTGAGTTTCTCGTCGGAAATTCCGGCTTTCTCAACACTCAACCCACTCCTGGCAAGATTCTGCTTTACGCTATCGATTGCATAATTCAACTCGGAGTCCACAAGGATACGCGGTAAATCAACCTGCACGGACGCTGATATTTTTTCAAGCAGCCGCTGTTTTGCCTCCTTGTCCGTCCGTCTTTCCATCTCAAGGAGCATAGACTCCCTTACTTTTGTCTTGAGATCTTCCAGATCAGCAAAGTCTCCGCCCAGACCCCGGGCAAAGTCATCGTCGAGAGGGGGAAGTTCCACGGTCTTGATGTCCGAAACCACCACATGGAACCGGATATGCTTCCCTGCCAACTTCGTGTGATGAAATGTCTCTTCGAAATCGACCTCTATATCCTTTTCAACACCTTTTTCGATACCTATCAGAGATTTTTCAAAAATCGGGTGAAAATCCCCGCTACCCACATGAAGCATGTAATTCTCAGCCGATGTGTCTTCAATGGGTTCTTCTCCTTCAAAAGCTTTGTAATCAAGCACCACGTAATCGTTTTCTTCGATTGTTTCTCGGTCATCGACGGGCTTCAATTTTCCGTGCGACTGAACTATTGCATCCAGCCTGGCCTGGACCTGCTCGTCTGTTACTTCCACTTTTTCTTTTTGAACCTCTACTCCCTTGAAGTCTTTGACCTCAAAGGCGGGTCGCACTTCCATGGAAGCGGAATAAGTAAAAGGTTTTCCTTTTGTTGGCACGTCTTTCTCAATTTGGGGATATCCAAGCACATTCATATCGGCTTCGGTGATGGCCGCAGGAAATGTGTTCGCGACAAATTCTCTGGAAACATCTTCGCGAACCTGATCACCGAAACGAGTTTCGAGAACGCTTCTGGGTGCTTTTCCAGGCCGAAAACCGGGTATTTTGACATTGCGCGACAGTGAATGGTAAGCTTCATCCAGTTTCCGTGCAACTTCGTCCTCGCCTATTTCGACGATGATTTTTTTCATAGTGGAGGTAATTTCTTCAACAGTAGTCTTCATTTTTCTCCTCGTCCGCGTCAGGATATTAAATGCTGATCGTAAGGGGTGTCAGGCCCTTGGCATTGAATTAAAAGGTAAGAACTTTCCGGTGGAGGTCAAGCTGCCGGCCGATAATTGCCGAAAGGACTCACTAGTATCCATCCGGAGATACGGGATGGAAACTTACTAAAGCGGCAAATATGCTGTCAATGATTTGTTACATCTCAAGGCGGGGTCCATTGAAAACTTTGTTTTTTAGATGCATGTGTTTCAATATATGATGCTGACAAACGGATCAAAATTGTGTTAAGTGAAATACTTGTCTTTCAGAAATCCTTTTGACAGGTGCTTCGATATGATTTCGTCGCTCACGGAAATGCCTGCGGAAACCGTGCGGAAACTTAAAGGTGTGTTCTTTGATATCGATGACACTTTTACTTCCTCCGGAAAAATACTCCCTGCTGCGTTCAAAGCCCTCTGGAATTTGAAGGAGTCCGGATTGATGGTTGTGCCGGTGACCGGAAGACCTGCCGGCTGGTGTGATCATATCGCCAGAATGTGGCCTGTGGACGCCGTGGTCGGAGAAAACGGCGCTTTTTATTTCTGGTATGATACCTTGGAAAACAGGCTGAAAAGACGATTCCTGGATTCACTTGAAATACGTAAGGCCAATCGTTGCCGGTTGGATCGACTGAAAGAGGAAATACTCTCGATGGTGCCTGGCGCCGCAACGGCAAGCGATCAGGCCTACCGTGAGGTCGACCTTGCCATAGATTACTGCGAAGATGTCATTCCACTGGATTCGACGTCAGTGGAAACCATATGCAGCATCTTCAAACGTCATGGAGCCGAGTGTAAAGTATCTTCTATCCATGTCAACGGGTGGTTCGGTCGTTACGACAAGCTGGCGATGATTTCGATCTTCCTTCGCGAGCGAATGGGGCTGGAATTTGCCTTATGCCGCGACAATTTTGTCTTTTGCGGGGACTCGCCCAATGACGAACCGCTGTTTGAAGCTTTTCCGTGTTCGGTTGGCGTCCGAAACGTTCTCAGGTTCACCGGATGCATGCAGCGGCTGCCGACATATATTACCAATGAGGAGAGCGGAAAAGGGTTTGCGGAACTGGCTGCTCTGCTTTTAAAACTCCGGAAACAGTGAAGGATTTTTTCGGACCTGATATTGATGCCTTGAAAAAATTACGTCATTAATGCATCTGGCAGGACATGGCGGTTGTCATTGGTATGAGAATTTCGATAAATACAGATGGGACTGATGTTTTTGATGAGGAATTTCAGTGTGAACGAATTTGATACAAGAAGAGTGATGACTCCGGAAAGGGTATGGACGATTTCAAACATCCTGAGCATCCTGCGAGGGGCGATGGGTTTTCCGATTGCGCTCCTTCTGAGCCGCGGCGAGATGATTTACGCTACGGTGTTGATCATTTTGGCGATTATCTCGGATGCACTCGATGGATTCATAGCAAGAAAGACGAATCAGGTGACGAACCTGGGCAAAGCACTTGACCCGATTGCGGACAAAATGTGCATTCTCACCGTGTTGCTTTTCCTGATCATTGAAGGGAAAATACCGATTCAATTCTTGATTTTCATAGGTATAAGGGATCTTGCCATAGCGATCATGTCCGTATACCTGATGAATGTTAAAGATATGATTGTAGGTGCGGTATTTACGGGCAAGGTATCGATAATTTTCATTACGGCAACGATGTTAACTTTTATATATAATATAAATTCACTTCAAAAACTACTAGTTTATGTAACATATATAGTTTTGATTATTTCATTTATTCATTATTTAATTATATTCTTAAAAAATTTTCGTGAAAAAGGTTTAGAATAAGTTCTATATTGCTTAACTTCAAAAATATCGCATGAGAACTCCCTTTTATCACCGCTTTTCCGGATTTGTGTGTGTAAACAGAGTCCGTTCACATCCGGTATATCCAGATGGGAACGGTTTAGAAATTTTTGCTTTTGAACGAAAGGAACAGCCATGACAAACCAAGAAGATCTGCCGAATGTTTCAATGTCCAACACGAAGAAGGAACTACTCGATGCCTACGAGGAGGCCAGGAAACAGCTTAGGGCCAAAGATAAAGCGGTGCTGGACGCTGAAAAGGCACGCAAACAGGCCGAAAAGCAGGCCGCACTTGCTGCCGCCGATGCCCAGGCATCTCAGGACCCGGTTCAGAGATTGCAGGAACTGCGTGGCGTTGTCAGCCGCGAACTCACTTCGTTGTCGGAGCGCTTCGAAAGTGAAATAGCCACCTACCGCAAGATTGAAGCCGCGGTGCAGGAAAAACAAAAAGAACTCGACACCATCTATCAGGTGGAAACAGCTGCATCGGACTTGGCTGCGCTGATCCAGGCCCAGCAGATTAGAAAAGAGGAGTTCGAGACCGAAATACAGCGTAAGAAAGATGAATTCGACCAGGAGATGCGCGAGATCCGTGAACGCTGGAGCAAGGAGAAGGCAGATCGAGAGCGGGAGGCTAAGGAACAGGCTGAAGCAATCAAAAAACAGCGGCAGCGTGAAAAAGAAGAATACGAGTATGCTTTTACGCGCGAACAGGAGCAGCGCAGAAATACCTTGGAAGACGAGTTGAAAACGCTGGAGAAGGAAATTGAAGAAAAACGGCGGGATTTTGAGCAGGAACTCAGCCGGAGGCGGGCGGAGCTTGAGCTGCGTGAAGCAACAGTGGCAAAACAGGAAAACGAGCTGGCTGAATTGCGTAGCGAAGTAGAATCATTTCCGGAAAAACTGGAGTCCAAAGTGCAGGCCGCGGGCCAATCCACAGCTGAACTTCTCACAAGTGATTTTCAGAAGGAAAAGGCCCTGCTGGAATCCAGGTTCGAAGGAGAAAAGAACGTGTTTTCCAGTAAAATTGAATCTCTGCAGAACCTGGTAAAAGCACAGCAGGAGCAGATAGCGGACCTGTCACGCAGGAATGAGGCCGCGTATGAAAAGGTGCAAGACATCGCAAACCGTGCAGTTGCCGCCGCTAAACGCGAGTATGTTTCCGTTCCGTTTCAGTCTCAGGGTACAGGACAGGCGGAAAAGTGAAGGGCTCCAGGCTGTTTATTTGCGAACCCTGGTGGTTCCATCGGCGCCGGTCAAAATTTGAACTCTGTCTCCAGGCGAAAACCAGACGTCATTCTCCTGGACTATGGAAATGAGCTCTCCGCCGTCGAGCCGTACGAGGATCTCGAGTCCGTCGGCTTCTGTGATACCTTCCTCTGCTGCTGCGCCTGCTGCTGCACCGGCAATGCTTCCCAGCACGGCGGCGATCGTCGAACCGCGTCCGCTGCCGATGGTGCTTCCGAGGACTCCGCCTGCAACTCCTCCGCCTACCACGCCGACTCCTGATTTGGTCCCTTCGAGCCTCACCTCTCTTACTTGTTCTACAACGCCCGTTTCAACCGTATGGGCCCTGCGTGTCTGATCGGAGGAATAAACCTGGCCGGAACGGCTCGGGGCGCAACCGGCGAGAAACAAAAAAATAACCAGAATTGCGATCAGCTTTATAATTTCTTTTGTCATAACCATCGCGGGCTTCTCCATGTAAATGGCAATGTCTTTTTGCTGAGACAGTGATACGAAAAATTTTTTTTAACATGGCTTACATCAAGAAACCTTTATTCCTGAAAAAGCATCTTTACTGTAATGATATACAATCACTCGGACATGTCAAGCAGGTAAACTTCGTGGGCTTCCGCAAAACCGGAGCGGAATCTCTTCGGTATCTGCATGCGTTTGTTTCAATAATTTCGGTTTTTCTTGACACGAAATAGTATGTATTTTAAGTTTATACTAAACCTTGATCATGGGGTTATCTCAATTTTTCCCGTGCCCTGTACTAGGTGGTTCCCATCCGGAAATACCTGATGGAAACCACCTGAACAAACATACAGGGCAACGCCATCTTACCCATTAACACCTAATTGCAGCGAGCAGAATCGTAGAAGTTATCGCGTCCCCGAATTAAGCCCTGAACCTGCACCTGTCGGAGGTGACCGGATGAAAATCGCAGTACTCGGTGGTCTTGGATTGCAGGGAAAAGCCGCTCTCCTCGATCTGGTCAAAAGCGAATCCGTACGGGAAATCGTGTGCGCCGATGTATCCATCAAAGAGCAGGAAAAGCTGGCAAAAATCATGGATACTCGAAAAATCAAGCACGTCCGGCTTGACGCTTCTTACAAAGCTGACCTTAGCGCCTTTTTTGTACGGGAAAAGGTTGATGCAGCCATTGATTTACTTCCACTGCCTTTTATGGAAAACGTCTTCGAATCAGCGGTTGAAACAGGCATATCCGTGGTGAGCACGAACTATGGAAAACCCATTCGCCATCTTCATGCCGCCGCTGTTGATGCCGGAGTTGTTCTAATGCCGGAGTGCGGCCTGGACCCCGGGATCGACCTGGTCATCTGCGGAAATGCCGCCAGACGGTTCGATGAACTTCATGTCTTTAATTCCTACTGCGGGGGGATCCCGGAAAAATCCGCCTGTGACAATCCTCTTAACTATAAAATAAGCTGGAATTGGGAGATGGTCCTGCGGACCCAGCAGAGGACATCCGTTTTCATTAAGGACGGCCGGAGAGTGGAGGTGCCTCCCGCCGAACAGCATGAGAACGATATGATCCACACCATATCATTCCCCGGCCTGGGTGAACTTGAGGCGATACCCAATGGTGACGCCGCATTTTATACCGATCTTCTCGGCGTGACGGCTTCTGTGAAGCAAGCCGGCCGCTACGCCTTGCGCTGGCCCGGGTGGTGTCAATTCTGGAGACCTGTCAAGAAACTCGGATTCCTTTCCGATGAAACTGTGCAGGGTCTGCCGTGTCCGTTGACTCCTCACGAATTTCTCGTGAAATTCCTTGAACCCAAGCTTCAGTACCGTGACGGCGAAAAGGACCTTGTTGTCATGTACAACGTGTTTGGCGGCATCATCGGGGGGTCCGAAAAGACGATGATCACGACCCTGACGATTGAAAGGGATCCGGACAGCGGTTTGTTCGGGATGAGCCTGGGAGTCGGCATTCCGGGAAGTATTGTCGCTCAGATGATAGCCGGCGGTGTAATTGCCTCCAAGGGGATTTTGAATCCCTCCGTGGACATTCCATACAACATGTTCATGTCAGCGCTGCAGGAACGGGGGATTCAGGTCAAGGAAGAAATGTCGTGATCCAGGCACAAACCTACATTATTCAACAGGAGGGCAAAAATATGGCACTTAAAAGTCTGAAAGCATTGGCAGTGTTGTTTTTGACGCTGGGTTTCGTCTCCTGGGCTCATGCAGGGGTACTGGATGACATCGCTCAAAGAGGAGAGTTGCGTGTCGCCTGCCAGACCCAGGGGCCTCCGTTCAGCTTCGTGAACAAGAAAGGGGAGAGAACCGGCAGTTCCATAGAAATTGTCAGGATTATGGCTGAAGAAATGGGAGTTAAACTTGTTTTCTTGGATTTTGACTGGGACGGCTTGATTCCTGCCCTGTTGTCCAAGAAGGCGGATATCCTGGCCGCGGACATGACGCCCACTCTCAAACGGGCCATGAAAATCGCTTTCAGTGAACCGTTTATGTACACTGGAAGTGTTGTGTTTACAAAAGCAGACAGCCCGATCGAGACCATTGAGGACTGCAGAAAACCAGGCATGAAAATTGCGGTTCTTCTGGGGTCAACCGGAGAAACGGACGCCAAAAAGGCCTTCCCCCAGGCAGAGTTGAAGTCCTACAAGGGAGGCGGTCCCTTGCTGATCGATGCGGTTCTCAAGGGGCATGCGGACTTCGGTGTAAATGACTCGTCGGCCGTGACAGGTCAGGCGGCGAATTTCCCCCCGGACAGTGTAAAAATCCTGCCGGGCATGCTGTCCAAACAGCCTTTGTCCTTTGCAGTGCGTTATGATTCCCTGGATCTTCTGCAATGGATCAACCTGTTCTTTCTCCACATCAGCCTTGACGGGCGTCTCGATGAAAACTTGAATTACTGGGTCAACAGCCTTGAGTGGAAAAAAGACCATTAGATTTATCGAAACCGCCGACGCGGGTCCGGCCTCCGGGTCCGCGTGCTTTGCTTTCCCGCCGGAGTTTGACGTTATGACGAAGGAAGGAAATGCTCGAAGCCTTCAATTTTAGAGTTATCTTCGAATACATGCCGCTTTTCCTGAAGTGTTTCGCGGCCACCCTCTGGCTCTCCGGTGCGGGGCTTCTGGGTTCCCTGATAATCGGCACACTGGCGTGTGCCATGCGCATAGGTCGTTCAAAGCTGCTGTCGGCGATGGCGGCGGTATATATCGAAGGCATCCGTTCAACCCCTCTTTTGGTGCAGATTTATTTCTTTTATTTCGGCCTTCCGTCACTGGGAATAATGGTGACAGAGGAAATAACCGGCATTATCGCTCTCACGCTGAACAGCGGGGCGTATATGGCCGAGATTCTGAGGGCGGGGGTCCAATCCGTTCCTTACGGGCAACTGGAAGCAGGGGTCGCTTCAGGGCTCAATTATTTTCAACGGATGCGCTATATAGTCCTGCCTCAAGCGATCGGCATCACCATTCCCCCTATGCTGGGGCAGGCCATAGTACTCGTGAAAGACTCGGCGTTACTCTCGCTTATTTCAATCACCGAACTCACCCGGGCCGGGCAGATCATGACTTCCGAACGCTTCATGCCGGCTGAAGGTTTTCTTACGACAGCCGTTTTTTACCTTTTGATTTACTTTGCCTTGAAGAGCATTGCCGGATGGTCCAGAGAAAAACTAATTTTCCACGAAGGTCGATGAAAGAGAGTCTCTGGCGGTATGGGCACGTACTATTTTACTCAGTTGATGAACAGCCTGCCGTTTTTCCTCAAGGGTCTGTGGATGACCATCGCCGTTTCAAGCATCAGCCTGGCAGCGGGGACCATCATAGGTTTTTTGCTGGGAATCGTCCGCACCAGAAAAAACAGGCTTCTTGATCACATCATCGGCCTGTGGGTTGATGTTATCCGCGGGACACCTTTTCTCGTTCAAATATTTATTGTTTTTTTCATCCTGCCGGAATTCGGTATTCACCTGGAAGCTTTTCCCGCGGCACTCGTGGCTTTAACGAATCTGGGGGCGTGCTTCATATGCGAGATAGTGGCGGCTGGAATCAATTCGGTTCCCTGGGGACAGAAGGAGGCTGCAAAGGCATCCGGTCTGACAGAATTACAACAGCTCACATATGTTG
>Ga0129302_1002394_pt1 | contig 13425 bp, 7 predicted proteins | sample BlaSprsedimmetaG_FD_94476 | JGI IMG/M metagenome (GOLD analysis project Ga0129302, IMG submission 94476) | Hot spring sediment bacterial and archeal communities from California, USA to study Microbial Dark Matter (Phase II) - Blank Spring... | ecosystem: Environmental > Aquatic > Thermal springs... | reverse complement strand
GCCGGAGACCATCGCCATCGCCCGGAGCAGGGCGGCGGAGATGTACTCGCGCCGGTCGGCCGGCTCGGGCGTGCCGGTCGGGTAGTAGCCGTCGCGCAGGTACTGGCGCATCAGCGCGATGGTGCCGTTCGCGGCCGGGGTCGCCATCGAGGTGCCGGACATCTGGGAATAGGTGTTGGTGCCGGTGTTGCGGGCGGACCAGAGGTCAACACCCGGGGCAACGATGTTGGGCTTGGTGCGGCCGTCCTGGGTCGGGCCGCGCGAGGAGAAGCTGGCAATCGCGTTGGCGGAGGTGCCGTTCTGGGTCGCGCCGATGGTGAGCACGTTCTTCGCCAGACCAGGGTTGGCGATGGTCCGGGCGCCGCTTCCCGAGTTTGCCGCGGCCAGCAGGTTCAGGAAGTCCTTGTAGACCCAGTTGTAGGCGTCGGTCGAAGCGTCCTGGATGAGGTATGTGCCATCGCGGTTGCCCCAGCCCCAGGAGCCGGAATGCTGGGTTATCGGGCGCAGGGAGTCGGGCAGGCCCCGGCCGAGATAGGTCGTGTCCCAGAGCGGCCAGAGATTCGTCCCGAGCACGAACCCGCCCCACGAGTTCGAGACATTCACGAAATACAACCGGGCGTCCTTGGCCATCCCGTCGTGAAAGCTCGTGCCGCCGGTCACCGAATCACAGCCGGCGACGGTGCCGTTGACGTGACTGCCGTGGTAGGGCTGTTCGCCCGCGTTCGCACCCTGGTAGAGCTTGAACGCGACCACCTTCCGATGGTCCGGCCAGATGCCGGGCGGGGTCACCGGCAGGGTCGGGTCGCGGAACTGGTCGTGTCCGGTATTGAGCCCGCTATCGGTCGTGGACAGGATAATCCCCCGGCCGCGGATGCCCTGACGCCAGACGTTGCGTGCTTGAAGCGAAGTGTCGGGCGGAGCGGAAGAACGCCAGCCGGTCTGCGTTACCCACTGGGTGTTCTTGTTGAGGAACCCGCCTTCGGACCAGGCCTGGAGCCAGAGCAGTTCCGGCATCCGGGTCAGGGACGGGATGTCCCCACCGGCCAGGGTCAGCTCGACCGTCGTGCCGACCGGTGTCTCGGTCACAAGGTCAACCCGGCCGCCCAGCCCGACCACCGCGTCGGTAACCGCGGACACCGGCGCACCCGGCATCAACTGCGCGACGAGCCGCAGTTCGCCCCCGGCATCGGCCAGATCGGCCAGCCCGGGTTCGAGCTTGTACGCGGGCTGGAACAGCCCGGTCCAGACCACGAACGGCAGGGCCGCAACCTGTTCCCGCTGGTCGAGCGTCATCCGGCAGAGTACCGCGTAATGCGGCAGGTAGCCGAACGGCTCAAGGCCCAGCCGTTCCAGCCGCCGGAACCACTGGCGGTTGAAAGGCCCCTCGAACTGGACCAGCCAGTACTGCGCTTCGCCGTCGGTCTCGGTGATACGCAGTGCTGCCGGCAGGGTGGGCTCGCCCCGGCGGGTGTCTATCACCAGTCCGTTGGAGAACCCGATGACGTGGGCATCGGCCACCGGCTCGGGCTGGAACCGGCGGGCCGGGCCCATCGTGTACCGCCCTGCGGCGGCGGTGAGCACCGCGACTGCCAGCAGGGGCAGTATTGTACCTTTGGACATGTGCGCTCCCTTTCACCGCGCTCTATTGCGCGGCTTGTTCATTGCATTAACCGGATTTCCAACATTCTACAGTAAGACTAGCGGTCCTGCCAATCGGTGCGGGGGCGATACCTTGGTCCCGCATGGCGTCCCGGTGACTCACCCGCGTCCGGGGCGTGAGCGGGAGGTTGACCGGCCGCAGGGACGGGTTTAGAATCGTGCGTGGCTTCTGCCGTGTTGGTCGTGCTGGCCGCGCTGGCCCTGGCGCCGGTGCGGGAGTCGAGCTGGAGCGGGCCGGAGGGGTTGGAGGATGTCTGCGCGGCGATGGCGGTCCTGCCGGACCGAAGCGTCGCGCTGGTCGGGTACAGTTTGGGGAGGGAGACCGACTATGAGTTCACCGTCGTGCTCTTCGACAGCGCCGGGGAGCTCAAGCGGGCGAACCGGCTGGGCTCGCCGCTTCAGTCCGAGGACCGGGCGTGGCATATCGCGTCGGACCGGCAGGGCAGGCTGGTTGCGGCCGGGGGCACGATTGCGGACCGGGCCGCGAGTTGGGATTTCTTCTGGGCCGCCTATACGCCGGAAGGCGAAACGCTGTGGACGCGCCGGCTGGACCTTCCGACCGGGCGCGAGGACCGGTTGCACGCGCTGGCGCTGGGGCCAGAGAGCGATGTCTTCCTCGCCGGCCGGAGCCGGCCGAGACCGGACACGGCCCGGACCGGCTGGGACTTGGCGCTGGTGCGCGCCGATGAGCGGGGAGACACGGCCTGGACCAGACTGCTCGATCGGGGCGGGAACGAGCAGGCGGACGCGCTGGTGGTGGACCGGGCGGGCAACAGCTATGTCGCGGGTCGGGCCGCAGGCCCGGGTCCCGGTAGCGCGATGCTGGTTGCGAGCTGGGACCGGGAGGGGCGCAAGCGCTGGACCCGGAGCATCGCGGGCCGCGAGCGGGGAAGCGCGCTGGCCTTCGGCATCCTGCTCGACGCCGCGGAGCGGCCGGTGGCCTGGGGAGCGGTGCAGGGTGAGCGGACCGGTTTCGACTACCTGGTCGCGGCTCTGGATACCTGCGGCGCGGTGCGCTGGCAGGACCGGCGCGACGGCGAAGGGTCGGTGGACCTGGCGCTGGCCGCGGCCCTGGACCGGGCGGGCAACGTCTTCGTCACCGGCAGTTCCACGGGCCGCGCCACCTCGCTCGACATTCTCACCGTCAAGTACTCGCCCGTGGGCGAGACGCTCTGGACCCGGCGCTGGAACGGCCCGGCCAACGGTGATGACCGGGGCTGGTGCACCGTCGCGGCGCCGGGTGGCGGTTGCTTCGTCGCCGGGACCTCCGCCGGGAGTGGGGTCGGTGAGGAGCTGGTGGTGCTGGCCTACGATGCGGCCGGGACGCTGACCGGCAGTTACCGGCGCGAGGCGGGCGAGGCCCGACCGACCGGGATGGCGCTGGACGGCGACCGGCTGTTGGTGGCGGGCCACGGCCGGGTCGAAGACGGCAGTCGCGGTTTCCTGCTGTTCGACTTCTCGATTTCGGGCCGGTAGCCGGTGGTATCGCACCGGTAGCAGACCGCGAGGCTCCGCTCGAAGCCCGCGCCGAACACTCCGACCCCGCCCGAGACCGACCAGGTGTCCGAGGTGTTGCGGCCACCCGGGCCGCCGAGACTGCGGCGTAGCCAGTCGTAGTAGTTGGTGTCGAGCGCGACGACGGTGAACCGGTAGGTGCCGGTCGGGGCGCGGGTGAGGAGGAAGAGCGGGACGTTGAGGGGCAGGGTGTCGTTGGGGTAGAGGAAGTCGAAGACGAGGCTGTCGGCGAGTTCGTCGCGGATCGAGACGAGGTAGCCGCCGGCCCGGTCACTGCGGGTCCAGACCAGCGAGTCCCGGACGGTGACGGTGTCACCGGGCCGGGGCGTGACGAGCGTGAAGGAGTCGGGCACGAGTGCCCGGCCCCGGACGGTGTCGAAGCCGGGGTGCGCGACTTCGAGGTCGAACCGGTCGCCGGGCCGGACGTCGAGGGGCCGGGTCGAGCGGTACTGGTCCCGGCCGATGTGGGCGAAGGCGATGGCCTCTCCGCCGCGTCGGGCGGTGACCGCCGCGCCCGGGAAGTCCGCGGAAGGCGGCTCGGTGATGGCGTAGGTGCGGTTGACCTGCACGAGCAGGAGCCGGGCGTTGCCGGCGGGGAGGTAGCCCTGGACGTTGAGCACCGGCTCGAACCGGTCCGGGTCCGCGAGCCGGCACTGCAGGAACAGCACGCAGGCGGCGAGTGCGGGGAGGAGCAGGGCCGGGAGGGCGGACCGGCTTGTCCGCCGCATCAGAACTTCACCTTGACGCCGATGGTGGGCAGAATCGGGAGCATATCTATCTGCCGGCGCTCGGGCAGTTCGTTCTCGGCGATGCTCCAGTAGTAGAGCAGGACGTTCCGGGCGTAGTAGGCATTGACGACGTCGAGAAAGGCGGTGATTTCGGCCCGGTGCACCTGCCAACTGCGGGTGAGGCCGAGGTCGAGCCGGTGGTAGAGCGGGTAGCGGAAGGCGTCGCGCGAGCCTTCGATGAGCTCCCAGCGCGGTTCTTCGGGCCATTCCGGCTCGCCGGGCCGGTAGCGGTAGCGGTGGAAGAACCCGGTCGCGCCGGCGTAGGGCAGGCCGGTGCCGACGGTGAAGCGGGCGGAGAGGTCCGTGCCGAGAAAGAGCGAGGGCAGGTTGAGGACGAGGTTGAGGTTGTGGCGGCGGTCGTAGTGCGGGAAGTAGGCTTCGTTGCCGATGCGGCGGCGGGTCCACATCCAGGAGTAGCTGAGCCAGCCGTTGACCCGGTCCGCGAGCGGGCCGGGCACCGGCGACGGCGCGCGGCGGAGCAGGAGGTCGAAACCCCAGGAGTAGCCGTCGGCGGTGAGCAGGGAGTCGGCCGGGGTGAAGAACTGGCCGTAGCGGGTTTCGAGCAGGTCGGCGTAGTCCTTGTAGAAGCCTTCGAGCTTGCCGGTGAGCTCGGGCGTGAACCAGTGTTCGACGCCGGCGATGGCGTGGAGCGCGGCGGGCGAGCGGCGGTCCGCAGGCACGACCTCCCAGACGTCGTAGATGGCGAAGACCGCGTCGGTCGAGTTGAGCGTGACCAGCGGCTGGGTGAAGCGGCCGAAGGCGGTGGTGAAGGCGGTGTTCTCGAAGGCGCGGTACTTGGCGCCGAGGCGGGGCTCCAGTTCGTGCTTGTTGCCGGCCGAGTACCAGGCGTAGCGCAGGCCCGGCTTGATGAAGAGCCGCTCCGATACCGGCTCCCAGCGGTCCGAGACGTAGACCGCCAGCGGCCAGACCCCGCTCTCTTCCCGGAACCGGAAGGTGTCGAAGGTGGCGCGGTTGTCCATTCCCAGGTACTGCCCTTCGGCGCCGAAGTCAACGGTATGCCGGTCCGCGGCGTACCAGGTGAAGTCGGCCTTGAGCAGGCCGCTGGTGAGGTCGGTGTTGAAGCGGATGGTGTCCTGGCCGGTGAAGCTGACGTTGAAACTGCTGAAGAGATTACTCCAGGCGCCGAGCAGTTCGCCGTAGAGGGTGGGGGTGAGAACCAGGTTAGAGCGCAGAGAGACGCCGCGGTTGCCCCAGGCGAGTCGGGCCGCGAGTTCGTTCGGGTTGGCCGGGTCGCTGAAGTTGAGGACGTCCTCGGCGAGGAGCGCGGAGACGGTGAGGCGGAGGTCGGGATTGAGCCGGTAGTTGGCTTTGCCGATGAGGTCGTAGAAGTAGTAGTTGATGCCTTCGACGCCGAAGGCCCGGAGCAGGACGTCGGGCAGGTAGGTGCGGCGGGCCGCGGCGAGGAAGGAGCCCTGTGGGAACGGCCCTTCCGCGATGCCCCGGGCGGCGATGAGCGAGACCGAGCCTTCGCCGGTGTAGGTCTTGTTGTTGCCCTCGCGGGTGGTGACGTCGAGCACCGAGCTGATGCGGCCGCCGTACTCGGCCGGGAAGCCGCCCGCCAGCAGGCTGACATCGGCGACCGCCTCGGGAATGAAGGGCGAGAAGAGCCCGAAGAGGTGGGACGGGTTGTAGACGGTGATGCCGTCGAGGAGGATGAGGTTCTGGTCCGGGCTGCCGCCGCGGATGTAGAGCCGGTTCGAGAAGTCGGAGGTGGTGATGACGCCGGGCAGGAGCTGGACGGTGCGCAGGAGGTCGAACTCGCCGCCGACGCGGGGCATGAGCTGGAGCTGGCGGGTTTCGAGCCGGGTGACCGATACCTCGACCTCGCGTTCGAACCGGGCCCGTTCGGCGCTGACGACGACTTCGTCGAGCTTCACCTCGCCCCGGCCGAGTTCGAGGTCGAGCTTGACGTCCACGCCCGGGCCGATGGTGATGGCGCGTCGGGTGACCGCGTAACCGATATAGGAGGCGGTGATTTCATAACTGCCGGCCGGGACCCCGCCGACGTAGTAGTAGCCGCGCTCGCCGGTGGCGGCGCCGAGGCCGGTGCCTTCGAGGTAGACGTTGGCGTAGACGAGGGGCTCGCCGCTCGCGGCCTCGCGCACGAAGCCGCTTACCGAGCCGGGCCGGGCAAGGGCGGAAAGCGCGGGCGCGAGCAGGAGCAGGCAGACGGGCGCGAGCAGGGAAGACGGGGGGTGACGGCGGGAAGTGCGCTTCACGAGGCCGGCAATTATAGCCTGCAGGCAGGCCGGGACAAGCAGCGATAAACGGCCGGAGGGGCCTCGGCCCCTCCGGAGTTGCACCGCCGCGTGAGGTTCAGTTGACGCTGACCTCGACGCTGATGTCGAATGCGTTGCCGTCCCAGGTGCCCTGGAAGCGGAGGATGTGCGCGCCGGTCGGCATTGGCGCACCGCCTATGTTCCAGCCCTCGGAGTTGTAGGTCGTCCCGCCGGTCTTCGCGCCCGGCTGGCGGGTGTCTTCGTACTCGACACCGGGTTCGTCCGGGAAGACGACCGAGAACCGACTGAGCGAGACGTCGTGGTTGAAGGAGTAGCTGAAGTTGGTGACTGCTCCGCCCTGCGCGCGCGCGCCGGAGGCGGTCACCAGCAGTTCCTTGTAGATGAGCATCACGACTTCGCCGACGTCAACGGTCTTGCCCTCGGAAACGGTCACCTGGGTGCCGCCGTGGCCGGGCCGGTAGGTGCCGCCGTGGATGCCGACGATGTCGCCATCGCTGATCTTGCCGTCGCCGTTCAGGTCCTTCCAGGCCAGCAGGTAGTAGTAGCCGGGCAGGACGTCGGTGAACTCGAACTCGGAGCGGGAGGCGTTGCCCCCGGATTTCGAGCCGACTTCCTTGACCGGGCTGCCGGTCAGGTCGGAGGACAAGAATAACTGGACCTTGGTGTTCTGGACGTCACCGGTCTGCCCGGTCTGCAGAATCAGCGTGCCGATGAGCTTCGTCGCTTTCTCACAGCTGGTGAAGCTCAGCACCGCGGCAACCACCGCGGTCAGGACGAGCAGTCTCTTCATCACGATACCTCCTGTTGCGAGCCTTTTCCGCCAGGCATCGGGTTGGCCGAGAACGCCCGACGCTTCGCGTTCGGTCGAGACGCCTGAAACGGATGGTGGATTCTAGCCGGTCCGGGCCGGTCGTCAAGGGGTGCGGGCGCGGCCTCTTCGAGCCGGTCAGTCGGAGGCGAACCAGGCCAGGATGTTGACGCCCATCCGGAAGGCCTGCTCGCGCACCTCGGGCGGGTTGTCGTGGGCGTCGGACCAGCCGTCGGAGATGTTGGTGTTGAAGGTGTAGAGCACCGCCAACCGGCCGTCTACGAACATGCCGAAGGCGCGGGGCGGACCTTCTTCGTGCTCGTGAATCTTGGGGATGCCGTCCGGGAACCGGTAGTGGATACTGAAGAGCGGGTGGTCGGGCGGAAGCTCGACCAGGTCGTTCCGGGGCAGGACCCGGGCGATTTCGCGCCGGAACGCTTCGTCCATACCGTGGTCGTCATCGGCGTAGAGGAAACCGCCGGCTTCAAGAAACCCGCGCAGGCGGGTGACTTCGGCCTCGGAGAAGCTGATGTTGCCGTGGCCGGTCATGAAGAGAAAGGGGTAGTTGTAGAGCTTCTCGTCGAGCAGGCTGATCTGCGCCTCCTGCTCGACGAGCCGGATGCCGGTCCGGCGGTTGACCTCGCGGGCGAGGTTAGGAATCGCGTCCGGGTCGTTGTACCAGTCGCCGCCGCCGTCGTACTTGAGTCGGGCAATCTGCCAGGGACCGGAGCCGAGCGCGGCGCCGGCGAGGAGGAGGATGATGAACCACAGAGACGCGGAGCGGCAAGAGAGAATGGCGGAAGGAAGAAGCCGTCTCACCTTTCTCACTCGTGTCCCTGTCTTACTCAGTTTCGCCGCCGCCGGCCCAGGCGCTTGAGCGCGGCCAGGTACTTGTAGGGGACGGTGACCTCGCCGAGGTAGACCTTGCCCTTCTTGCGGCCGCCGTGGCAGTCACTGCCGCCGGTGAGGAGCAGGCGGTTCTTGCGGGCGAGCTCGATCATCCGGTCGGTGTCGTCGGGCGTGTGGTCCGGGTGCCAGGCCTCGATGCCATCCACGCCGGCGGCAATCGTCAGCAGGTGCGCGGATTCGCGGCGGTAGATACCGGGATGGGCGACGACCGCGACGCCCCGATGCTCCTTGATGAAGCCGACCGCTTCCTCCGGGCTGAGCCGGTACTTGGGAACGTAGGCCGGGGAGTCGTAGCCGATCCAGCGCCGGAAGGCTTCCTCGAGGCTGGGCACCGCCCGGACTTCGACCAGCGCCTGGGCGACGTGGGGCCGGCCGACCGCGGCGCCGCCCGCGGCCCGGGCGACGTCCGGCCAGTCCACCGCGACGCCGTGGGCCCGGAGTTTCTCGACCATCGTCCGGGCCCGCTGTTCCCGGGCGGCGAAGAGCTTGTCGAAGAAGGCCAGCAGGTCCCGGTCCGCGAAGTCGAGGTAGTAGCCGAGGATGTGGACGTCAACGCCGTCCGCGCCGCAGCTCATCTCGACGCCGGGCACGACCTCGATGCCGTGCCGGCGGCCGGCGACAAGCGCCCGTTCGAGACCGGCGACGGTGTCGTGGTCGGTGACCGCGACCGCGGCGAGGTTGAGCCAGCGCGCCCGCTCGACGAGCTGTTCCGGGGTGAAGAGCCCGTCCGAGAAGCAGGTGTGGGCGTGGAGGTCCGCCAGCCGGTCTTCGGCAGGCAGGCGCGGGTCGCCCCGGTGCCGGGGTGCGCGGACCGGCCGGGACGGCAAGGCGGGCTACTTCTCCATCCGCCGGGCGACGGTCGCCTGGTACTCCCGGACCAGCGCTTCGACCTCGGCCGCCATCTCGTCGGCCGCCTCGCGTTTGCCGGCGACGAACTGGGCATCTTCGATGCCGGCGAGGTTGATGAGGACGTTGAGCCGGGCGCCCCGGAAGGCACTGTCCAGGTTCATCACCGCGACGCCGGCGTCGGAGACCGAGTTGCGGTTGCCGTGTTCGACGACCGGCCGGGTCCCGCGCAGGGCTTCGAGCGCGAGCTCCATCGTCCGGTACGGGGTTTCGGCCGCGTTCTTGAGCGCGGCGGAAACCGCCTCGGACCGCTTCTGCCGCTCCGCCTCGCTCTGCTTGGGGAGCTTGTAGGCGGCCATCACCGCCTTGAAGGAGTCGGCGTCCTCCTCGATGAGCACTTGGAAGTTCTCGCGGGCCGTGATGAACCGGTCGCGGGCTTCGGCGAGCGGGGCCTCGAACTCCTCGTAGCCTTTCTTGCCGACGGTCAGCTTGGCGACCATCGTCAGCAGGGCGGCGCCGAGCGCGCCGTTGAGTGCGGCGACCGAGCCGCCGCCCGGGGCCGGGCTCGATGAGGCGAGCTCGTTGAGGAAGTCGGCCAGCCCGGTGTCGCTGGTGGCGGCGAGCCGGTTCTCGAGAATCTGGTCGCGCTTGAAGTTGTTGAGCTGGAGGTAGAACCGCGAGCAGGCGTTGAGCGCGCCCTGGGGCACGAGGCCGACGATCTCGCTCTCGATGACCCCGACCCCCCAGCGGGCCGCTTCGCGCCGGACCGTCTCGAAGACCCGGTAGAGCGGGGTGCGGGTGTAGTCGGTCATATTCATCGAGACCTGGACACAGCCGCGCTCCTTGATTTCGAAGCCGAGCGCCTTGCAGTGGGCGTAGCCGCCGCTGCGGGAGCGCACCGCCTTGGCGATGCGCTGGGCGACGCGCAGGTCCCGGGTCGCGAGGTAGACGTTGTAGGCCACCAGCGGCGCGCGCACGCCGACCACGGTCGCGCCCGCGGTCGGGTGCAGTTCGGGTCGGCCGAAGTCCGGTGCCCGCTCCGGGTCGTTCTTGATGGCGGTGCGCAGGCCCTCGAACTCGCCCCGGCGGATGATGGCGAGGTCAGTACGGTCGGGCCGGGTCGCGGCGAGCTCGTAGAGGTAGGTCGGGATCGCCAGTTCGTCGGCGATGCGCTTGCCCAGCCGCCGGGCCAGTTCGATGCACTCTTCGGTCTTGACGCCGGCAATCGGCACGAAAGGCACGACGTCGGTCGCGCCCATGCGCGGGTGCTCGCCCTCGTGTTTGGTCAGGTCAATCAGTGTCGAGGCCTGCTTGACGCCCCGGAAGGCGGCTTCGAGCACCGCCTCGGGGTCGCCGACGAAGCTGACGACGGCGCGGTTGTGGTCCGCGTCCATCTCGTTGTCCAGCATCGTCACGCCCTGGACCGCCTTGATGGCGCCGACGATTTTCTCGATGACCTCGGGCCGCCGGCCGTCACTGAAGTTGGGAATGCATTCAACCAGTCTGCGCATTGCGGGAAACTCCTTTCATAGAAAAGGGCACAACCGCCCTCCACCTGATAGTATCGGGCGGGCCGAAACTGTCAAACGCCCGTCCGGTCAGGGCGCCAACAGCACCCGGGCGAGCGCGTGCTCGCCGCCGGCGCTGACCCGAATGAAGTAACTGCCCGCGGCCAGCCGCCGGCCAGCGTCGTCGGCGCCGTCCCAGGTCCAGCTTGCCTGCCCGTGCTCGGCGCGGGCGCTGAAGTTGCGCACCAGCCGACCGCCGGCGTCGTAGATGCGTCCCTGCGCCCTTCGCTCCGGCACCGGTCCGATGTCGAGCCGGACCCGGCTCCGGAACAGGCTGGGCCGGGCACTGACCCGCATCAGCACCGGCGCGTGTTCGCCGCCGACGAAGACCGGCGGCGCGCTCAGCCCGGAGACCCGGACGTCGTCAATGTAGAAGCCCTCGCCGATGTCGCCGTCATTGTCGCTCTTGAACGAGATCTCCACCCGGATGGTTTCGCCGGCCGGGATGTGGCCGAGGTCGTAGCGTTCCTCGCACCAGTCGCTCCAGATGCCGTCGAGGCCCGGTTCCAGCGCGCCGCCGGTGCCGATGAAATCGAGGGTCTCGGCCGCGCTCGCCCGCCGGGCGATGACGTAGATGCCGTCCACGCCGTAGTTGGGCACGCTGAACCAGCGCCAGAAGGAGAGGGTGCAGTTGCCGGGTGCGACGAAGGGCTCGGTACGGAGCCAGGCGTTCATCCCGTCGGTGTAGCGCCGGGTGCCGGGGTCGCCGCAGTACCAGGAGTGCGCCCCGGAACTCGCCCGGTGGTCGGAGATATGCCAGCGGTCGCCGGTGCCGCCGTGCTCCCACCGGGACGGGCCGGACTCCATGTCATCGGCGAAGCCGAAGTCGCCGATGAGCAGTTGAAGCGTGTCCCGGAACTCGTCGTCCCCGGAGGTCAGCGTGAGTTCGACCGGCGCGAGGTATGAGGCCGGGCAGTTGGGGCTGATGCTGATGATGAAACTGTCCGCGGGCGCAACCGCGGAGTCGGGCTCGACCGTGCCGGCGCGGATGCTGTCCGGCCCGGCCAGCGAGAGGTAGCTGTCGAGCGGGGCCAGCCTGAGCAGGACGTCGTGGGCCCGGGCGAAGCTCGGGTTGCGCACCGCGAGACGCAGGGCCCGGGTCTCGCCGGGCAGGGCGGGCGGCCGGGTCCAGGCGACGCGCTCGGCGTGCAGACGGGGCCGGCCGACGAGCAGGGTGGGCTCAAAGACCGGGCCGTCGCCGACCGCGAGGTCGAAGCGGATGATCCGGCCGTCGTCGGCCGCTGGCGGGATTTCGACACGGAAGGCGTCGGCCAGCCGCAGTGACTCGCCCGGGGCGAGCGCGGGCAGGTCGGCGAGGCTGTCGCTGACGCTGACGTCCGGTTCTTCGGCCCGCAGGACCAGCGTGACCGGGTCGGACGGGGAGTCGCCGGCGTTGTGCATCGTCACCGGCAGGAGCACCGTTTCGCCCGGGTTGGCGATACCGTCATCGTTGCCGAGCGAATCGTTGACTTCCCAGCCTGCGAAGTTGATGAACGCACCCGGGCCGGTGGGAATTTCCGCGAGGTGGGGGAGATGGTTGCGGGCGGTGACGGTGAGCGTGAACTCGCCCGCGGTCGTGGGTGAGGTTTCGAGCCAGACCCGGCCCGCGGCGTCGGTCCGGCCCCGGCTGTGGCTCTCGCCGTCCTTCGCGAGGCAGACCAGCGCGTCGCGGACGCCCCGGCCCGCGTTCGCCACCGTCACCAGCACCCGGGCCGGACCGGCCGGGATGGCCGCGGGCGCGGTCACGGTCAATTCGCCGGGCAGGGCGGTCCAGGCCGGCATCTCGGGACAGCCCATCAGGTTGAGCTGGTACTGGTGCCAGCGGTAGACGTTCTCCTGGCGTGAGAAGGGAACGAAATGGGCGCGGGCGTCGTCGAGCGCGGCGCCGAGACGGTTGTTGTTGCGGTTGACGAGCTCGAGCCAGAACCGGTCGTCGAACTTGTCCGAGTAGCCGAAGCCGGGGTTGCCGGGTGAACCCCAGCCGTAAGAGGAGTGGCCGATGGTCGCGACACTGCCGCCATTGGGATTGACGACGAACGCTTCGCCGATGCTGGTGTAATCGAAGGCGGTCGTCCAGCAGCCGATGGAGTACAGTATCCCGCGGTAGGCGTTGGTGATGGTGTCGGCGTCCACCGTCTTCAGGTAAGGCCAGGGGCCGCAGCTCATCACGTCAATCCAGCCGTGCCCGTCGTGGTTCATCGCGTTCTGGCCCTCGCGCATCGCGGCCATCACGCTCGTCCGGCTGAGGTTGCCCAGTCGCTGGTACTTCTTGGTCACCCGGTGGCCGTCGGCGAAGGACTGGGCTTCGAGCCGGTCCTTGTGCCGGCCGCCGTCGGTATAGGGGTCATTCCAGAGCACTTCGGCGAAGAACAGCACCTTGTCCTGGTCCGGCGCCGCGGGCGCGCGTTCGTACTCGATAACCTTGTTGACGAAGGCCTGCGCCTGGGCGATGTTGTTGACCGGCGCCCGGCCGACGTGGATGTCCGGGTAGAGGTCCACCGAGTCCGCGACCTCGCCGAAGATGTTGTTGCCGTTCGCGTCCCAGTCGCCGTCGAGGTCGGCGAAGTAGAGATCGCAGGGCAGGGAGTCCTCGCGGTCGTGGATGTTGCCGTCGCTGACCATCGCGAAGGCAAGGCGGTGGGGCACGAACTGGACGTCGCCGCCGAGAAGCAGGAACCTGGCGCCGGAGTCGGGCAGGGTCTTGGCGTAGTTACGCAGGCGTTCGGCGTCGTCCCGGCCCGGGTAGCTCGCCGTTATCCAGGCGATATCGCGGACGACCGCGGGCACACCCTTCTGCGTCTTCCAGTCGGCGAGGCGCTGGAAGATGGTGTCGAACCGGGCCGCGGTGACGATGACGTATTCGAAGTCGTCCCCGGCCTGCGACCGGATTCGTGCCTGTGGTTCATAGTCGACAAGGATGCGTACCCGGCCCGCAAATTCGAGCCGGCCGCCGCCGGCGTTCCAGCGCACCGGGTTGATGACGACATCCACCACCGTCGCGCCGTCGCGCCGGCCGGTGCCGGTCCAGGTTCCGGCCGCCGCCGGCCAGGTTCCGGCGTAGAGCACCGGGT
>Ga0129302_1002389_pt1 | contig 13439 bp, 12 predicted proteins | sample BlaSprsedimmetaG_FD_94476 | JGI IMG/M metagenome (GOLD analysis project Ga0129302, IMG submission 94476) | Hot spring sediment bacterial and archeal communities from California, USA to study Microbial Dark Matter (Phase II) - Blank Spring... | ecosystem: Environmental > Aquatic > Thermal springs... | reverse complement strand
ACTTCACTTACGGAATTGCCCAAGATAAGGTCGCCATGAATTTAAAAAGCCGAGGTTTAGCCTCGGCACCGTAATAATCCTGTAATATCGATTGTAAATTTTTTGGAAAAACTTACCTATTACCTTCATTAATGAGATCTAAAAGATAGGATAAACTGTGGGTCTTTTTGAAAATAATGTTTAAATACACCAGATACGCTTTTAGATATTTCTCAACCGCTTGTTGACAATGAAAACATATTGAATCAGCATACTCTATCTTGTGTTCAATTGCTAATTTAGCCATTCCCATATCATGGTCAGCTTTATGTATCCACTCTTTGATTAATTCATTGCGTTTGTCCATATAATACCTTTCCTTGCTTAATAGCCTGGTTGATAAAAGCAGTTTTTGTACCTTCCCACTCTTTTATCTCTTTTTTAGTATATACAATTACATCAATGGGAATTTTTAGACCTCTTAAATACTTTTTCACTTCCCTGGTTCTTTTGTATCTGGGCATTCTCATTTCTTTTACAATCAATATATCCAAATCACTATCTTCACCTGGATTTCCAGAGGCGTAAGAGCCAAATAATATAATTTTTTCTGGATTAATATTTTTGACTATTCTATCAATTACTTCATTAATTTCTTCTTGAGATATCATTTAGACTGCCTTACAAAATGTTTTTAGTTGATTTCATTCTTGACAATTATTAATGCTTATTTTATTTATTATACCATATTAATTTGTGCTATCTGCTATTTTATAAATATTTGTCTTTGTAAGAGAATCATTGGTTATAATTATGTTGCAGGGGCACAATGAATTGTGCCCTCGCCATATTATTGTCTAATTTCTCCTGTGGGCACGATACATCGTGCCCCTACATTACCACCATTCCCCGATCAGGTCGAGGACAGGTTTGTGTACTTTTTGGGTTGTAATCAATTTATCATTTTTTAAAGTAATCTTTTTTTAAGGCTCTTATTATTTTCTCTGGAGTTGCGGGTAAGCTCTTAATTCTTACGCCAACTGCATCATAAATGGCATTTAAGATAGCCGGGGCAATTATACTGCAGGCTGGTTCACCAATCCCCTTAGCTCCATAAGGTCCTAATCCTCCGCCTGACTCTACCAGAATCGCCTTTACATCGGGTACATCAACTGCTGTAGGAATAATATACTCAGCAAAAGAGGGGGTCATGGTAATTCCTTTCTCCATAATAACCTCTTCGGTAAGGGCATAGCCCATTCCATATATTGAACCACCCTCCATCTGGCCTTCTACGCTCAAAGGATTAATGGCTTTCCCCACATCATAACAGGTAGTAAGTTTTAAGATTTCTACCTGTCCTGTTTCCGTATCCACCGCTACTTCTACTGCCTGGGCTCCGAAAGTAAAATCAGGGAAGGTCATTCCTCTTATATTAGATAAGTTAGGTACTATTGTAGAGGGGGCATTAAATTGGGCTTCGCAAAATAATTCTATTCCATCCGCATTGCAAGCCTTTATCACTTCAACTAAAGGCACATATTGCGAGGGATCATAGTTAACTAAAACTTTTTCATTGATAATATCTAATTTATCTTGATTAACATTTAATATTTCCGCAGCTTTTTTTAAAATTCTGTTTTTTATCTCTCGGGCAGCTTTAAGAGTAGCATTCCCGGACATATAGGTCTGCCGGGTAGCAGTAGTGGTCCCGGCAAGAGGAGTTAATGCTGTATCGCTATGATAAATTTTTACCTGGGACATAGGTACGCCCAGTTCTTCGGCAACAATCTGACAGAGCAAAGAAATCTGTCCCCCGCCTAAATCAGGTATTCCGGATCTGATTAATACACTCCCGTCTGACTCTAACCTTACGTAACAGCGGGAAGAATCATGGAGAAAGGTCATCCTGCCATAACTCATCAGCCCTATAGCTAATCCTTGTCCTATTTTTCGATTTTCATCTTTACATTCAGTAGACTCTCCCAGTGCTTTCCAGGCTTTCTCGGCAACTTCAGGAAGGGCAACATAGGTCTTTAAGACTTGACCGGTTGTTGCCAAAGCTTTTCCGGTAGTAAGGCAATTTCTGCGCCTGATTTCCAAAGGGTCTATATTAAGTTTATGAGATAATTCATCCATTATGCTTTCATAGGCAAAATTAGGCTGTGGGGCTCCAAATCCTCTGTTAGCGCTGGTAAAAGTATTGTTAGTTAACACACAATGAGCTCTAACTTTAACATTGGGAATACAATAAGGACCAGCTGCATTAACTGTTGCGTATAAAGTAACCCAGGGACTTAAGTAAGGATAAGCCCCGGCATCGGATATTAATTCAGCATCTAAAGCAACCAATTTGCCATCTTTTTTTGCACCAACTCTATATTTCATAACAAAAGGATGTCTTTTGCTATGGCACAAGATAGATTCTTCACGAGTATAGACTAATCTTACCGGCTTCTTAGTCTTCCAGGTAAGCAGAGCTAAATAAGTTTCCACAGTAATATCTTCTTTTCCGCCAAAACCTCCACCCATTATAGTACCTATATAGCGGACTTTATTATGGGGTAAACCCAATACATCAGCAACATCTCTAAAGTGCTCTATTACTTGAGTGCTTACCCGGATATTGAGTATTCCATAATCATCTATCCAGGAAATGCCCGCTTCAGGTTCTAAATAAACATGGTCAACAAAAGGCACCTTATAGGTGTCTTCAATTATTATATCAGCCTGAGCAAAACCTTTTTTAATATCACCTTGATGGCAGCCAAACTCGCCTATTATATTGGTATTGTTTTCTCCCACCAGATAAGCACCTGGCTTTATAGCCTCTAAGGGATCAAAAACCCCGGGAAGAGGTTCATATTTCACTTCAATTAAATCTAAGGCTTTCTCGGCAATTTCCTCTGTCTTGGCAGCAACCAGAGCAACTGCTTCTCCCATAAACCTGACTTTTTTCTCGGCCAAAACCCGGTATAAGCCTTCAAATCCTTTACCCACCTCTGTGCTCTGGCCAAACTTGGTTACAGTTTCATTGTAAGGAACATCTTTGGCGGTTAAAACAGCTCGTACACCATCTAATTGCTCTGCTTTACTGGTATTTATAGAAATAATTTTAGCTGCCGGATATTTACTGCGAAGAACTTTGGCAAATAACATTCCGGGCAAAGAAAAATCATCGGCATATTTAAGGTCCCCGGTTACTTTAGACCAGGCATCATGTCGGGGTATTGGTTTACCAACTATCTTAAATTCAGACATAGATTTCACCTTCTAATTTATGATTCTCTACTGCCACATCGTAAATAGCATCGACAATCTTCTTATATCCTGTACATCTGCATAGATTTCCAGATATAGCCTTTTTAATTTCCTTTCTATCAGGAAGGGGATTTTTATCCATATAATCTTTGGCGGTTAGAATCATGCCGGGAGTACAAAAACCACATTGTATTGCCCCGTGATTAACAAAACTTTCCTGTAATTTTCTCCCTAATTCCAGTTTTTCCATACCTTTCACCGTCCATACTTCTTTATGGTTAGCCTGTAAGGTCAAGACAATACATGACTTAACGGCTTTTTCATTTAAAATAACTGTGCAAGTACCACATTCTCCCTTTTCACAACCGCATTTCACTTCGGTAAAGCCATTTCGGCGTAAAAATTTTAACAGAGATTCTTCAGCCTTCACGGCCCCAATTATTTTTTCATCATTTACTGTTAGTTCTATTCTATATTCTTCCATTTAAAGCCCCCTTTATTAGTCGTTAGTGAATAGTCGTTAGTCGTTAGTTTTAAATACAAGTTTTCAGTTAATAGTTGTAAGATGCAAGCTTTATTAAGTCACATAACCGTTAGTTGGTTAATTAGTTTCGAAATTAATAGACAGGCGAGACGCCTGTCCTACCAAATTATGTTAATTTATTAAAAGCACGTTTAAACAGGATTCCGGAGATGTATCGGCGATATTCAGCAGATGCTCGGATATCACTAATAGGATTAACTTCTTCACTTACTTTGCTTGCGGCTTCTTCAACTAATTTATTACTTATTTCTTTATTTTCTAAAAATTCTTCCACAACAGTCAGCCTAATTGGCATAGGAGCTACAGAGCCTGCAGCAATTCGTATCCGGATAATCTTATTTTGCCTAACCTTTAAGTTTATTGCTACACTTGCAATAGAGATTGCCATAGCCTTTCTTTGACCCAGTTTAATAAAATACCCATTTTTATTTATGTCGCTTTGTTCAAATTCAATTCCCACAATCATCTCATCATCCTGTAAAACTGTCTTGCCCGGTCCAAGAAAAAAGTCTTGTAGTTTAACTTCTCTCTTATCTTTAACACTCTCAATTTTAATAAGTGCATCAAGAGTAAGTAAAGGTACTGCCATATCTGCTGCTGGTGAAGCAGTAACTAGATTTCCCCCAATAGTGGCATTATTCCTTACCAAAGGGTCGGCAAATTCTTGAGCAGCTTGAATTAATATCTTCCCCTCTTTTAAAATAAGTTCTGAATGAATTAACTCGGCAATAGTGGTCAAAGGGCTTATACATATTTTATCTTTTTTCTTATCTATACCTCTTAATTCCTCAATGGCATTAATATCTACTAAAATTTTTGGACTTAGCTTTTTAACTTTAATATCAGGCAGAATATTTGTACTTCCAGCCACTATACAAGCATTTACTCTTTCCTCTTTTAAAATTTTTAAAGCTTCTTCTTTGGTTTTAGGAGAAATATATTTAAATTGGTTCACTTTTCCCTCCTTCTGCACAAGATTCAATCGCTTTGACTATTTGGATATATCCGGTGCAACGACAGATATTGCCTCTCATATAGTCTTTAATCTCATCTTCAGTGGGGTTAGGATTTTCTTTTAAAAGCGCTGTGGCCGTAAGAATCATCCCTGGGGTGCAAAAACCACATTGCACAGCAGCATTTTCTAAAAAGGCCTTTTGCATAGGATGTAGTTTGTCGCCTTCAGCAAGCCCTTCGATGGTAGTAATTTCTTTACCATCGACATCTGCTGCTAAAGTAAGGCAAGATAAAACCGGTTCACCGTTTATTAAAACAGTACAAGCACCGCATTCGCCGATACCACATCCATACTTATCTCCGGTCAAATACAGTTCATTTCTTATTACATTAATTAAAAGGGTATTGGATTTTACAAAAAGTTTTGTCTTTTTACCGTTAATGGTAAATTCTATCTCAACTTTTTTCATTCTACAATTCACCTCCGGCTCTTTCCCAAGCAATCTTAACCGCATCCTCCACTATTACCCGAGCTATTTCAGTTCTATATTCAACAGATGAACGAATATCATCAATTGGCTTAATCTCTTCCGATGCCTTCTTAGTTATTTTATCTATTAAGGAAGCGCTTACTGTTTGTCCCTTTAAAAGACCTTCAGCCTCCTTTGCCCGAATTGCTTTTACCGCAACCGAACCAAGTACTATCTTACAATCTTTGCAGATATTGTCTTCTCTTTCAAGGTAAACAGCCAGATTAATCTTGGCAATATCAGCTTTTACTCTACCCTTCTTAGAGAAGGCACTTCCTGAATTTTTATTCATTTCCGGTATATTTACCTGGGTAATCAGTTCATCAGCTCTTATAACTGTTTTGCCCACTCCGGTTATAAAATCTTCTACTGAAACTGTACGCTCTCCCCTTTTGCTAACCAATTTTACTTCTGCACCATAGGCAATTAAAGGAGGAACGGTATCAGCAGCGGGTGAAGCATTGCAAATATTCCCCGCTATTGTCCCCATATTTCTTACGGCAATTGCCGCCATAGATTTGATTCCTTCATATAAGGCAGGATATCTTTCCTGAACTTTTTCTATTCTCTCAATATGGGATAAAGGAACGGCTGCCCCTATCTTTAATCCATCAGCTGTATCAATAAAATTAAGTTCGGGGATATTTTTTATGTTTATCAGATAATCAGTTTTTAAATCGATGGTCTTCATTTTAACCAACAGGTCAGTTCCTCCGGCTAATATTCTCGCACTTTTATCTTTATAATTATCCAGTAAACTTAAAGCCTCATCTAAAGTTTTGGGGGCTAAATATTCAAATTCCTGGGCTAAAATTTTAGTATTGGTCTGCAATTCTATCCCCTCCTTTCTTTATTTTTTGCTTCTCTTGCTTTTAAGGCTTTAAGAACTTTTTCCGGTGTAATGGGAAGTTCGTAAAACCTAATTCCTATAGCGTTGTAGATTGCATTTGCCACCGCGGAACCCACGGAACTTAAGGCTGCCTCTCCAATACCTTTTGCTCCAAACGGACCGGTTGGTTCATAAGTATGAGCAGATCGCACGGTAATATTATCTGCCTTTGGCATATCAAGAGTGGTTGGAATTTTATAATCAGTTATCATTCCATTACATTCTAACTTACCATTATTTAAATTATATTTAGTCTCTTCTAAAAGACTAAACCCAAGACCTCTACCGAAGGCCCCAATTATTTGTCCTTCCCATAAACCGGGATTAATTATGGTTCCTGAGTCCCCCAGGATAACTGCTCTTGGCACACTAATTTCTCCTGTTTTTGTATTTACCTCAACTTCCACAAAGTGAGTAATAAAACAGGGGGGACAATTTTTCTGTCTAAGGGTAGCGGTACAAGAAATGGTACCCCAACTGGTAATGTGGGCATGTTCCGCTATTTCCCCAACAGTCATATAATTTTGAGGTATTTCCCGAGGATAAATTATTGCCTGGCCAAGTTCTTTATTACAAGTTAATTCCAGATTTTCCGGCAAATCTTTAAAGAGAGTTGCAGCATAATTTAAAAGTATTTCTTTAACTTTTTCAGCTACATATTTTATCGCCCCACACCCACAATAAACTCCTCTGGTGGCATGGGTGTTAACATCAAAGACTGTAGTGCGGGTATCTACCTCATTATAAATACCTACTTTTTCAAAAGGTACTTTTAAAACTTCAGCTACTACTTTTGCTCCCGCATCCCAAGTGCCTCCTCCGTGATCCATTAAAGCAGTTATTACATCCACTGAACCATCTTCATTAATTTTAATGGTCGCACCCGAATAGTCTATAACTTCACCAGGGTTAGGGCCGCCGGTACCAGAAGTATGAAATCCTCTGGCCACTCCTATGCCTTTTTTAATATCTCCTGTTTTTTTTGAAGGGGGGATTCGCCCTTTCCATCCGGCAAGTTTAGCCCCTTCGATTAACATCTCTTCTACTCCGCAGCTTCTGATAATAGACCTTACCGTCGGACCCTGACCCCAGAATTCATCGCCTTTTCCCACAAAATTTTTCAGACGAAGTTCAACCGGGTCCATATCCAATTTTTCAGCTAAAATATCCATTAAACTCTCTACTGCAAAATTTATTTGCGGATTGCCATATCCTTGCATTGCACAGGAAGGCACCTTATTGGTATATATCGCAGTTCCTTCGTACTTTAAATTTTTATATTTATAAAGTGAAGCAAACCATCCGGCTACACAACCTAAATAAGGATAAGCCTGAATATTGTGACCGCCAATCTCCACCTGAACCCGGCAGTGGGCAGCTGTTAATGTTCCGTCTTTTTTAGCCCCAATTTTCAAGACAGTCTTCAGAGGATATTTTGAATGGTCATAAAGGTCTTCCTCTCTGGTGGTCACCAATTTCACCGGTCTTTTTGCTTTGAAGGCCAAAGCAACACAAATGGGAGTAATTGAATTCATCTGAATACTTGAACCGAAAGAACCCCCTAAAGTAATTCTTTTAACATTTACCTTATGAAGAGGAATATTAAAAATATTCCCCAAAAGGATACGAACATTGTGAATTCCTTGAGATGTTGTCCAAACTGTAATCCCTCCGTCAGCCTCAGGTACACACACCGCAGATTTTGTTTCCATCTGCATATGATAAACCCTTTGAGTACTAAATGTTCTCTCTACAATTTTGTCTGCTTCTTTAAAACCTTCCTCGATATCACCAACATCAACACTTCTTTCGCAAGCTATATTATTCTTAATATCCACCTTTTCTTCACCAAGGTAAACATGATCATATATCTGAGGTGCATTTGCCTCCATGGCCTTTTCAAGATTTATGAGTGGTTCCCATTTCTTACCCCACTCTATTTTTATCTTTTTTAAAGCAGTGAAGGCTTTTTCTTCAGTTTCTGCAGCACAGGCAGCCACTGCTTCCCCTACGTGACGAACCTTGTCTTTAGGTAAAACCGTTCTATCACGATAGGTCTTATCGGGGATGCTAACTATTCGCTCGTTATATAGAGTATCCGGCACATCATCAGGACCAATACATATTGCCCCCATCTTTTCTGCTTCTGTATAATCAACTTTCTTAATTTCAGCATGGGGGAAAGGACTGCGTAAAACAACGGCATATAATTGGCCGGGAATATTTACGTCACAAGAATAAATTTCTTTCCCGGTCACCTTACCTATATTTTTTATATCAAACCTTTTACCTATAAATTCAAACTGCTGCTTTTCCACAAAACCACCCTCTTTTTAATAATAGACAATATTTTGCGTACTAACTTTATTTCTCATTTTACAAAATCATTCGAGTATCTATAACCTGTAATCCTTTTTCAAACACAAACACAGGATTTAAGTCTATTTCACTGATTTCAGGATTCTCCAAGGCAAGCTGAGAAATTTTCATTAAAAGGATTTTTATTGCCTCAATATCTTTGGGCGCTTCTCCTCTTGCTCCTTTCAATATTTCATATCCCTTAATCTCAGTAATCATCTCCCGGGCATCTATTTCTTCTATGGGAAGGATACGAAAGGAAATATCTTTCAATACCTCCACAAATATTCCCCCCAAGCCGAACATAATTACCGGACCAAAATGAGGGTCTTTCATCATCCCGATAATAATCTCTGTTGCTTTGGGAATCATCGAATAAGTAATCACCCCGAAAATTTGTGCTTCTTTATTATATTTTTTAACTTTGGAAATAATTCTCTGATAAGCTAATTTGGCTTCCTTTTCATCTTTAATATTTAATTTTACTCCTCCTGCATCTGTTTTATGGATGATATCGGGAGAGACTATCTTCATCACTATAGGAAAATTTATTTCTTTGGCCAATCCGGCAATTTCTTCTTCACTCTTTATTAATTTAGAATCAGGAACAGGAATTCCATATCCCATTAATAATTCTTTTGCCTCTGTCTCCAATAAAGATCTTTTTTCTTTTTTAGCTTTTTCAATAATCTGATGCACTTTTTGCTCCTTCTGCTTAGTTACCAATTAAAAAAGTTATTAGTAAATGGTTATTGTTTCTTATGTAGGGGACGGATTCATCCGTCCCGAGTCATCAGGTAATTTTTGCCAACGGGTTCGATGAATCGAATCCCTACTTCTAACTCCTGGCTTCTGAATTTTGATTCCTTCTTTTATAACTATACGCTATTTCTTTTCTTCACTCGATACTCGATACTCGATACGAATTACTATTCGTTAGCAACTATTTTTATATATCTTCTGAATCACTCTCGCACATCTTTCTCCGGTTTCATAATTAGGGATTCCATATTTTTTTAATTCTCCAATCGCCTTTTTTACTAATCTGCCAGCCATAAAATTAGCAAATATGGGTTTTTTTATTTTCTCTTTTACTTTTCCTAAAGCCCGGGCAATTACTGTAGAATCCATAGAGGCAGTAGGAACAAAGATGGTAATTATAGCATCATATTCAGGGGCTATGATCTCACATGTTGAAGCAAAGGTTTCTGCACTCCCATAAGCTAAAAGGTCAAAAGGATTTCCCAAAGAGACATGAGGAGGAAGAATTTCTTTTAATATATTCTTCAAACTTTCGGATGGTTCAGGGACTTCCAATCCTAATTCCTCTAATTTATCTGTAGCCAATACTGCAGGCCCCCCTGAATTAGTAACCATTCCGATCTTATTTCCCTTGATTTTCGGATAATGAATCAAGCCCCGGCATAAATCAAACATCTCCTCAACCCCTTCTACCCGTAAAATACCGGCCTGCTTAAAAGCGGCATCATATATCTTGTCTTCCCCTGCCAGAGAACCGGTATGAGAGGAAGTCGCCCTCATCCCGGCTTTACTCTTCCCCGCCTTAATGGCAACAATCGGTTTTTTAAGAACGGTCTTTTTAGCTTGAGCTAAAAATCTTCTTCCTTCCTCTAACCCTTCAAAGTAGAGAGCAATAACTTTAGTCTGCGGATCGTCTTCAAGATATTTAATTAAATCTACTTCATCTACATCACATCTATTCCCATAACTTACAAATTTCGAAAAACCAAAACCCAATTCTTCTGCCATCATTAAAACTGCCCCTCCCAGAGCACCGCTTTGGGTAATAAAAGCAGTTTCACCAGAAAGAGCACGAACTTCGATACTGGCAAAGAGATTACAACCGGTATTCATGATACCTGCACAGTTCGGACCTACTATTCGCATCTGGTATTTCTTAGTAATCTTTTTTATATTCTCTTCTTCTTTAAAATTACCTACTTCGGAAAAACCAGCAGAAATTATAACTACTGACTTAACGCCTATACTTCCCAAATCTTCTAAAAGCGAAGGAATAAATTGCCCCGGGATAGCAATAACAGATAAATCAATATCTAAATTATTAAATTCTGGATAAATTTTTCGACCAAATATTTCACCTCCGCTACGGTTCATGGGGTAAATTTCTCCCTTAAATCGTCCGTCCACCATATTTTTTACTATTTCATACCCGGTCTTTCCTTCTTTCATTGAAGCAAAGATAGCTACTGAATGAGGGTTAAAAAAATTTTCCATACTTTTCATTCAACCATTCCTTCTGCTGTTTCATAGCCTGCGCAAAAAGCAGTAATATTTTTATCTAATTCGCGAGGGATATGTTTCTTTAAAATATTAATAACAGACTCTTTATCAAATGAAGAGATAAAAGAGAGAGCACCCAGCAAGACAATATTTTCTGCAATAGGAAGTTCTGCCTCTCTTGCTATTTTACCGGCATCTATGCAGATTATTTTTGCTTTTGCCTCTTCAAATAATCTGATTATCTCCTCATCCTGGGGGTATTTTTCCGGATGTGTCATCATATCAATGGGATATATCTTTTTTCTATTTAAAATAACAGTCCCTCCCGGTTTAATAAATTCTAAACTTTTCAATCCTTCGGATAATTCCATTACTACTATTATATCAGAAGAGAGAGGAGGAATCCTTGACCCAAACACATTGCCTATCCTAACTTCACAATGAACCGGGCCGCCTCTCTGGGACATACCTACTTCTTTAAAAAATTTAACCTTCTCTCCTTTTTCTAATCCATAATCAGCAATAATTTGCCCCAATCTTATTGCTCCCTGTCCACCTACTCCGATTAAATAAAAATTATTTTCCATCTTTTATCCCCTCTATCGCCTCCACCGGACAAGCAAATTCACATAACCCGCAGCCGAAACAGGCTGAAGTAATTTCCATATAAGCTTTACTGTTGGCATCTTTAGGATGAAATACCATCGCCGGACAGGCTAAAGAACTCAAACATATCCTGCAGCCGGTGCATTTTTCTATATTTACTTTTCGTTTAACTAATTGTACTTTTTTTCTTTTAGCTTGAAGAGCACATTCCCGACGGGAAACTACTACCGAAACCCCCGGATATTTTATTGCTTTCATGATACTTTCTATGGCATTTTTGCTCTGATAAGGATCAATGGTCTTAATATTATCTATACCGCAACCTCGACAAATCTCGACAATATCAACTCTCTCAGTATTACCCCCCTCTAAACTAATAGTTCCGGGGTTCTCTTCAAAACCGGTCATGGCAGTCCAACCATTATCTAAAATAATTACCGTTAAGGGAACCTTCTGGTAAACTGCATTAATAAGAGGGGGAATACCGGCATGGAAGAAAGTAGAATCTCCTATGGTCGCTATCACCGGTTTTTTAATCCCGGCCCATTTAAACCCCTGAGCTAACCCTATACTCGCTCCCATAGCCACTTCAGTCCAACAACTCTCAAAAGGTTTACTCATACCTAAAATGGTACATCCTATATCCCCGGTAATAATAATCTCATCTTTTTTATATTTTAAATTCTTAATCGCCTTATTCAGGGCAAAATAGGTGCCCCGATGAGGACATCCTATACAAAAAGATGTGGGACGTTTGACTTCTAATTCTTTAGCTTTCTCTAAAATTTTAGGATCCTGTCCAGATTCAAGTTTTGTTTTTAAAAGAACTTCCAGGGCATTTTTTATCTTTTTAAAGGAATAATTTCCGGTTAGAGAGAGAGTTTTATCATATTTCCCTAAAATTTCAACTTTCTTGTTTAAGAGATAGGCAATCCTCATCACTTCTGCTTCTATAAGAGGGTCTAATTCTTCTAAGACAAGCACCCTATCTACTTTTTCTAAAAACTTTTTTATCCTCTCTTCGGGCAAGGGATGGACCATACCTATCTTTAACCAGGAGAGTTTCAGATTATATTTTTTTAAGGCCTCTTTAAAATTTCCCTCCACCGCTCCGGCATAAATTACTCCCTGCTTACTGCCATCTTCGAAGTGGGTTTCATTCACTTTTATCCCGGATTCAGTAATATAAGAATCGCTAATTTTAGAAGCTTCGGCCAATCTGCTAAGGGCATCCCGGTGTTGAGCCATACACCAGGCTGCACCTGCTTTGGTATATTTGGCAATATCACGTTCGAAATGCGCTTCTCTTTTTTCTAATTTTAATTTTTTACCTATTTCCACATCAGAGGCGACATGGGAAATATCTGTAGTTGATCTTAAAAAAATTGGGCCTTCGATCTTTTCAGAAATTTTAAAAGCAAGTTTTACATAATCTAAACATTCCTGCTGAGAAGCAAGATCAAGCATAGGAACTACCATTGATTTGGCGTAATAGCGGGAATCCTCTTCGGGCATACCGGCACTTACTCCCGGATCATCTGCTACAAATATAACTAACCCCCCGGTGCATCCACTATAAGCGATAGAAGCCAATGAATCAGCAGCTACATTAACCCCCGACATCTTCATGGTAACCAGGGCCCTTTTCCCAGCCCAGGCAGCGCCGGCAGCAATTTCAAAAGCAACTTTTTCATTTACGCTCCACTCTATATGAATTCCCAGATCTTTTGCCTGAGACAACAGAGTCAGAACTACCTCCGTTGAGGGAGTTCCCGGATACCCGGTGACTACTTCTACCCCTGATTCAATTACCCCTTCGGCAATCGCCTCATTTCCGGTTAATAATTTTTTCAAATTTATTCCTCCTGATATAAATTCTATAATAAATTTTAAAATAACTCTGAATTATTCGCTCTGTTTGTATTATCTTATTGTAATAGGTAAGTTTTTCCAAAAAATTTACAATCGATATTACAGGATTATTACGGTGCCGAGGCTAAACCTCGGCTTTTTAAATTCATGGCGACCTTATCTTGGGCAATTCCGTAAGTGAAGT
>Ga0129302_1002387_pt1 | contig 13443 bp, 9 predicted proteins | sample BlaSprsedimmetaG_FD_94476 | JGI IMG/M metagenome (GOLD analysis project Ga0129302, IMG submission 94476) | Hot spring sediment bacterial and archeal communities from California, USA to study Microbial Dark Matter (Phase II) - Blank Spring... | ecosystem: Environmental > Aquatic > Thermal springs... | reverse complement strand
TCTCCGGGTCGAACTGCACGTTTTCCTTATCGTTTCCTTTGGCTTTGCCGTTGACTTCCACCGTTGCGCCGTCGTGGTAGAAGGCGTCAAAGTGGCAGCGGCGCACGCACAGCCCGCAAAAAGTGCAGCGCGTCCGGTCGTGGGCCGCCACGTAGCGGCTTTTGGGCCAGACGCCCTTGCTGCCCAATTCCTGAGCGGCGCGGAAGGGGTAGCAGTCGCAGGCGCAGCAGTTGCAGATGGCGTGCAGGCCGCGCGTCTGCCATTCGCTGTCGGCGGTGTGCATCAAGCCCTGCCGGTCGGCCTGGCGCACCAGCTCTTTCGCCTCTTCCCGGCTCAGGCGGCGCCCGTACCCCCGCGCCAGCGCATGGCGGGCGCCTTCGTCCAGCCAGATGCACGTCTCCACCGGCCGGTCGCACTGCTGCGCCAGTCGCCGGCAGTCGCAGGGCTGGACGATGATGTCGGCGGCGGCATCGAGCATCTCTGCGACTTCGTGCAGCAGCAGGATGGTGTCGTTGGGCAGCGCGTTCTCCGCTTCCAACCCGGCCATTTTGCGCGCCACGTTGCGTCGGTGGCGGGCGATGAACTGGTCGAGGTAGCTGCGCTCGATGATCTGGCGGTCGGCGGCGGGGATGTCGTCCCAGCCCTCGAATTTGGCGAAATGGTCGAGGCGGGCGTAAAAGTCGGCCGCGGTGTACCGGGCGTCGTCGGTTTCGGCGGGTTCGACGGATCGGTTCACGATGTGGCGGGCGTAGCACCGCTGCACCAGCTCGGCCGCCGTCTCAGGCGGCAGCGCCAACCGCCCGGCGATCTCTCCGACCGTCAGCGGTTCACCTGCCGCTGCCAGCGCCACGACCAGCGCCATTTCGTCCGCTGCGACCATCAGGTGGACGTAGGGCCGGGCCGCTTCCCAGACACCGAAGGCGGTTATGAAGGCGTCGTACAAATCAGTCACGGTATGTCGCTTTCGGGATTCCGGCGATCCTGAAAAAATTGGTCAAGAGCGTGCGGCCGTCCGGTTGCGCCTGAGGGTATCCCTGCGGGTAGACAGTGCGGACCAACCAGCTCCGCCGGTCGTCTGGCGTTTCGGTGTAGGCTTCGGGATGGAACTGGACGCCATAGACCGGCTTTCCGGTCTGCCTGATGGCCTGGACGCGGCAGGCATCGGTGGAGGCCAGCAGTTCGAAGCCGGGCGGTGTCCCTTTCGACTCGGCATAGTGGGCCGCCAGAAAGATCGGCGCTTCGCTCAGGCCGTCGAAGAGCGGATCCGACCGGGTCACGCGCACCGGCGTAAACCCCCACTCTTTGAAATAACCGCCACCCATTTCAGGGTCAGGGTCGCGCTCGCCCGGAGCCAGCGGCCGCATCGGGCCGACCGGCACGTCGTAGGCCAGGGCGATCAATTGGAGGCCGCCGCACAGCCCGAGGACCGGCCGGGCGGCCTGGCGGACGATGACGATGATCTCGCGCAGACTGTCGGGCGTATACTCGGGCCAGTCGGTGACGTTGCCGCTGAGCACCAGGGCGCGGACCTGGGCCGCATCGAGCCACTGGCGGGTGATCTGATCGTATCGCCGCACCTGGCACTCGTCGCCAGCGATCTGCGCGAGTCTCTGCCGCACATCCTCGCACCAGACACGGTGATTTTCCCGCTGCTCCTCCGTTTGGAGCGCGATCTCGTGCTCCATATCTATGTAACAGATCATCGCACGGCCCCCTGCAGCAACTCCACATAGCGCCTGGTTGGGCACCACACCCAAAATGGATCAGGGAAAACCCGTGCCCATCTCTCGCATTCACATCTCGCGCACGTCTATGATCTCTTGCCCTTCGATCTGACTGAGCGCCGCCACGATGTCGTCTTTAGAGACATTGCGGATCTTGACCACCGTTTCCCACTTGCCGGGCGCTTTCGGCGCCGGGACGCCGCCGCAGGCCAGGATGCCCCATCCCTGAGCGCTGATGGCGCTGACCAATTTGGCCAATTCCCCTTTGACGTCGGGCATTTGGATGGTGACGCGCACGCCGTGAGCGCGCGTCGCCATCAACTCCATCAACTGGCATAGCATGTCGGTCTCAGTGATGATGCCGACGACGACGCCTGCCTCGATCACCGGTAGACAACTGATGCGATTCTCGACCATCGTGCGGGCAGCTTCCTCGATGGTGACGTCCGACGAGGTGCTGATGACGTCTTGGGCCTGCACCATCACGTCCTTCACCGTCAGACCGGAGAGATAACTGGTGATCTCCCAGACGTCCAGACTGGCCAGACGACCGGGGTCAACCAGCAGCGTCTGCCGCGTGACCAGTCCCAGCAGCCGTTTCCCGTCGCCGACGATGGGCAGGTGGCGCAGATTGTGTTCCCACATATACCGTTGGGCCTCGACGATGGGCATAGTCGGTTCTCCCATCATGGGGTGGCGGGTCATATAGTCTCTAACCAGCATGATTCCTCCTATTCCTGGATCGTGACCACAGCGTCCATCTGGCGCAGCGTGTCCAGTGGGATGTGGCAAAAGATGCGGTGTTCGTCGGTGTTGCGTTGCCACGGCGGCGGCTCGACGGTGCAAATTTGACCCCCATCGGGCAGCAGCAACCGGCGCGGGCAGCGGGTGTGGAACCGGCATCCACTGGGTGGGTGGAGAGCGCTGGGCACGCTGCCGCTCAGGCGGATATGTTTCTGGGCGGCGCGGGGGTCGGGGATCGGCACCGCCGAGAGCAGCGCCTCGGTGTATGGGTGGTAGGGCGGCGCATAGATCGCTTCCGCCGGGCCAAATTCCACGATCTGTCCCAGGTACATCACGGCGATGGTGTCACAGAAGAAGCGGACCACGCTCAGGTCGTGGGCGATGAAGGCCATCGTGGTGCCCATCTCCTGTTGCACTTCGAGCAGCAAGTTGAGCACGGCGGCTTGCACCGAGACGTCCAGCGCCGAGACCGGCTCGTCGCACAGGACAAGCTCTGGCCGGCCGGCGATGGCGCGGGCGATGCCGACGCGCTGCTTTTCGCCGCCGCTGAGCTGGCGCGGCAGGCGGTTGTAATAGTTTTCGCCCAGCCGCATCAAGTCGAGGATGCGGACCACCTCGTCCCGCACCTGGTGGGCGGGCACAGCTTTGAAGCGGCGCAGCGGTCGCCCGATTTGGGATCCCACGCTGAAAGAGGGGTTGAGGGTCGCGTCCGGGTTCTGGAAGACCATTTGCAGCTCTTTGATCAGGTCCAAGCTGCGCTTCGAGACGGGCATCGAGATGTCCATCCCCATGAACTCGAATTCACCGCCGGTGGGGCTTTCGAGGCCGATGATCGTTTTGACCAGTGTGCTCTTGCCGCACCCGGACTCGCCGACGATGCCGAGGGTGTGGCCCCGTTTCATCTCGACGCTGACATCGTCCACGGCCTTGACGTATTGTTTTTCGCCTCCGATGAGTTGTTTCGAGGGCGCTTCGTAATACGTCTTGGCGCGGGCGACCCGCAGCACCGTCTCGTCGCTCGCGCGTCGTTCGGCCAGGGCCTGTAGATCGGGAACGGCGTCCTGCGGCGGTTCGAGTTTGCCGCTCAGAATTTCTGCGGCAAAGTGGCAGCGCGCCCAGTGTTCCGGTTCGACCTCGCACATCTCGGGCGATTTCTGGCGGCAGACCGGGCGGGCGAAATCGCAACGGGGTTCAAAGATACAGCCGGGGGGCAGGTTGCGGGGCGACGGCACGCGGCCGCGGATGGGATACAGGTAGCTGGCGGCCTTGTCCATCCCCAGGCGCGGGACGCAGCGCATCAACCCCAGCGTGTATGGGTGGCTGGGGCGCAGGTAGACGTCGTTCACGCTGGCCCGTTCCACCATGGTGCCGGCGTACATCACGCCGACCTGGTCCGACACGCGGGCAACGACGCCCAGGTTGTGGCTGATGTACATGATGGCGGTGTCGAATTTGTGCTGGAGTTCGGCCACCAGGTCGAGCACGGCTGCCTCGACCGTCACGTCGAGCGCGGTCGTCGGCTCGTCCATGATCAGCAGGGCCGGGTCGTTGAGCAGGGCCATGGCGATGACGACGCGCTGCTGCTGCCCACCAGAGATTTGGTGCGGATAGCGGCGCATCACGTTGGCCGGGTCGGGCATGTGGACTTGTTCCAGCATATGAATGCAGCGGTCTTCCGCCTCGCTCTGGCCGATGCCCCGGTGGACCGTCAATACTTCGGCGAGCTGTTCGCCGATGCGCAGCGAGGGGTTGAGGGCCTGCATCGGGTCCTGGTAGACCATCGAGATGCGGTCGCCGCGCAGTTTGCGCAACTCCTCTTCGGAATGTCCAACCAGGTCGCGGCCCTGGAAGAGCACGTGACCGTCCACGATTTTGCCGTTCCGCCCCAGGAAGCTGACGATGCTGAATGCAACGGTGCTCTTCCCGCAGCCGGACTCGCCCACGATGCTGTACGCTTCGCCGCGTTGCACCGTGAAGCTGACGTCCCGCACCGCCGGCACGTCGCCGTAGCGCGTCTCGTAGGAGACAGCCAGGCGCTCGACGCTCAGGACGGGGACGTCGCGCGGTTGTTGGAGGGGGTCTTTTCCCAGGGGGATCCACCCATCCGATGGGCCCATCTGGGCGTTGTCTTGTATGTGTGACTCGTGCATGCTTGCTCCTTTCCGGCCGGCATCACTGGTAGCGGGTGGATTCTTCCCGCAGGCCATCGGCGAAGAGATTCAGCGCCACGACCAGGCTGGAGATCGCCAGCGCCGGCCAGAGCACACCCAGCGGGTTCGTCCAGATGAATTTACGGGCCGAGCTGATCATGCCGCCCCAATCGGGCGTGGGCGGCGGCAGCCCCAGGCCGAGGAAGCCCAGGGTGCCGATGGAAAAGATGGCGTAGCCGACGCGCAGCATCGAGTCAATGATGATGGGGCCGCGGGCGTTGGGCAGGATTTCCAGGAACATGATGTAGAACGGGTTCTCGCCCCGCGTCTCGGCGGCGCGGATGTAGTCGCGGGTGCGGATGTCCAGCGTCAGGCTGCGCACCAGGCGGGCGACGCCTGGCGCCCCGACGAACGTGATCGCCAGGACGACGTTGAGCGCCGAAGGGCCGATGGCGGCGATGATGATCAGATAGAGCAGGATGGTGGGGAAGGCCATGATCGCGTCCAGGATGCGCATCACGACTTCGTCAATCAGGCCGCCAAAGTAACCGCCGATCAATCCCAGCAGGGTGCCGACGGCGACCGAGCAGAGCACGGATAGGGGCGCCAGCAGCAGGATCGTGCGGCTGCCATAGATCAGGCGGGAGAGGATGTCGCGTCCCAGGTTGTCGGCGCCGAGCAGATACTGTCTGGATGGCGCTTGATTGATGGCGGACGAGTCCTGGGCCAGGGGGTCGTGTGGGGCCAGAATGGGAGCAAAGATGGCGACCAAGATCCAGAATAGAATGATGACCAGCCCTGCGGTGGCGACTCTGGAGCGGAAGACGATGGACAGATTCTCCCACACCTGCCGTCCCGGGCCGCTCGGTTTACCGGTTGTTTGCATTTGACTTGATGTGGTTTCTACAGTTGTCACAAGTTTGCTCCGAACTAGAATCCACTGCCGGATCACGTGTACCGGATGCGCGGGTTCAGGAATGTGTAGATGACGTCAGCGACCAACTGGGTGCCGACGGCCAGTGCGACCATCACCATTGCGCCCGCCTCGATGGCGTTGATGTCCTTGAACAGGGCCGAATCGAGCATGTACATGCCCAGCCCCGGGTAGCCGAAAACGGACTCGACGACGACGATCCCGCCGATCAGCCAGTTGACGTGGAGCATGATCACGGTGATGGGCGCCATCAGCGCGTTGCGCACGGCGTGTTTAAAGATGACGCGCCGGTAGGGCAGGCCTTTCAGAAAGGCGGTGCGGATGTAGGGCGCGTTCATCACCTCGATCATGCTGGCGCGGGTCATGCGGGCGACGTAACCGATCTCTACCAACGTCAGCGTCAGCACGGGGAGAACGAGCAGTTTCGGATCCTGCCAGGGTGCGATGTCGTCCACGAACACGGCGGCGCCGGGCAAGAGCTCGAGCCAGAACGCAAAGATGAGAATCAAAAAGACGCCGCTGGCAAACTCGGGCACCGAAGTTGTGATCAGGCTGAAGAGCGAGACGGAACGGTCGAGGGGGCTGCCCTCGCGCAGACCGGCCAGCAGTCCTAGCAGCAGGGCGATGGGCATGATGAACGCAAAGGCGATCGCCGCCAGGGTGAACGAGTTGCGCATCCGTCGCACGATCGTCGGCCCGACCGGTCGCCCGGTGCGGGTCGAGATGCCGGGGTCGCCGCGCAGCAAACCCTTGCGGATGGGGTAATATCTCTCACCGCTGCCTTCCGTCATCGCCCGCCCGGCCGCGGCCCCGAACTGCCGACGGGCGCCCTCCTTCCGCCACAGCACGACGTGATTGGCCGTGTCCACGCCCCAAAAGATCTCCTCACCCTCCTCGTCCAACTGCCAATCCGTGACGGTCGCCAGTTCCTGGGTGCCGTCCTGGGCAAAGCGGTACTCGATCAGCCCTTCATCTTTTTTCAACCGCCACTGGCGCAGTGTGCCGTCGGGGGCGACAGCGTACCACTGTGGCTCGGTTTTGCCAGCGATGATGGTGAACTTGAGGGGCATATCCACCAATCGGGTCAACCGCCAGTCGTTGCCGATCAGCCAGTCTGCGTAGCGAACGTACAGGGGTTGCGTCAAGCCGAGCTGTTCTCTCATCAGTTCGACCTGCTCCGGCGACGCAAATTGACCCAGGATGTGGCGGGCGACATCCCCTGGCGCGGCCTCAGAGATAAGGAAGACGGCGATGGACACCAGCAACATGGTCAACAGCATAAATACCAGGCGTCGAAGGATATATTTGGCCATAGTCCCTCCCATAGGTAGGCGACCGGGCGATGGGGTGAAGTGAGGGAATGAGGCAGCCGCTGGGACTTGCCTCACTCCCTGCTATCACGTCTAACGCCGTTGCTTAAGACCTATTCTTTGATCCAGACGTTGTCAAAGTGATCATAGTTGGTGGGGTGCGCCTGGACGTTTTGGAACTTTTCGTTGCAGATGTACCAGACGCTGGTGTAGAAGGCGATGCCGACGGAGCCGCGCTCCTGCTGGATGTCCTCCATCTGGCAAAAGATCTCGCGCCGCGCCTCGACGTCGAGGGTGCGCTCCGCCTCGCGCAGCAGGTCGCTGAACTCTTTGTCCACCCACCGGGTCTCGTTCCAGGCCCCCGGGTTGCCATCGGCGTCGGCGGTGTAGGCCAGGGCCGGCACCATGGTGCCCAGCGGGCGGTGCGCCCAGATGGTGATGCCCAGATCCACCTCGGTCCAGATGTCCCAGTACTGCGCCGAGGGCAGGATGTTGAGGTTGATGTTGATCCCACCGGCGGCGGCCGTCTCTTTGAGCGACTGGGCCAGCGCCGGTTCTGCGCGCGCTTCCTGCGTGTAGAGGTCTACGGTCAAGCCGTCGGGATAGCCGGCCTCGGCCAGCAGCGCCTTGGCGCCTTCCGGATCGTAGGGCGGGATCGGCTTCTCGCAGTACGCCGGGTGGACGGGCGCGATGTGGGCGTCGTGCCCCAGCACGCCCTCGCCGAACCACGCCAGGTCGAGCGCCTTCTGGCGGTCAATGCACTTTTTGAGCGCCTGTCGCACTTTGTTGTTGCTGAACGGTTCGGTATCCACCCGCATGCGGATGACGAACGTCTGCGCAGTGGGTGTGGAGTAGACTTTGATGCCGGGCAGTCCCTTCACCGCCTGCCAGATCTCGGCCGACGGGTTAAAGATGTTGTCCACTTGGCCGCTTTGCAGGGCGGCGATGCGGGCCGCGTCCTCCTCGCCCAGGTCGAGCATCACGACCCGGTCGAGATAGGGCAGCGATTGGCCGTCCTCGCCCATCTTCCAGTAGTCCTCGCGCCGTACGAAGACGGCCCGCTCGGCCTCGACGTACTCGCTCAACGTGAAGGGGCCGGTGCCGACCGGTTGACGCACCCAGTCGCCCTCGAACGTCTTGGGGACGATCAGGGCCGGATAGTGGAACAGGTGCTGCGGCACGCCGATGTTGCCGGAATCGAGATACAGCTTGATGGTGTAATCGTCCACTTTCTCGATGTTGTCCGGCGTCAGGTAGCTCATCAACCCCTTGATGGAGGACCCGACTTCGTCGTCGAACCACTGCTGCATGTTGAAGACAACGTCATCCGCTGTGAGCTCGACACCGTCGTTGAACTTGATGCCCTTGCGCAGGTAGAGCGTCCACTCATCTACTTCGTCGTTGGCCTCCCATTTCTCCAGCAGCCACGGATGGGTGATGTTGTCCCAGTCCGTAAAGGTCAGGTACTCGTTGACCAGGCGCATGGCGTTGGCGCCCTCAATCCAGGAGAGCCGCGCCGGGTGGTCGAGGCGCTGGACGCGGGTCGCCACAGTCATCGTGCCGCCGCGGGCGGGGCCCGTCGGCGCTGGGACGGCGGTCGGTTCGGTGACCGGCGCGGTCGTCGGCGCCTCGGTCGGCTTGGGACCGCAGGCGGTCAAGAAGGCGCTGGCGCTGGCGAAGGACATCCCTAACAACGTCGCCGTCTGGAGGAACTCGCGGCGGGTGCATCGCCCGGCCCGGTAGACCTCCTTCAATTCGGGGATGTACGGATGTACATCGGTCTGTTTCTTCTTCCTGATGATCTCCATTTTTGAGACTCCTCCTTATTGAAAAGCGATTGGTGCTACAGGTGGATTTGAAATCGGTTGATTGACAACTCCAACGTTCAACCTTCACTCTGCAATCCGCTATGGTGTGCTGTACCACCTCCCTTCCTGTTGATTTTTTCTATACGTGGCCGTAGTAATCGCGGTGCACTGCCACAGAGTAAGCATAGTCGAGCAGCGTGCCCCAACTAAAGATCGGAATGTGAATCTCCCGCTGGATGGCGCGGGCAAAGGGCTGCATACCGGTGCATTCCAGCACCATCGCCCCCATATTGCCGTGGGCATGATAGAACGCGGTCACCACTTCCACGAACTCTTGCTCAGCTTTATCGTAATACGCGCCCGGCGGATCGGTGCGGGCCGGCGCGTACCACAGGTGCTGGAACTCTTCGCACTGCCCTGGCGCTTCGGCCCCGGCGATGACATAGTTGCTGCCGATCTGGATGCCGACGGCTTTCAGATGCGCATCGGTCATCTGGCCGTCGCGGGCGACCAGCACCCCGACGACCTTGTCCGGCCCGACGAGCTGCTGGGCAAATGGGACTTGCAGCAGGCTGGACATAAAGACCGGCGCGTCCACGTAACCGGCGATCTCGCGCTGGAAGTAGGCAAAGTAGCCACACTCGGCGGCGATGGCGCGGCAGCCCATCCGCTCCAACTTTTTGGCCGCTCGCTGGATCGGCGCCAGGCAGGGCGATTTGTCCTCGGCCCAGACCAGCGCCTGGATGTCCACTCCCTCGGCGATCTCGTACTGGATGGGGAAGGGGTAGGCGCTGGCGTTGCGCACATCGCCCGGAAAGCCGGGGTAGACGTCGTCCAGGATGATGATGCCCAACCCCATGCCGTAGCAGCGGTGGCCCTGGCGGGCCTGGATGTGTTTGATGCCTGTATCTCGGTTCTGGTAGATCATCTTGAATCTCGGCGGCTCCCATTATACAGGATATTGAACATTTGGCGAAGCGCGGCGTCCGTCTCCGGCGGGAGGCCCTCCGGTCGGTGTGTTTCGAGCAGGTGGGCGGCGCGGACGGCGGCGCAGCGGCGGGCGTCTCGACCGCCAGCCGCCTCCCAACCGACCCGGCTCTGGCGGTCGGCCGCCGATGGGTAGAAGAATTCGGAGCGCATGAACTGCATCGTGTGGGGATCCATCAGGTAGTGCCCGGCCGGCCCGACTCGCCGGATCGCTGCGACGGCGGTGGTTTCCTCCGTCACCTCGACGCCCCGCAGCACGCGCATCGCCATCCCCACGACATCGTTGTCTATCACGGCTTGCTCCAGCGAGGCGGCGCTCATATTCGTGATCATCCCAAAGGCGTGGTGGATGTAATTTGCGCCGCCCATGGCGGCCAACAGGAGCGTGGCCATTTTCTCGTATCCGGCCTGCGCGTCGGGGATTTTGGCGTCGGTCATGCCGCCGGAGCAGTAGATCGGCACGCCGTAGAAGTGGGCCAACTGCGCGGCGGCGGCCTGCATGATGCCAAATTCGACCGGGCCGCCCAGGTAGCCGCCGGTGCGCATGTCCGCTACGCCGGGGATGTACCCTGCCAGCACCGGCGTCCCCCGCCGCACGAGCTGGGTCAGGACGATGCCGCTGAGCTGCTCGGCGTTGAGCTGGGTCAGCGTCCCCGCCAGCGTCACCGGCGACGTAGAGCCAGCCATTGGCGCCGAGGAGAGGGCGACCGGCAGGCCGGCCTGGCACCACGCGATTAGGATGTCGGTCACGCGGGCGTCCAGGTGGAGCGGGCTGACCATCCAACTGGTGATGGCCGAGACGATGGGGCGCTCCCGCAGCGCGTCCTCGCTCCCGGCGACCTGGGTCGCCATCTCGATCACCGCCTGCGCCCCGGCGACGGAACCGACGCCGCCCATCACGTGCTTGGTCGTGTGGGTCAGGGCGGCGTAGAACCGGTTGACCGGCACATCGGCCTCGTCCTGTTCGGGCACGTCGGTGGGGTGGATGGGGACGACGACAAAGTCGCAGTATTCCAGCGCGTCGGCCAGGCGGACCAGGTCGGCCAGGTCTTGCAGCGTCGCCGGCCGGACGTGGTCGGCGCCGGGGTCGAGCACGGCGGTCGGCGAGCCGCCGGTGCCAGCGTAGACCCGTTTCCCCTCCAACACCACGTCCTGCGCCGGGTCGCGCCCCGCCAACAGCACCCGGGACGGCGCGGCCCGCAGCGCTGCTTCGACCATCCCGGCCGGCAGGTAGACGCGCTGCCCTTCCACGCGGGCGCCGCCCTCTCGATAGAGATGCAGCGCGGTCTCGTTCCCGTCCTCGTTCCCATCTCCCACGTGGACGCCGATCTGCTCCAACACCGTCAGCGACGCCCGGTGGATCTCTTCGATCTGTCCCGCCGTCAGCGGCTGGTACTGCCCGCCTTCTGGTCCAGGTCTAGCCATAGCGTGATCTCACATTCGGCCTCACGCGGCGCGCTTCTTCAACACGTCGGCAATCACTTCCTCCGCCGCTTCTGGCAAGGGCGGCACTTGGTGCTCTTCCAGAATCTGGCGGGCGCGGGCGTTGGCGCGGGCGGTCATGTCCTGGCTGCCGCGCGTCACCCAGCGGTCGTAGCGAGAGCGGTCAATCAGCGCCGGCCGCCACTGGGCCCACTTCCAGTTGTCCAGCGTGTGGTCGTCGGCCAGGAATCCGCCGCCGGGTTGGGCGCGGTGGATCGCCTCGCGGGCCAGGGTGCGTTCGCTGACTTTGACGCCGCCCATGACGAAACGGACGTCCCGGATGATCTCGTCGGCGATGACCAGCAGCTCCATCGAAGAGGTGGTGCCGTACTCGATGTATCCCACGTCGTGAACCAGGTTGCACCGCGCCAGGAAAGCGGCCATGATCGAGATCGAGGCCTCGATGCCGGCCTGGGCGTCCACGACCTTGCTGTCGGTGGCGCCGGCCGCGCCCCACGTCGGCAGGTTGTAATAGCGGGCCAGGTCGCACCAGGCCGCCATCCCCGTCGGCCACTCCGGCGCGCCGTAGCTGACGATGGCCGATTTCATGTCCAGTGCGGCGGTGTTCATCCCATAGAGGAACGGCGTACCCGGTCGCACGAGTTGCGTCAGCGTCAGCCCGACCAGGCACTCGGCGTTCCCCAGCGCCAGCGCCCCCGCCAGGGTGATCGGCCCGCCGCCGCCGGTGTTGGGCGAGGGGGGATACGTCACTGGGATGCCCTTTTCGGCGCAGAAGAGCAGTTTGTCCACCGACTCGTCCGGGTAGAGCAGCGGCGAGATGGACTCGGCGTAGAGCATCATGAAAGGCTTTGCGCGCAGCGCCGTCTCACCGCCGGCGACGGCGCAGGCGATGCGGTAGATGTCCTCCATATCGGCCCGGTTGTTGGCGGTATAGACGTTCGGTTTGACCGAGCCGCGGATCATGCTGACGAACTCGTGGATGTAGATGTCCAGCGCCGGCGCGTCGGAGGGGTTGCCCATGGACATGATGAAATCCATCTGCTCGAGGCCGTTGCACAGGTGAGCGATGCGGCGGATGTCCTCGGCGGTCGCTTGGCGGCGCTCGCCGGTCTCCACGTCCATCGTAAAGATGCAGTCGGAACCGGGGCCGAAAAAGACCTGACCGGCTTCCAGCGGCATCGTCAGCTCGCCCAGCCGGTTGTGCATCGGGATGCGCGACGGCGCGGCGGCGATGGCGCTCATCACCAACTGCTCCGGCAGTTTGATGCGCCCGTCGGATTCCCAGGCGCCGACTTTGAGCAGGAGTTGGCGGGCCGTTTCATTTTTCATCACGATGCCGGTGCGAGAGAGAATGTCCAGGCTGGTGTTGTGGATGGCCTGGATTTGCTCGTTGGAAAGCATCCGTATCGTGGGGTGCCAAGTAGCAACAGGAATCTGTTCCGTCACGGTACAATATCTCCTTAAACAGTGGTTTCTAGACGTGCAGGTCGAACTGTTGGCGAATTTGGCGGACGATGGTCGGATCGAGCGGCTCTGGTTGGTGATGGGCCAGGATGTCGCGGGCGAGCTGCCGGGCCCGTTGGCGGGCGTCCAGCCCGCCGTCCTGCTCCCACTGCTCCCGCCCCTGCCGATCCACCACCACCGATGGGTAGTAGAACTCGGAACGCATGTGGCGCAAGGTGTGCTCGGCCATCAGGTAGTGGCCGCCCGGGCCGACGGCGTCAATCGCGTCCAGCGCCAGCGTCTCGTCGTTGACCTCGATGCCCCGCACGACGCGCATAGCCATGCCGAGGATGTCGTTGTCAATCACGAATTGCTCGGCGGCGACAGTGTTCATATTCTCCAACATGCCGGCGGCATGGTGGACAAAGTTGCTCCCGGCCAACGCGGCGAGGACGGCGCTCATCGCTTTCTCGAAGCCGGCCTGCACATCTGGGATCTTGGCGTCGGTCATGCCGGCTGAGTTGTAGATGGGCAAGTTGTAGAACTGGGCGATCTGGGCCATCGCCGCGTTGGCAAGTCCAAACTCGGCGCTGCCGCCCAGGTAGCGGCCGGTCTTCATATCGGCGGCGGCGGGGATGGGGCCGATCAGCAAGGGCGCGCCGCGCCGCACGAGTTGCGTTAGCACGACGCCGGAGAGCTGTTCGGCGGTCAGTTGCGCCAACATCCCGGCCAACGTCACCGGCGCGGTGGAACCGGCCATCGGTGCGGCCGAGAGCACCACGGGGATGGACTGGCGGCAGGTCTCGATCAGCAGCGTCGTCACGTCGGCGGCAAAGAGGAGCGGGCTGACCATCCAACTGGTGATGAAGGAGACGATGGGCCGTTCTCGCAGGGCCGCAT
>Ga0129302_1002380_pt1 | contig 13466 bp, 14 predicted proteins | sample BlaSprsedimmetaG_FD_94476 | JGI IMG/M metagenome (GOLD analysis project Ga0129302, IMG submission 94476) | Hot spring sediment bacterial and archeal communities from California, USA to study Microbial Dark Matter (Phase II) - Blank Spring... | ecosystem: Environmental > Aquatic > Thermal springs... | reverse complement strand
TGCACTCTTTTCGGAATTAAATACCCGGGCCGGGCCGGTGTGCTCCCACATGGCATAATTCACGGCCGCGGCCTTGATGACACTCCCCGCGGGGGCAAGGCTCCCCTTCAGGATTTTCAGGCCGCCGGCGCTGTGCACCGCCTCCTCAAGAGGCCGGATCACCGAGGCATCCAGGACGGGTGCTGCTTCTGCAATGGCGCGGACATCTTCCCCTGAGGTGGTCATCCCTCCCTCCAGGTACGGAAGAAGACGGTGGAGCACCGCGGGAATGCCACCGGCATAATAGAGTGTTTCCATCGAATGGGGTCCGCCGGGCTGCATATGGCATATGTGTGGTATTGCGTCGCCGATCTCGTTAAAATCCTCAAGCGCCACCGGTACCGACGCCTCTTCGGCGATGCCCATCAGGTGCAAAACGGTGTTGGTAGACCCCCCGAGTGCCATGTCCACCCGTATCGCATTGCGCATGCTCGCCCGGGTGATGATGTCGCGCGGGCGGATATTGTCCCGGACGAGCGAGACCACCCGCTCACCGCTCTCACGTGCGATGGCAAGTTTTTCCGCATGGACGGCAGGGATTGCTGCGCATCGAGGAAGCGACATCCCAAGCGCCTCTGTCATGCAGGCCATGGTATTTGCGGTATAGAGGCCCTGACAGCTGCCGCATCCCGGCATTGCGCACTTCTCAAGCTCCTGCAGTTCGTCCTCGCTCATCGTTCCTGCCGATACCCGGCCGACTCCTTCAAACACATCGATGAGGGACAGGTCCTTCCCGGCAGAGCGACCGGAAAGCATCGGCCCGCCGGTAACCACGATTGCCGGTATATTGCACCTTGCTGCCGCCATCAGCATCCCGGGAACTATTTTGTCGCAGGTGCAGAGGCAGACCAGGCCGTCAAACCGGTGCGCCTGTATCATGAGTTCCACCGAGTCTGCAATGGTCTCCCGTGAGGGAAGCGAATAGCGCATCCCCTCATGGCCCATTGCAATGCCGTCGCAGATGCCGATGGTGTTGAATTCAAAAGGAACTGCCCCCCCGGCAGAAACTCCCTCACGAACGCGTTCGGCGAGCTGGCGGAGGTGCGTGTGGCCCGGGACAACAGTATTCCAGGAATTTGCGATGCCGATAAACGGCAATTCCATCTCCCGGTCAGTCACGCCAAGTGCCCTTAGAAGAGAACGGTTCGGAGCCCGGGTATACCCTTTTTTTACCTCATCGCTGCGCATGGATCTTCATATCATCATGAACGGGAAACGTTAAAAAAGAATGGTCTGAAAATTTCTGTCACCAGGACCGTCCGACACCCGGAGAAGAGAACGTGAATACGAGGAATCGAGGCATTACCGTCATCGGCGTTGATATCGGTGCAACCCACATACGCTCGGGCAGGATATCGCCAACCGGCGAAGCGGACCTCCTGAAAAAGGAGAACCTGCGACAGACCTGCCGGACGCCGGATGATGTCACCCGCTCGGTGATCCGTGCCATCGACGATCTGCTACGGGAAAATGAAGCCGGGCAGGCAGCGGCAATCGGGATTGCCGCCGCAGGCCCTCTTGATCTCTCATCGGGGGCAATCGTTCAAAGTCCCAATATGTCCTTCGAGAGGATAGAGATCACCTGCCCACTGCGCGAGACATTCGGTCTGCCGGTGTATCTGCTCAACGACTGCGCGGCCGGAGCACTTGCAGAGGTGGTGTTCGGGCCGTTGAAAGGAACTGGAGATCTGGTATACATCACCATGTCAAGCGGTATCGGTGCGGGAGTGATTGCCGGCGGAAGGCTCATTGCCGGCACTACAGGAAATGCGGCAGAAGTCGGCCACATGTGTGTGGATTCCACCTATGCCCTCCCCTGCGGATGCGGCGGCAGCGGCCACTGGGAGGCCTATGCATCCGGCACGGGGATTCCAGCGTTTTTCAGAAGATGGCGCGAAATGCACCTCCCAGGCCGGATCAGGCATGAGCATCCATCTTCCGCACCGGAGGTCTTCAAAGCCATACGGGAGCATATGGACTTCAGCGGATTTGCGGGGGCTCTTGCGGCGGTCAATGGACGAGGCCTCTCGAATGTGATAGCCGCCTACGAACCGGAGCATATCGTCTTTGACGGGCCCCTCATTCGTGAACATGCCGACCTCCTGCTAGGTCCCATGCTCGAACGGACGGACCGGTATCTGCCCCTCCCCCAAGTCAGTATCAGCTCACTGGAAGGGTATGCGCCACTCCTCGGCGCCGGGGCATATGCCCTGGAAAAAGAGGATTAATCGGTGATGTGCATTGCACCCTCTGAACCGTCACGGTAGAGGGTGACGACCTCGCCGATGACGATGATGGCCGGCGGTCGCACTTCCGCCGCGGATGCCTTTTCGGCAATGTCCGCAAGCGTTCCCAGGGTGACCCGCTGGTCGGGCCGCATGCCCCGTTCGATGATCGCGACCGGTTTTCCGGCATCCATGCCTCCGGCCACCAGTGCAGCAGCAATCCGGGGAAGATTTTTTACTCCCATCAAAATGACCAGCGTTCCGGGAGACTGTGCGAGCCAGCGCCAGTTCAGGGCGGATTCTTCCTTTGTCGGATCTTCGTGCCCCGTGAGGATGGTGACCTGGCTTGCCCATTTCCGGTGGGTCACCGGGATACCGACGCATTCGGGCACGGCAATGGCGCTGGTGATGCCCGGTACCACCTCAACCGGGATGCCATGCTCCCGCATCGTCTCCATCTCTTCGCCCCCGCGCCCGAAGAGGAACGAATCCCCTCCTTTGAGTCGGACAATACACTTCCCATCCTGTGCGTATTTCACCATCAGGGCTTCAATTTCGTCCTGTTCGAGGGTGTGCCTGCCGCCATACTTGCCGACATCGATCTTCTCGACCGTTTCGGGAAGGGATGAGAGCACCTCCTCGCCCGGAAGCTGGTCATAGAGAATGACATCCGCGGCCTCAAGCACCTCCTGTGCCCGTTTTGCCATCAGTCCGAGTCCTCCCGGACCGGAACCTACCAGGTATACTTTTCCCGTCATTTACGCACCCAGTGTTACCCGTGCTTCTTCGATTAAATCATAGGCGATCGAGTGGAGTTTTTGCCCGATCATCCTTCCCTCGAGTACCGAGCCGCCATTATCTTCTATACGCTCCCAGCGCGTCCCGTCCAGGGAGAGTACCTCGGCAATCAGGAATCCTTCACTGCAATAGACACCCTGAGGCGTAAAGCACCCGCCGCCGATCTCTTCCATGACCGCCCGCTCGACTTCGACATCCCGCCGGGTTGTCGGATCATCCAGAGCACTTAGCGGTTCTGTGATCTCCGGGTCGTCTCCCGACACAACGGCGATCGTTCCCTGGTTGGGGGACGGTACGAACCATTGCGGGAGAAGACGGGTGCCCGGAAGATCCATGTCCAGCCGCTGCATTCCCGCCTCGGCAAGGACGATCGCATCATACATCCCTTCGTTCAGCCTGCGAAGGCGGGTATCTACATTGCCCCTGAGTTCTTTTACCTCCACATCAAGGCCGCTGCGCAGCAACTGTGCCCTCCTTCGCGTGCTCGATGTCCCGACCACCTTCACCTCCTCAAGGGGGCAGGTGTGGACGAGAAAGTCGGCGGGGGAGTCCCTCCGGAGGATTGCACAGGTCAAAAGGCCCCCGGGACGCTTTGCCGGGATGTCTTTCATGCTGTGAACGGCACAATCGATCTCTCCGGCAAGAATGGCATCATCAAGCGCACGCACGAAGATCCCCTGACCGCCGACCTTGTGCATGGGAACACCGGTCCGGTCGTCTCCAACGGTTCCGATGGGCACGATTTCCGTTTCAACACCCCGTGTCCTGAGCATCTCACAGACCGTGGCGGTCTGTGCCATCGCCAGGCGTGACCCGCGTGTCCCGACCTTCAGAGGCATGCGTTGTAGGCTCCGGCTATCGTCTCCACATCACTCTCTGAATGGGCCACAGAAAGGAAATTCGTTTCATACTGTGAAGGTGGAAGGAACACCCCTGAAGAGAGCATCTTCTTCCAGAAAATGCCGAACCGCAGCGTATCGGTCTCCTTTGCCTCAATATAATTTTTCGGGGGGGTGTCCCTGAAGTAGAGCTTGAACATCGACCCAAGCCGTACGAAGGAATCGCGGGAGGCCGCAGGAAGGGATTCGCCAAGGGCGCGGGTATGTTCTTCCATCTGATCGTAGACAGAACTGTGCCCTGACAGATAATCCAGTGTCGCATCGCCCGCTGCAAGAGAGAGCGGATTGCCCGAGAACGTACCTGCCTGGTAGACCGGGCCCGATGGTGCGACCATCTCCATGATCTCCCTCCTGCCGCCGAAACACCCGATAGGCAGACCGCCGCCGATGATCTTGCCAAGGGTGGTGATGTCCGGCCGGATGCCGTACTTTACCTGCGCACCACCGATACCGAGGCGGTACCCGGTGATCACTTCATCGAATATGAGGAGTACATCATACTCCTCTGTGATGGCCCTCACCTCCTTCAGGTACCCGTCTTCAGGGAGAATGGTGCCGATATTGCCCAGCACCGGTTCGAGGATGAACGCCGCAATATCCTCGTTTTTCTCGAGAAGGCCACTGAGTGCTTCGGCATTGTTGTAAGGGACCTGTGCGGTATGGGCGACGACATCTGCAATCACCCCCGCGGAATCCGGCACCCCCATGGTTGTCGCACCGGACCCTGCCTTGATCAGCACTCCGTCATGCGCCCCGTGAAATCCTCCTTCGATCTTGATGATATCCTTCTTCCCCGTGTACCCACGGGCAAGACGGATGGCTGCCATGGTCGCCTCCGAACCGCTTGACACGAACCTGACCATGTCAATGGATGGATGATCCCCCACGATCCTTCGTGCAAGCGTCAGTTCACGTCCTGAGGGCGTCCCGTACAGCCATCCTGAGGCCAGTTGTTCATCAATTGCCTCACGCACTTTCGGATGGGCATGCCCCATGATCATCGGCCCGTATCCCAGACAGCAGTCCATGAGTTCATCGCCGTCCTCTGTTACCAGCCGCGACCCGGCAGCAGAGCGCGTGTAAAAGGGGTACGGGCTGATTGCCCGGACCGGGCTCGAGACGCCGCCGGGCATGAGGCCCTTTGCTTCATTGAAAAAATCTTCACTCTTCATGCATCATCCACCGTGCCGCATCTTCAGCAAAATAGGTGATAATCAGGTCCGCCCCTGCACGTTTGATGCAGAGAAGACTCTCCATCATCACCTCTCTTTCATCTATCCACCCGTTGGCCGCCGCCGCCTTTATCATGGCATATTCCCCGCTCACCTGGTAGGCGGCTACCGGAAGGCCAATCGTGGCAACCTTGGCGATGACATCGAGGTACATCCCGGCGGGTTTGACCATCAGGATGTCGGCGCATTCCTTTTCATCGGTCTTTGACTCCAGAAATGCCTCGCGCGCATTGGCAGGCGACATCTGGTAGGTCGTGCGGTCCCCAAACGAATACCCTGAATCCACGGCATCCCTGAACGGTCCGTACAGCGCGCTCGCAAACTTTGTCGAGTACGACATGATGGGAATATCCTCATATCCATTGCAGTCGAGTTCTTCTCGGATTGCCATTACCATGCCATCCAGCATGCATGAGGGTGCAACCATGTCCGCTCCTGCCTGGGCATGGGAGAGGGCGATACGCGCCATCAGTTCAAGAGAAGGGTCATTCAGGAGATCCGGACCGCAGGGGCTGTCGCCTACAATCCCGCAGTGGCCGTGGTCAGTATACTCGCAGGCACAGACATCGGTGATGATAACCATCTCAGGGATCTCGTTTTTCAGTGCCCTGACCGTCCGCTGGATGATGCCATCGGGGTTCCATGCTTCAGTCGCCTCCGCGTCCTTTGCGGCGGGGACCCCGAAGAGGACCACCGCACGTATGCCAAGTTCATGCAGGGAACGGACATAGTCAGCCACATCTCCGACAGAGTGGCGGAACTGACCCGGCATGGATGAAATCGGAACGGGACTCCCGATGGTTTCATCCACAAATACCGGTGCTATCAAATCGTTTCTGGTGAGCACCGTCTCCCTCAGGAGGGGCTGGAGTGCTCGTGTTCTCAGGCGTCGTAAGCGTCTTTCTGGAAACATACTTTTTCTCCTTTGGTGATTGCCCGGACGAGTGTCTGCGCATATTCGAGCTCTCCGCATTCAGCGCTTGAGCGAACGGAGAAGGTGGCGTCAAGCAGGAGCTTTTTCGCGAGGACCCGTGAGAAGTCGTCTATGACCTCCGAAGGATCGGCCAGTCCGCTTTTCAGGCGTGCAACGGCATGATCACGCTCCCTGACACGGATGGCCTCTGCCCATGTGTAGAGTTCTGCCAGAACTGCATTTGCGGCAGTGCGGTTGAAGAGCACGATAAACTGTTCCAGCTCGGCATTCAGATAGGAGGTGGCCTCATCAGCCTCCATCTTCCTGCTGTTCATGTTCTTCTCGCTGACCATTTTCAGATCATCGATGGTGAAGAGATGCACCCCTTCGATCTCGCCGACTTCCGGTTCCACATCCCGTGGCTGGGCGATGTCGACGATGATGAGAGGTTTCGGCGAGGTGTCAAGCGGCCAGATTCTCTCACTCATCACCGTGCATATGGCGTCCTTTTTGATGATCGGATGGGGAGCAGCGGTACAGGAGATGATGACGTCGGCAAGCGGCGCATACCGGTAGAGATCGTCCATGCGCACCGCTTTCCCACCTACTTTGCGCGCCAGCGATACGGCACGTTCGAAGGTCCGGTTGGTAACATAGATAGCAGTCAGATCCCGTGCCGCAAGTGCCTGGGTAACGAGCATGCCCATCTCACCGCCCCCTACCACGAGGATATGGCGTCCGTCCAGGGTGCCCAGACACTCTTCGGCTAGTTCGACCGCTGCAGAGCCGATGGAGACCGCACCCTTGTTGATATTTGTTCGTTTTCGGACCTCGATGCCGACATGCACCGCCTTCGTTACGCAGAGGTCGACGATAGGGCTGCATACCCCTGCCTGCTGGGAAAGGGAGAGCGCCCCCTTCATCTGGCCGAGGATCTGGTCCTCCCCGACGACCATGGAATCCATGCCGGCTGCAAGTTGCAGCATATGCATCAGTGCACTGCGCCCTTCGAGCGTCCAGAACCCTTTCCGCCCGTGATGTTCGAGAAACGCAGCGAGGGACGTTGCATCGCCGTCGACCATAAGTTCAATCCTGTTGCAGGTCTGGAGGATGAGCGCCCCCCTGAACCATTCCCGCGCCTCTTCGAGGAGAAGCACTTCATCGTCAAACCTGAAGGCTTCGATATCGGCTATGCCCGCAGTATGATGATTAATTCCCGCGCAGGCGACCTGCGAAAATAATTCCCCGGTCATGGACAGTACTTCCTTAGTGCCAGTTCCTCTGCCGGCACAACACCCTGCTCCAGAGCAGCCCGAATTTCAGGATCGTTGAGAACCGCTGCAAGAATGCCGGCCCGTTGTTCCTGCGCCGGAATTCTCTTCTTCAGTTCTGCGCGCAGATTCTGCTGGAGCGTGATCATATCATCGATACCATCGAGTTCGGGCTCGATCTTTTCCCTGATGAACCGGGACATCGCGGGACTCTTCCCCATCGTTGTGATGGCGATGCAATAACCGTCCCCGCGTATCATCGCAGGGAGGAGGACATCCCCGGAGACTCCCTGTGCATTATTGATGGAAACACCTTCCTCACGGCAGAGTTCCACAATCCGGTTGTTTACCTCTTCATCCGGGGTCGCTGCAATGACGAGGGCACTTCCACGCAGATATGATCTGATCTGCGCATCAGGGGTCGCTGAAATATCAACCTTCACGCATTCCACATCCATCCCCGAAAAGGAGGGATGAAATGATCTGCTGAGAACAACCACATCACACTCTCCTTCAAAATATGCCGCTTTCCGTGCACCGACCGCTCCTCCGCCTGCAATTACAACACGGCGGCCACGCAGGTCATGCACGAGGGGGATCATACCAAAAGGATTGGTTTTTTTAACAATTAACATTGCTATCCCACATTTTGGTTACAAGGGGGCACCTGCGCCTATGCCCTGGGTCCGGGCGGGATGTGTGCGCATGAACCATCCAAATCGAATAGTTTAAAAGTGAGGAATGAGGCGCGGATTTCCAATTCGCAACCATTATATGGCTGAAGTGAGAATATTGTAGAGCACTGTTTCAGACAGGCGCCGATAGTGTAGTGGTTATCACTAGGCGTTGCCAACGCCTAAACCCGGGTTCGAGTCCCGGTCGGCGCACTCGATTTTCCTGATATTTTTTTAAAGAGGTCATCCTCATCTCTGCCGGAGAAGGCAGAGAAGAGCAATTCCTCCGAACAGGGGGAGAAGGGAAAGAGGAGCAGGCGTCGGTTCCGGCGTCTTTCCGGAGAGCATGAACTCCGCGTAGGCCTTATTTGACAGGGCGCGGGAATCGCCCGGAGAGAGCGCAAGGGCCTCTTCACTGAACTCAAGCTCCCGTTCGTACATGCCGAGGTTGCCGAAAGCGGTTCCCAGGATGATCCGTGCGTCCAGATTCTCCGGATCCCGTTCGAGAGCCGATTCTGCCGCTGCCACCGCCTCTTCGTTTCTGCCCAGGCCAACGAGGGCGTTTGCCCGTGTCACATATCCGTATACCATATCAGGATTGGAGATTATGGCTGCATCCGCAGCGGCGAGAGCTTCGTCATACCGCTCCATTGCAGAGAGAATCCCGGATTTAGTCGCAAGCGCAAGCGTGAAGTTCGCATTGGAGGAAAGGGCTGCGTCTACGGCGACGAGGGCCTCTTCATACTCTCCGGCGGATGCCAGGTCGACCGCGTTGTTATAGTTGTCAATCGCCGAAACCGGCTCGCCCGCACCCATCGCGGGTGCGATGCAGAGAAGGGCGATACAGAGGATGCCTGCAAAAGTCTGGATTCGTGTCACTTGTCGTTCACCTCGTAATGATCATCAATTGGCGCCAAACCCACAAAATGAGTCGGGTGCAACCACCCTCTGCCGGTGGGTGACCCCTTTACATGCATCAGCGACGAAACCGTAGTATGAAGATCCTCCTCGGGGTCGGCAACAGCCTCCGTGGTGACGATGGGGTGGGGTGCTATATCGCAGACAACTTCCGTGCAGATGACTGGATGGCCATAAACTGTGCCACCGCGCCGGAGAACTTTTCCGGCATTGTACGGAAACAGCATCCCGAACTCCTGGTGATCGTCGATGCGGCAGCAATGGGCCTTGGCCCCGGAACCTTTCGGCGAGTCGCACCGGAGATGATCGAGGATGTGGGGCTGGGCACGCACATGCTTGCTTTGTCGCATCTCATCGGATACGTCTCCGGTTATGCCGGGGAGATACTCTTCATCGGGATTGAACCCGGACATGTCACAACCTGCAATGACCTGTCACCGGCGGTCCGCGAGGGGGCGGATGCATTGATCGCCGTCCTGCAGTCCGGCCACATCGATGCAATGGAAAAACTCGATGGGGAGCGTCTGCAGGAAAATGAGGAAGAACAATGATACGGTGCCCGCGCTGCAACAGCAGACACATTTACCCCGTTGCCGGGGGCTATGCCGGGTGGACCTACCGCTGCAAGGACTGCGGGTATGCAGGACCCCTTGTCATTGAGTTTGACTCTGAACATCCGCAGGAGAATGAACCTCTCCAGAGAAAATACCGGAATGAGGTGAATGAGATGCGGCGGCGACGGCGCCCATACCTCTGGGTGGCACTGCTTATTGTTGCCTTCCTGCTTGCGCTCATTTTTTTTATGCTCTAGTGCTCAGAAGAGTCCGAACATCTTCATAGAGCTCACGAAGAGGAGGAGGACAAAGAGATATTCCAGCCTTCTCGGCGATGTCAGATGGGAGATATGCACACCCAGGTAGGAGGCGGGAATGCTGGTAAGCGTCAGCACCGCCCATTGCGGCAGATCGATATACCCGAGGGAAGGGCCGGGGATGCCCGTTACTCCCCACCCGTAGAGCGTGTAGGCAATAATGCCCCCCATGGCCGCAAAGACCAGAAATCCTGTTGATGTGGCAACTGCGCGATGAATGGTAAACCCACAGAAGGCGGTGAGATAGATGACAATCAGGTACCCGCCGCCGATACCCAGGAGCCCGGAGAGAAACCCGAAGAGCACCCCCCCGCCAATATAGAACAGCGCACGATGGGGAATGATATCGATATTCCCCACCGAACTCCGGAAGAACATCCGCACAGCCGCACCCAGAAGGAGAACCCCGAAGACGAGACGCAGACCATCCCCGTGGACGTTGGTCGCTACATATGCCCCGCCAAAGGCCATCAGAAATCCCGGAAGTGCCATAAGGCGGATCATATCCCAGTCCACTGCATGGTTGCGGTGATGGCAATACGCACTGGAGATCGCCGTGGGCAGGATGACCGCCAGACTTGTCGCAAACGCAACACGCGTCGCAAGGGTAGGGTCCAGATGAGCAAAATCCGTGAGCACCCAGAACTGGGCAGGTACCATAATAAAACCGCCACCGACACCCAGCAGCCCGGCACCGAGTCCCGCGATGAGGCCGGTGAAGGCGAGGACAAGTACCATCAGGACAATATCTTCCATGAAATCACCGGGATCTCTCTCTTAGAGAGACATGATACGAGAGTGCGCTCTTTCACATTAACCTTTGGTTATATAAAAAGGATTTATGGGCACTATTCCACGATCATCTCTTCTGAATAGCGATTCTCGGTGGCGATCAGGAATTCTTCGCTCATGTGCAGGCATGAAACGGGGCACACATCATTGCACTGGGAACAGAAGATGCACTGGGTAACGAAGATGCGCACGGTCTTTGTTTCCGGGAGGAACTCAATTGCATGGGCGGGACATACCCTGGTACAGAGCCGGCACCCGATGCAGGCGTCCCGGTCATAGGTGATCTTACCCCTGAATCGTGCGGGGGTCTTTACCGGTGGGTTGACCCGGCCTTCTCCGGTTGCGGCCTTCCGAAAAAATGTGGTTATCGACGGGGGAAGATACTTTGCCGGAAAGGGATTGGTCACTGGTTTTCTGAAAAACTGCCTGAGAACTTCAAGAACGGCCGGAAGGAGGCTCACACCACCACCCCCATGCCCAGCGTCGCATCAAGGACGATGAGAGCAAGGCCCGCAATTCCTGCAATCCCGAGATACTTCCAGTAGAGGGTGACCAGGTGGTTGATCCTGAACCGGGCCATCATCACCCTGATAACACTTACCGAGAAGAATACCACCAGAACCAGCTTGATAATGAAAAAGAGCACGTCCACAATGAGCGCAGCCAGCGGTTCAAGCTCGATATACCATGAGGGATTCCATGGGAGGAAGAGCACCACCGCGAGAGTCGCCATCGCGACCGTTTTCACGGCAAGAGAGAGGGAGAAGAGCGCAAGATTTCTTCCCGAGTACTCAACCAGCAGGCCGCCGGCAAGCTCGGTCTCCGCCTCCGGCGTATCACAGGGGACCCGTGAAAGCTCTGCCGGCGTCACCCATGCCAGCACAATAAGGAGAAGAAGGAGGCCCAGCCATCCCAGCGGCCCGGTGACGCTCCATACGGGGGTCCGTGCGATGGTCGCAATCAGGAAGGGGTCGGCAATGCCTGCGGCAGAAAGCCTCCATGCGATCGCGATGATGCCAGTTGCCAGGGGAAACTCATACGCAATCATGGTGACCATCTCCCTCTGGGATCCAACTGTGGCATACGGCGAACCGGAGGCAAACCCTCCGGCCATCATTGCAAGCCCCGGAACAGTGAGCAGATACATGATGAGCACAACATCGCCCCATTCCCCAAGCACCGGCATTATGCTCCCGAGAGGAAGATAGAGGAGGATAGTGATCGATGCCGCGAGGGCAATGAGGGGAGCGGCATTGAAGACCGCCCGGACGGCATGGTCAGGGACCACGTTGTCTTTGCAGAGGAGCTTTCCTATATCGATGAACGGCTGGCGGATGGGTGGACCGACCCGTGCCTGCATATGGGCAGCGCATTTCCGGTCAACACCCTGAAGGAAGAGACCGACCACCATACCATAGGCCGCGATGCCGACGCAGCCGATCACCGCTGCCATAACGTTGCTCAGCATCCCTGGATCCTCCGGGTCTTCTCCACCGAAAGGCGATGCAGGTCCTGTTTTGTCAGGATGGCCGACATCCCGTTGCCTACGATTGCAACCCGGTCCGTGCAGGACATGCAGGGATCAATAGAGGCAACAATGATGGGAATATCGGCGATTTGTTCGTTCTTCAGCATGCTTAGCCACGACATCTGGTTCGAATACGTTGATCCCTTGACCTTCCAGGCCTCGGGAGATTCTGACGAGTTCATCCGGAGGAAATGGATGCATTCTCCGCGCGGGGCCTCCACCCGGCCGATCGCCTCGCCTTCGGCTTTCTTGCAGGCGGCAAGGATCTTGGGGTATTTCTTTTCCCACATCACCTCACCGGAAGGGATATTGTCGATGCACTGGCGTATGATGGATACCGACTGAACGACCTCAAGGAGGCGGACCACAATCCTGTCGTAGACATCGCCGCGGATCTCTCCGGCATACTGGTCCGGCAGGACCATTGCAAAGTCAAGGTCGCCATATGCAGCATACGGTGCGTCAAGACGGACATCCATCTCAAGGCCGGAGGCGCGTGACGTCGGCCCCACCGTACAGAGTTCAAGTGCCTGCCGGCGGGTCATCACACCGGTATCCCTGCACCGGATCCTGATGGACGTGTCCTCGAGAAAGAGTTTCAGGAGTTTTCCGGCGATGTCATCATAGGCGGCGAGGATCTGACAGACCTTGGGGAACTGGTCTTTTGTGATGTCACGACGAACGCCGCCAATCATGACAATCCCGTAGTTCACCCTGTTGCCGGTGATGATCTCCAAAATGTCCATAGCGTCCTCGCGGACTCTCCATGCAAGGTGGAAGAGCGTATCAAATCCAAGCTCGTGGGCAGCGACGCCTGCCCATAGGAGATGCGACTGGATACGCTCGAGTTCTGCGACGATGGTCCTGACATAATGGGCGCGCGCGGGAACCTCGATCTCTGCTATCTGTTCGATCGCACGGCAGAATGCAAAAGTGTGCGATACCCCGCATATCCCACATATCCGGTCGCAGAGATGGACTATCTGGACCGGGTTGCGGCGCATGCCCATCCATTCGATGCCGCGGTGCGCCTTGCCTGGGGAAAAGTCCAGATCCTCGACGACCTCTCCATTGATCCTGAAGGTGAAGAGAACCGGTTCCTTAAGTGCTGGATGGATGGGGCCGATCGGAATGTTGTATGACGGCTTTGCATCACTCATCCTCTGCCACCTCCGTTGTCTCTTCAGGTTTCCCCTCAGGTTTCCCCTCAGGTTTCCCCTCAGGTTTCCCCTCAGGTTTCCCCTCAGGTTTCCCCTCAGGTTTCCCCTCAGGTTTCCCCTCAGGTTTCCCCTCAGGTTTCCCCTCA
>Ga0129302_1002379_pt1 | contig 13467 bp, 13 predicted proteins | sample BlaSprsedimmetaG_FD_94476 | JGI IMG/M metagenome (GOLD analysis project Ga0129302, IMG submission 94476) | Hot spring sediment bacterial and archeal communities from California, USA to study Microbial Dark Matter (Phase II) - Blank Spring... | ecosystem: Environmental > Aquatic > Thermal springs... | reverse complement strand
TGACCCATATCTCGGGACCGAAACATTCACCCAGGGCGGTTCTGGCCATTTCATTGAGCTGGCTTACGCATAAACAGGACATCGTGTAAGCATTAACAGAAAGCATACAGCGGAATCAAGCATTGACAACATTGACAGCATGGTCACATAAAGGTACAACATGAATAGACCACGTCCCGGGAGAAGCGTATGGAATATCAGTTTGTCAAGGTTTCTACTTATGACGCAATAGCAGTGGTCGAGATGGACCGCAAACGCGAACTCAATGCCCTTTCTCAAGGGATGCTTTCAGAGATAAAGAAAGTGTTTGCCTCTTTTCTGACAGAAGGCAACGATATCAGGCTCGTTATATTTACAGGTGGTGATGCATGTTTCTCCGCGGGCATAGACCTGAAAGAGGCCCCATTCTATACCAGTGAAGAAGCGGCAAACTATTTCAGCCTTGCTGTTGATATCTACTCCATGCTGTTGGACTATGACAGGATCCTCATTACCGCAGTCAGCGGGATTGCCTTTGGCGGAGGGTTCAATCTGGCACTTATGGGAGACATTATCCTTGCATCGGAAAGCGCTATCTTCGGGCATCCTGAAATAAAGTACGGGTTCAACCCGCTTCTGACACCGCTGGTTGCACGCATAGGTCTGGCACGAAGCAAGGAGCTCACCTTGAAGGGCGAGCCCATAGGCGCCCGAGAGGCCAATAGTATGGGGCTGGTAAACCGGGTGGTTGCACCAGAGCAATTCAAGAGAGAGGTATGGTCATGGGCGCGTCAACTTTCCACCAGGTCTCCCGATGTGGTCCGTGCCCTGAAAAGAAGTTTTGATGTGGTAAGCCGCCTCGATGCAAAGGCTGCCCTTGAATATGAACTGGAAATGAGTGCCATGCTCTTTAATATCCGTGGAGATATCCGGGAGAAGATGAAGGATGTCATTGAACACAAGACAGACCCTCAGGAAGACAAGTCTTAACGACAGTATACCTTCGGAAATATATGCCATTCTTGCAAGCCACTACGGCGCATCCGGATGGTGGCCAGGAGACAGTCCTTTAGAGATAGCTGTCGGCGCAATCCTCACCCAGAATACTGCATGGGTCAATGTAAAAAAGGCCATAGATAATCTCAAGTCATACGGCATGCTCGATGTTGAAAAGCTCTTTCTCGCCGATTTATCAGAGCTTGCAGCCCTTATCAGACCGTCGGGTTACTACAATGTCAAGTCAAGGCGCCTGAAGAACCTCATTTCTGTGATAATGGATCGTTATGCAGGAGATCTCGACGCCTTATTGTCTCGGGATCTCGATCAGGTGCGGACAATATTGCTGGGGATAAACGGCATAGGAAAAGAGACTGCCGACAGCATCTGCTGTTATGCCGCTGACAAGCTTGCCTTTGTAGTCGATGCATACACAGCAAGGATACTCCAGAGACACGGCCTTGCAGATATCCGCTGGGTATATGACGATATCCAGAGCATGTTCCAGCAGGGGTTACCACCGAGTATAGAGGTGTACAAGGATCTTCATGCCTACTTCGTCTTTGTCGGCAAGGAGTTCTGTCTTTCTAAGAGGATGTTGTGTTTAGAATGTCCCCTGAGAGACTGGATGCATTGATGCATCTCACTCCTTGTCCGATGGCCAGTATTACAAGATGGCCTTTTTCTCGATCTTGAAGGAAATGGCTACCCGTGCGCGGTAGGCGCTGACCTTTCCATTTTCGATCTTCATGTCCAGTTTTGTTATCTCTGCAATGCGCAGTTCCTTGAGGCTCTTACCGGCCGTCTCGACGGCCTTTAGTGCGGCTTCCTCCCAGGATTTATCACTTGTGCCTACCAGTTCGATCACCTTATATACGCTCTCAGGCATGTCTCACTCCTTATTCTGGAGATTTCGGAACGTATCATGTGGAAACCGGAATGCAAGAATATATTTCAGAGGTGCCATTCATGTGAACAAACTTCAAAAATCAGAAAAACACGATCCTTCCGATACTCGATAAAAATAGTTTTTCGCTGATCGAAGTCAAGGGATCAGGCGCTGATAATAGACGGGTCTGCTAATGCGTGCTTGAAAAGCAGATGATTTTGCCATACACAGGGGTGCATGGAACGTTTTGATATCATTGTTGTCGGCGGTGGTCATGCCGGTGCCGAGGCAGCATACGCGGCTTCGAAGTTCGGGATATCGACAGCCCTGTTTACCATGAACATGGATACGATCGGCAGGATGCCTTGCAGCCCTTCCATCGGGGGGCTTGCCAAGAGTCATCTGGTAAAGGAGATCGATTCACTCGGTGGTATCATGGCCCGTGCAGCGGACGACACTGCCATTCAGTACCGGGTGCTCAATACCAAAAAGGGCCCTTCAGTACGGTCTACCAGGACACAGAACGACAGGAAACTCTACGAGGCCGCTGTAAAGGCCCGTCTTGAAACATCTGGCATCCACCTCCGTCAGGCGCGTGTGGATTCGATAGAGGTCGATGGTAACACAGTGACCGGTATTATCGATCAGACAGGGATGTTTTATGCAGCTAAAGCCGTGATTATCACTGCCGGCACCTTCCTGTCCGGTACGATCCACATAGGAGAGAAGAAGATACCTGCCGGGAGGGCAGGGGAAGAGGGGGCATACGAGCTTTCAGCGTCCCTGGCGAAACTGGGTTTCGCCATGGGCAGGCATAAGACCGGGACACCTCCGAGACTGCATGCAGACAGCATCGATTTTGAGGGTCTGACCAGGCAGGACCCGATGGGTGAATTCATGCCTTTCTCTCTCGATTCTGCCGGAAGCGGTCTTGAACAGGTGCCCTGCTACATGACGAGGACTACTCCCGAAACCCATTGTATCATAAGGGAAAACATTCATCGAAGTGCCCTGTATTCGGGTGCGATCACCGGGATACCAGCCAGATACTGCCCTTCACTGGAGGACAAGGTTATGCGCTTCGGTGAGAGGGGAGGGCACCAGGTGATTATCGAGCCCGAAGGGATACATACCAAGGAGGTATATGCATCGGGTCTGGGGAACTCGCTGCCAGTAGACCTTCAGTGGAAGATCGTACATTCGGTGCCTGGTCTGGAACATGCCGAGATTGTGAGGAATGCATATGCCATAGAGTATGATTATGTCTTTCCCACCCAGCTTCAAAGAACCCTGGAGACGAAGTCTGTCATGGGTCTCTATCTGGCCGGCCAGGTCAACGGCACATCAGGGTATGAAGAGGCCGCGGCACAGGGGCTCATGGCAGCCGTCAACGCGGCGCTGAAGATTCAGGGCAGGGATCCTTTTATTCTCGATCGGTCCCAGGCGTACATTGCCGTCATGATCGATGACCTTGTTACCCGCGGAACGAGCGAGCCGTACAGGATGTTCACGTCCCGGGCGGAATACCGGTTGATGCTCAGGGAGACCAATGCCCTGTTCAGGCTTTCACAGACCGCATACTCTCTGGGTCTCATATCCGACGAGAGGATAAAGCGTGTCGGGCAGATGCAGGAAGAAATCAGAGATGCCAGGGATTATCTTGGAAAGACAACCCTGGTGATCCCCGATGATATGCCGGAGGTTTCACCAACGAGAGGGGCGGTAAGCGAGCGTATCAGTATGGCCGCTCTTCTAAAGCGACCCGAAGTAAGCATGGACGGATTCAGAAACCATGGTCTGCTTCCCGATATTACAAGGTTCTGCGCCATGGAGGTCGAGATCGGCATCAAATATGAAGGCTATATTCACAGGCAGATCCAGGAAATAGGGCGCTTGAAGGAAATGGAGAAGATAAAGATACCCGAGGATATCGATTTTAACGGCATAGAAGGGCTTTCCAACGAACTCAGGACACGCTTGAGTGAGATCCGCCCCAAGACCCTTGGCCAGGCATTCCTCATTGAAGGCATGACACCGGCGGGCATACAGGCGATCAGGATGGGGATCAGATTGTCAGGTTCCTGATGGCGGCCAGGATTCCAGCCTGCCTTTTGTATACATAGTGCTGAAGATACTGAAGATCTGTGTGATTGAAAATAAACTCCAGCCCGTAATTGAACCCTTGTCCTGGCAAGTTTCCCTTGAACATGACCTTTGCATTCCCCAGGATGATCTGATTCTTGGGCAGGGCAAGTGCAACAGGGTAGGTCGTTCCTTCTTCAAGGCCGGCGTACGATGATATCATGCCTATGCCGCCTTCGCTTACATCCCGGACAACGATAGAGAGCGTGCGTGCCTCGCCGGGCTGAATATAGATGGTGACCGGCTCTTTCTTGTCCGGCTCAACCCGGAAATATTTCCGTTTCTGTTCAAAGACTTTCTCAGGAAGAAATGCCGTTATCTTGCTCATGCGGCAGCTGTCCACATGAAGGTCGAAACCTAGTGTCTCCTCTCCCTGAGAGAAAAAACCAGAGAGGGTTTTCCCCTTTCCCAGCTGATTGTAAAGGCCTACAAACTCTTCCGGGCTGAAGTTGTCGAGCACGAGCTTTGTTTCTATCTCTCCGACCATCTTTATGATCTCGCAGGTCACGCTTAATGTGGGAAGATCCTCCCTGAACTGGCAGGTAAGCAGGAGTTTTGCCCTTCTCTTCAGAAACTTCTTGAACAGGTCACGTATCTGTTCAGGGTTGTGCGCGGGTTTCTGAAAGGACTTCGAAGGGGCGGGCCCGGTTTCGTTGCGGGTGGTTACAAGACCCTGGCGGTTATGTAAAAAGGTGATAAACCCGATTACCATATGGTTCGTGAACCGTGATGAATCCATGAAGATAACCCCCTGGGATGCATAGTCCAGAAGATTCATCTGCATGATCTCGCTTTGCGTATAGATAATGATAGGGCCTTGAATGTTGCGATCGCGTATGTGGCCTACAATCTCGGCAAAATTTCTGAAAAAAGGCAAGACCACAATGTCCTGCGGCGAACCTGTTTTCAGTAGTTCGTATACCAGTGTCTTGAGATCGAGGATCTTGCAGGGAAACTCGTTACCCCTGATGCCGATGTCCTGCGCATCTTGAGATGTTATCCATATGGTGGAATGCTGATCCATGGCCGTCTGGTTGATCTATGGTGTTTCCCCAAGTTCCTGCAGTTTCTCCACCGCCATTTTGCCGAATATACCTCCAGCGTCAAGACGAATGACCTCGTTGAAGTGGGTAATCGCCTGCTGCCTTTCTCCCAGCCGCATATAGAGCTGAGCTATTCCCCAATGGGCATCTGTATATTCGGGGAACTCCAGGATGGCATGCTTGAATGCCTCTATAGCCTGTGAATTTCTTCCCTGTTCCTGAAATATTCTGCCCAGCATCTCCCAGGCAGGTGCATAGTGAGGGTTATAATCCAGTGCCCTGCCGGCCGATTCCTGCGCATTGACATAGTCTTTTTTCTGGAAGTGTATGAAAGACATGTTATACCAGGGGTATTCGGGTGTTGTGTAGAGTTCGTCTTTAAGAGCCTTTTCAAATGACGACAGGGCCTCTTCGTACGAACCCATGCCTATGAGGATGGACCCCTTGAGGTTATATGCCTCGCTTTTCAGCCCGGGATGGTCAAGTTCCAGTTTGTCTCCCAGTGCGATGGCCTTCCCGACATTCTCAAGCGCACTCTCGGGTTTGTCCGATCTCCAGTAAGCAAGGGCGAAACCATAATATATTTCAGGGTCTTGAGGGTTGTCTTTCTGTGCCCTTCTCAGTTCAAGCAGTGCCCCTTGAATATCGTTGCTTGCGATCTTTTCCATGGCGATGGCTACCCGTGGTTTGGAAAGTTCACGCTTTTCCTTGAACGTGGCAGCGCAGCTTACGAGAAGGAAAAGGATTAAAACAGATAGGATCATTCGTTTCATAATTATATGCCTCATAGTATAATTTATTGAGTATATCGACCCCTGAGGGGAAAATATCAAATCATATTGTCTGTGTTACCGGATTATCTTGCCGACCACGAACCAATTGTCCGAGGAGTCGGACGAGGTATCGATAATCAGATGCATTATGCTCAATGAGGGATAAAGCGTCTTGAGGTCGTCAAGATCAACCGGCTCGAACCTTTTTTTGTTGTTAAGGTATGCATCCGCGGTCAGGGCATTGGACTCGTAGTTCTCCTTGGTCCTCTTTGATATCTTGTTCAGCGAGTATTTTTCAGGGCAGAGAGTCTGCTGTATGATGAAAGTCCTGTTGTTTTCTGCAGCGACCTGTGCGGCCCTTCTTCTCAGTGACTGGGTGATGAAGGTTGCATCGAGGATCACGCCTTTTCCTTGTGAGGCCAGTTCGTCAGCAAGGGAAAACATTTTGTCGTACACAAGGTTTCTCTTGTCCATGTTGGATGCCACCTTTTCATCAAAGATGTCCTCGTTCTTTAATACCTCTTTGCGTATCAGGTCTGTCCTGAGCATTTCATAGCCTTTCATTTCAGCTATGACCTCGGTAGTCTCGGTCTTGTTCGTGGCAGGCAGGCCGCATGCGATCAAAACTGCATCATCGACAATCTCTTTTTCCACAAAGCCCTTGAAAGGTTCTCTCATAAAACACTCCTTATATGTAACAGTCATGGTATTATATGGGAGAGTGACACAATTGCATGAAATAAAGATGTTTTCACCCTCACCCCCCTAAAACCTTATACCCCATACCTTCACCCAATGCCTAGCGCCTAACGCCCAGGGCCTGTTTTTTTACAATCCGAACTGCCCTGCCACATATCCCGGTATGTCGAGTGTACCCATGAGCACAGGGTTCTGATGACAGTCGGACCCGCCTGTTACCATGAGGCCTTTCCCCCGGGCAAAACCAAGGTATGACTCGATGGTTTTCTTGTCATGTCGAATGTGCCAGCATTCGATGCCGTCTATGTATTCCAGCATGGTCCCGGTTATGATGGCCTGCTGCTCTTCAAGATCCCTGGTATATGCGACAAGCGATGTCCCGTTGGGGTCGTTCGGGTGCGCAAGGATAAGCTTTCCGCCCGATGCGTGTACCAGTTCGGATGCCTCTTCGAGGCCGAGCGGCATCTTGGGGACATCGCATCTGACCAGGTATTTGTCAAAGGCCTCCTGCTTGTCCGAGGCAATCCCTTTTCCTACCATGTAGTCTGCGATATGAGGACGGCCCAGTGCCCCTTCAGCGCCCGTGAGGATCGCAATCATATCCTCGTCGGTAAATTCCTTCATGCCCTCTTTGCGGAATTCCTCGTTGATGTTTGCCATGATCCTGTCTGCACGGATCTGTCTATAGTCCCTGAGTTCCTCGAGTTTTTTCACAAGCGGGGCATAGGAGATGTCTATCTGGTATCCCAGGAAATCCAGGGAGACCCCTTTGCCGTTTTTATAGTCTTGGTGTGAGTGCGTCACATTCAGCTCGATCCCGGTTATGCAGGCCATGGCGTATTCATGAGCCAGTCTTAGCGCATCCTTCTGGGCACTGATGGCGTCGTGGTCGGTAATCGAGATCAGCCCGATCCCTCTCACTGCGGCTTCTGCAAAGATCTCATCTATGCTCCACCTGCCGTCGGACCCGTTTCTGGAATGGATGTGGAGATCGATCTTCATCAGTTTATGTAGGAGTATGCAAGGTCATAGTATTGCTGCGCGGTTTCATGTGCCGAGCGTTTTTTCGATTCATCTAGCCCTGTATCATCGAGCATGAAGGATGTGACCTTTGCCCTGACATATGCTCGGTACACCTTGTAGAATGTAAGGACATCCCTCATGTTCGGGTCACCGGAGGCGTCGATATAGGCATCCACAAAGGCATTACCGAGATCAGAATGCGAGTTGAAATCGAAATCCATGGACAGAAAGGCCACGTCGGACGCCACATCGCCGAAGCGGAAACGCTCGTTGAACTCTATGCAGTCGAAAATGGATATGCCGGAGTCCTCCATGCAGATATGCTGAAGGTGCAGGTCTCCATGGCAGTCCTTTATGTGTCCGCCTTCTATCCTGGCATCGAACAGGGATTTATTAGCGTCCATAAAGTCCCTGCTCCAGGATTCAAGGGCATGGAATTTATCTTTTGATATGGGGCCGCCGACATACTTTCCGGTCTGGTCGAAGTTTTCGATCACATTGGTGGAGATTGTCTCGAGCGTGCCGAAGGAGCGGGCCTTTTCATCGCTTTGTATCTTTCCGTATATGCTGCTGAGATGCCTGCCTACCCTTACCATGTCGTCTTTGTTTACCCGGTTTTCTTTCAGCAGTTCGTAGAGCATCTTGCCTTCATCGATGCGCTTCATCTTCAGGGCATATTCGATAACATCCTTTCCATCGCCCAGGCGGTATGAGTCCCCTGATCTGGATATGGGGACAACCTCCAGGTAGACATCCGGGGAAAATCGTCTGTTCAGACGGAGTTCCTCATGGGTGAAAAACCTTCTCTTTTCAAGGGTTGAAAAGTCAAGAAAGCCGAAATCCACGGGTTTCTTGACCTTGTAGACATAGTCGTCCCCTATGAATACCCAGGAGATATGGGTCTGAACGAGCCGTATGCCATTGGTCTTGTCCGGGTAGGCATCCGTGGTCTGTAAGAAATCAACAAGCTTTTTTGTCGACATTAAGTGTTCCTCCTGCAAGCTGTCCGCAGGCAGCTGAGATATCGTTTCCCTTTTCCTTGCGCAGCATTACCGCAACCGGGCTGTCCTTGAGCCTTTCTTCGAATGCGAGCACAGTCTTTTCATCGGGAGCGTTAAAAGGACACCCGGGCCATGGGTTCAGCGGTATAATATTGACCTTGACCTTCAGTCCGTGCAGGAGCCCTATCAGACGGCGCGCGTCTTCTCGTGAATCGTTGAAGCCGCCGAGCAGGACATATTCGATGGTTATCCTTCTGCGGTTGGGCAGCTGATAGGCCCTGAGTGCATCGATGAGTCCGGTCAGGGGGTATTTCCGGGTAATGGGCATGATTGCTGAGCGCTGGGCCTGGGTTGTAGCATTCAGAGAGACTGCGAGCCCTGCCCCTGTATCCTTCCACAGGAAGGGCATCATCTCCAGGATACCGCAGGTGGATACCGTGATTCTTCTTTTCGAGATCCTCGGACCGTCAGGATCCGTGATTATGGAAATTGCTTTGACGACGTTTTCATAATTCAGCAGAGGTTCTCCCATGCCCATGAAGACTACGTTGCGGAAATTCCTTTCCGGGTAGGTATGAACCGGAAAGAGCACCTGGGAGATGATCTCGCCAAGCGAGAGATTTCTGGTAAACCCGAGCCTCGCAGTGCAGCAGAATGTGCATCCCATGGCGCATCCAGCCTGTGAGGATACGCAGATGCTCCAGTGATCTTTTTCGGGAATCAGGACGCTCTCGATGATATTTCCGTCTTCCAGCGCGTAGGCGATCTTTTCCGTGTTGTCTGAAGAGCGCTTGATTTGTGCCACTTCCGGATACCCGATGTATGCCCTGTGCGAGATATCATGGCGTATCTTCCGGGGGATATTGGACATCTTCTCGATATCGCGCAATCCTTTTCCGAATACCCAGTTGAATATCTGGGCAGCGCGGTATGGCTTGTCATCAATTACTGATGCCAGATTTTCTTTATTCAGATCCAGTAGATTTATCATATTCCAGTATCATAATATGGTGCGCCCGACAGGGATCGAACCTGCGACCTTAGGCTCCGGAGGCCTACGCTCTATCCTACTGAGCTACGGACGCACACCGTTTCAATTTTTGCTCATCAGGTGTTCGACGGCCTTCTCCAGTCCGGAAAGCGTAATCTCGAACATCGGGAAGATTTCGCGGATTGCTTCTATGGTCTGTGTGTGCGACCATGTATAAGCATATTTTGGATTCAGCCATGCACTATGTTTAAATGTTTTTGCAAGAAATTCAAGACTTTTAATGCTCGACTCGGTCCTGGAAGCATAATAGATGCTTCCGTTGCGGCTGAAAAGTTCGTAGGTCGCCATGGAGGCATCGCCCACGATAATGAGCCTCGTATCCGGGTCATAGCGGGCAAAGTCATCGATGAAATGGATCTTGAACTGTCTGGTGGGGTCCAGCCACACAGAGCCGTAGATGGTGTTGTGGAAGTAGAATATCTTGAGGTCCTTGAACTGGTTCTTTGCATGATTGAACAGTACCTGGACCACATTGATGTACGGGTCCATGGAAAAGCCGCCGTTGTCGATCATGAGAACCACTTTCAGCTTGTCCTTCAAGGACCGGTCGAACACGATCTCGATCTCGCCCGCATTTCTCATGGTTTCATAGATGGTCTTGTCTATGTTCAGATTGTCTTTCGGCCCGGCCGGCTGCATGCTGCGCAGCCTTCTCATGGCCTCTGATATCTGCGACGGCCCGAGCCTGGAGTCTTCGGTATAGTCCTTGTATCTTCGCTCCATGGCTATCTTGACCGCTGATTTGTGCTGGGAGGTACCTCCTACGCGCATGCCGCCGGGGTGAAAGCCTGAATGCCCGACCGGCGATCTGCCGCCTGTGCCGATCCACTTGTTTCCGCCGTCGTGCCGTTCCGTCTGGTCGGCGAGCCTTTTCCTGAAATACTCCTCGAGCTCCTCGGGCGTGAGTTTGCTCAGCGCTTCCTGGTCGATGCCCAGGAAGTCGGCCATCATCTCGGGATCTTTCAGCCACTCTTCGAGCATGGACTGGATCGCGAGGTCGATCTCCTCATTGATCGAATCATCCAGTTCGGCGCCCTTGAAATAGTGGGCAAATACCCTGTCGTATATATCGAAATGACGTTCTGATTTGACCATTACTGCGCGGGATATGGAATACAGGTCATCCAGAGAAAGGATGAGCCCCTTGTGCAGGGCGTCCTGAAGTCGCAGGAACCCTGAGGGCGAAAGCGGCAGACCCTTCTGTCTGAGCATGTAGAAGAAATCGACAAACATGAGAGTTCCTTATCGGTATCCGCTTCCCATCTGTTTCTGAAGGGTCTTGTAATCCTCGCTTTTCTTGAACAGCACCCCCAGGTAGGGGATCTCGTTCTTGGAGAGGTGCTTGGGATCGAAGTTCTTGTCCATGAGCAGGATCCTTATCCAGTTGATGAGTTCCCTGGTGGCGGGCTTTTTCTCGATGCCGCGGATATTCCTGAGGCTGTAGAAGGTATCGATGCATGATTCAGAGATCTTTTTATCCAGGTCGGGGAAATGGGCCAGCACGATCTTGTGCATCATGTCCTGTTCGGGAAAGGCTATGTGATGGAACACGCATCTTCCCAGGAAGGGATCGGAAAGGTCTTTCTTTGCATTGGATGTAATGATGATAATGGGCCTGTTGAGGGCCTCAATGGTCTTGTCTATCTCGATGATATCGAACGACATCTGGTCGAGCACATCCAAGAGGTCATCCTGAAAATCGGTGTCCGCCTTGTCGATCTCGTCGATGAGCAGGACGACTTTTGTTTTGCTTGTAAAGGACTGACCGATCTTTCCCATCTTGATATAGTCTTCTATGTTGCTTACATTACGGCTGGAATCCCCGAAGCGGCTGTCATTGAGTCTGGTGAGAGTATCGTACTGGTACAGTGCCTCGACGGCCTTCATGCTTGATTTTACATTGAGTACGATAAGCGGCATGTTGAGGTTCTCTGCTATGGCGTGTGCCAGCAGGGTTTTGCCTGTCCCGGGTTCGCCTTTTATCAGAAGGGGCATTTCCAGTGCAATGCTGGCATTGACGATCTTTGAAAGCTCATAATCGAGCACGTATGAGTCTGTGCCCGTAAAGGTGTAATTTCCCATGTTCCGGCTCCTGTTGCGGTATTTTGCCCCCTTCATATCATACAAAACTCAATCCTACAATCAATGCTTGTCTCCGGGCTTATCAGGACAAGACAGCCTTAAGCAACATCCTCCGGCAGGCCAATGCGACGTTTCAGGTGAAATACGTGGATTGACTGTTTGCGCACAGTGGGTTACATATAGAGTACTTGATTTATTAATTAAAGGAGATCTCGTTTGGACAGTAACGATGATAATCAAGACAGGACAAGTTTTTTCAAGCGGCTGTGGTACTACCTGAGAAGCGAAAAGATCATAACAAATTCAAAAGAAGAGATCGAAAAGATCATCGACGAGGTGGAAGAAAAAGGCTTCATCGATGAAGACCAGGGTGACATGATCCACAACATCATCGTGCTCAAGGATACCGCAGTCCGCGAGATCATGGTTCCCAAGGTGGATATGATAGCCCTGAGGAGTTCATCAACTCTGGATGAACTTGTGGAGGTCATAACAAAAGAGAACTGTTCGAGAATTCCTATCTATGAAGACTCCACTGACAACATCATTGGCGTGGTCTATGCAAAGGACGTGCTGAGGTACTGGTCTTCCAGGAATGATCTGCCAAAGATAAAGGACCTGATGAACCCGCCTTATTTTGTCCCGGAGGGCAAGAAGCTCATCGATCTGCTCAACGAGTTCAGAGAGAAGCGCACAAAGATGGCTATTGTGATCGACGAATACGGTAATGTCGACGGCCTGCTCACCCTGGGGGACATTATGGAGGAGATCGTCGGCGAGATCGTCGCCGAGGACGACCAGTATTACGAGAAGGACATCGTTCTCAAGGAGGAAGGCGTCTATTATGTGGACCCGAGACTTCCACTGGATGATTTTACCGAGGCCTTTGACGTAAATATACCACAGGGAAGCTACGATTCCCTGGGAGGATTTATCACATGCCAGCTCGAACGTATTCCCTTATCTGGAGAGACCCTCGAATATAACGGGGTTGTCTTTGAGATAGCATCGGCAGACAAGAAGAGGATATCAAAACTCATTGTGCATGCACAATTGAGGAAGGAAACTTGAGACGGATATTTCTCGCCATCCTGGCAGGCTTTTGTTACACCGCGTCGTTTCCCACCTATGATTTGTGGCCCCTTGCATGGTTTTTTGCTGTCCCGATTTTTTTCCTGGCCAGGGAGGTCGAGAGTCCTGTCGAGATATTTATCTACGGCATCATAGCAGGGATCGTTGCATGGGCAGGGACACTCTACTGGATCGCCTATGTCATGGAAAATTTCGGGGGCATGAGCCTGGTGCCGGCAGCGTTTCTCCTGCTTGTGCTGATCTCGTTTCTTTCTCTGTATTTCGCCCTTTTTGCCTGGGGCTCACAGAAGCTGATCCGTTCCAGGTTCGCGTTTCTGACGATTCCCGGGGTATGGGTTTTTCTGGAACTGGTCAGGTCATATGTCCCTTTTTCCGGTTTTCCGTGGGCCCTTGCAGGCTATACGCAGTTTCCCTGGAAACCCTTCATACAGATAGCGGAGTTCGGCGGGGTATATCTCATAAGCGGCATCATTCTCATGGTCAATGTCGCGCTTTATAAGGCAGCCCAGAAGATATATCTTCCCCTTGTCATTAGTGCAGCGTTACTTCTGGCTGCTGTTGTCTGGGGAAACTTCAGGATGGAGACGTTGACCCTTGAAGGCCCGCAAACAGTTGTCGGCATTGCCCAGGCAAATATCGCACAGGAAGAAAAATGGCTGCCTTCGATGGTTAATCCCACCATAGACATCTATTCACG
>Ga0129302_1002376_pt1 | contig 13484 bp, 7 predicted proteins | sample BlaSprsedimmetaG_FD_94476 | JGI IMG/M metagenome (GOLD analysis project Ga0129302, IMG submission 94476) | Hot spring sediment bacterial and archeal communities from California, USA to study Microbial Dark Matter (Phase II) - Blank Spring... | ecosystem: Environmental > Aquatic > Thermal springs... | reverse complement strand
TTTGATCCTTTCGCAATCGGGTAGCAAAGTTATGCGCCAAACAGGGTTGTGCCTGTTTGGTTTCCTTGTAATAGGAACCGAGGAACCGTATGAAGGAAATCTTCACGTACGGATCTGTGGGGGCTGAAGGCTGGCAACAGCCTTTGGCTACCCGACCATTAAAAGGATTCAAACAAAAGATTTCCCAAAATATGCGATTTATTTGCTATCTTTATCCAGTCGTTTAAAGGATTCAGAAGGTCAAACTTTAGAGTGAAAGTAACAGATAAAAAATATCTTTCCGCTTATCATGACCTAATTGGTCATAAAATTGATAGCCTTATCGATGATCATGATTTTAGTGAACAGAAAATAGAGTTTGACTATTCAACGCAATCATCTGCAGTATATTCTTCCAACATTGAAGGGAATACGGTAGATATCAACTCGTATATGAATCAAATACTTTCGAAATAAAGGTTCAGGCCTACAAAAGAAGTTGAGGAAATTGATAATCTGGTCAAAGCTTATGAATTTGCTCAAAGCAACGAGCTCAATGAAAAGAACTTTTTAAAATGCCACGAAATGTTTTCGGAAACCTTGTTGATCGAGAGCAAGAGAGGAAAATATCGAGGTGAGAAAGTTAGAGTTTATGATCAGAACGGATTGGTTTATTTAGCTGTCGAGCCTGAATATGTTGAAAAGCGCATGAAAGAATATTTTAAGGGGATTGAAATACTCTTTGGGCAAAGCCTTACCAATGAAGTAACATTTTATCACGCATCACTCGTTCATTTGATATTTGCTCATATTCATCCCTTTCTTGATGGAAATGGAAGGGGAGCGCGATTAATAGAAAAATGGTTCATAAGCCAAGTCTTGGGCAAGCATTTCTGGAAAATTTCATCTGAAAAATATTATAGAGATCATAGAGATGATTATTACGAAAATATAAATTTGGGTGTGAATTACTACGAATTGGATTATGATCGATGCTTGCCCTTTTTGGAAATGCTACCGAAGTGCCTTGAATAGAGAGAATGTGAGGTGAATCACCAAAATCATTTTTCAGCAAATGCTAAGCAAATGCTGCACCGGACGCGAACTCGCTGTTTTTTCGGGGCGCATTGGTAATCGAATTATTGGATGTTCATCTTGCGCATCATTATGATTGCATTTTGTTCGCGCCGGTGAGCAAAACGTTATAGTGCGACCCGATGCTGTATAATTGAATGTTTGTTAAAGAGCTATTGTTCTTTAGGCAAACTTGATATGTTCCTATCAGTACCTTAGGATGGCATGCTACCGTTGCGCAGATCTGCCTTTGCGTGCCCGCACGCAGACAGGTGACGGGGTGTGAAGCCCATCCGACAATGTACCGAAACGGGTAGAAATCGTGAGATCGACACCCATTCCCGAGTTCGCCAACTGGCGAATTAAGGACTAAGGTCTGAGTAATATGGTGAGAGTAATCAAAGATGCTGAAAGAAGCGATTGCTCGGGATACCGATTGAAACATTCTCGGCTCTGTAAAGAGGCAGACGTTCAGCAGGTCTCTGGTCACGTAAACGTTGATGTAATCAGATGAAAGTAAAAAGCAAATGACGTCCGCCAGTTGGCGGATGGTGCGCTCTGTAAGCCGGTGGCAATTCTGAATGTCAGATGAGTAACGTGAAACAAATTACTTAAACTCGCGTTCTTATGAAAATTACCAATAGTGTTCGACACGGTTTTAGCTAAAAGAAATCGAACTGCAATTGTGCACATTTAAACAGTGAATTTCTTATAGCAACCATTTCCTGTTTTTGTATTTTGAAATTTATTGGTATTTCATCATATAGGGCTTTTAAAAATTCTTCTGGTGAGGTAAAGAAATCACTATTGGTGATGTGATTTTGATGTTTTTTATCGAACAAGTAACTTTGCATTTGTTCTTGTTTATATTTCAAAAGTAATAAATTGACAATCAAGATTAAATAAAACTGAATCGTAACTCCATTGGGACTGTTATTGATGAGGTGTATTGCTTTCAGTGTTCTTTTGAAATATCGAAAAAACAACTCAATCTGCCAGCGTAACGCATATAAGCGAATAATTTGGTAAGTTGTTAAATCAAAACGATTTGTAACCAATATAAACAGCGTGTTTCTGGTCTTAAACGATATCCGTCTATAAACATGCTGATGGTTATCAGCGTTAAAGACAACCAATTCATCAGTCACTTGAAAGAAGATGTATTTTACCGCCTCAACAAGCTGAACGGATAATTCTTTCTTGAGTTGATAGATTAGATTTTTGCGCACCCTGATAATAAAAAAAGCTTGTCTGCTGACAATGGTATTAAAAAGGTCAAAACAAAGATAGCCCCGATCAGCGATATAAGTTGACTGCTTGTTCAATAATGTTGGCAAACACTTTGCGTTCATCAGTTTTAGCGCTGGTAACCAGAAAATAAGTGGGAATCATTTGGTTCAATTCAAAACAAAGATGTAATTTTAACGCTTTTGACCGCTGTTTAAATTCAGCCCAAAAATTATTAATTGCCATTGGAAAAATAGAGCCGTCAGTCAGGATAAAACGACCCAACTGTTTGAACTCATCAATTTGATAAACAGGTAAGGTTTCGAGCAAATAGCAATAGATTTTTTGAAATAAAGCGGCATGATAACGATAAAAGGCTTCATGAACGGTGCTAATACCAACATGAAAAAGACCAATTTTACTGACGTTATCATTTGTTTTTAAGTCGGTTATCAAAGAACGAAGCGAATCTAATCCCATGAGGTAGTAATATAGTAGCAAAGTAAAGAATTTATTAAAAATGAGATTTTTGGCCGAATCATTTTCAGGAATATACTTCTTATCGTTAAATAGATCGGTGACGGGTTTGGCTATTTTATGGAATAAGAGATTATTAATTTTAGTATTCACAAGTGCCTCCATAGCGCATAATTCTTTGTTTAACTGACACTTGTTTATACTAATTATGAAAATACAGGTTCCTTTTGCTTATCAAATATTGTGCCGAACACTATTGTTATTAAACACTATTTGAGCTTAATAAAAAATGCCCTTTTCCATCAAAAATGAACTTGACTTTATCTTCAAAATTTATTATTCTTACTCTCTTTTAAAACCACAAGAGAATTGCAATTAAGCGACTGTAAAAATTGAGTGTGAGATAATAATTTGTCATCTGTGGTAAAAATGCAAAAAGCCTCGTACTTGACTATCATTTTTCTGTCTGTAATCACTTCATTCGTATTTCCCCAAAATAATACATTGAAATTCGAGCATGTATCTTTGGAACACGGCTTGTCCCAAAGTATTGTGAATTTCATTATTCAGGATCATCGCGGTTTTATGTGGTTTGGTACCAATGACGGACTGAATAAGTACGATGGGTATTCTTTCTCAATCTTTAAAAATAATTCCAACGATGCTGCCAGCCTGGGTAGAAGTGAAGTGCGGACCATCGCTGAAATTGACTCCAGTTCAATCTGGGCAGGAACATACGGCGGTGGATTAAGCCAGTTTCATCGAAGGACAGAAACGTTTACGCAATACAAACACGATGAAAATGATCCAAATACGTTGAGAAGTAATTTTATCTTGTCACTATCGGCAGATCCCGTGAGAAAAAATGTGCTGTGGATCGGCACGGAAGGCGGTGGGCTTACACGGCTGGAAATTCTGCCTGGCTCAGCAAATCATGGAAACAATGGTTCACGAAATATTTTCACGTCATGGAATTGCGATCCGGAAAGCAGCCTGACGACGACTTCGAATTCCGTACAATGCATTTATGCTGATGCCACCGGGATTGTGTGGCTTGGCGTCGTTGGCGGCGGTTTAGCTCGTTTTGATCCCGAAACCGAAACATTTAAATTTTGGGCAAACGATCCTTCCAACGCAAACAGCTTAAGTAACAATTGGATTAACACAATTTGCGATTCGCCTGAAGAATGGCAAAAAGGCAGCAGGTCGCTGTGGTTGGGGACACATGGAAAGGGGCTGAACCGCTTTGATATTGAAACAGAAAATTTCACCAGATGGGCTTACGAAGCCGATAATCCTGCCAGTCTCAGTAACGATTATATTAACGCCATGTTTTTTGACAAATCCAATGTTTTCTGGATTGGAACGGATGGTGGCGGTCTCAACATTTTCAATCCCGAGACCAATATTTTTACCCGAAGTTTGAACCACCCTGCGGAACCGAGTAGTCTAAGCGGCAATATTGTCAACTCATTGTATGAAGACAGATCCGGCGTTCTGTGGATCGGAACGCTGGGGAATGGTATAAATAAAATACAGCGAAACCGCCTGGATGCAACCAGGTTTTTTCATTGGAAAAATATTTCAGGCGATCCGACGAGTCTCAGTCACAATGATGTGCGGGCAATCTTTGAAGACTCGACAGGCGCAATTTGGATAGGTACGTATGGTGGTGGACTAAATCTTTTTAATCCTGCCGATGGAACGTTCCAGCATTGGATGAGCACGCCAGAAGATGTCGAGAACACCGACATCGATATATTTTATCCGCAAGTCAATAACATCATCTCAATTTTTGAAGATTCTTTCGCAAACCTTTGGCTTGGCACATATGGCGGGAAAATCCTTCAATTTGACAGGAAAAAGAAAAAGTTCGTTTATTGGCCGTATGCGTATGGTATCAATTCGATTGATGAAACTGGTTTAAATGAAAAGTATGTTTTATCATTTCACGAAATTCGCGCAACGAATAAAAGCTCTCTCTTCATTGGTACGCACGGAAGCGGGCTGAATGAAATGATTTGGGATGGCGGCACGAACGTGCTTTTTAAGTATTGGAAATATAGTCTCGAAAATTCGGATGGAATTAATAACAATGATATTCGCTGCATCTTTCAAAAGGATTCAGACGTGTTGTGGCTTGGTAGCGGCGGCGGGGGTATCAATGAGTTTATTCCCGGGAAAAATTCCTTTTCTTATTTCATGAATAAAGCCGGAGATTCAACAAGTTTAAGTAATGATTTCGTGCAAATTATTTACAAGGATAACTCAAACAATATTTGGGTTGGTACGGAAAGTGGACTGAATCAATATGTGAGCGCAAACAATACCTTCATTCATTTCAAGGAAGCAGATGGACTTCCGAACGATAATATTTGTGGAATTCTTGAAGACAGTAAAGGCAATTTGTGGTTAAGCAGCAAGAAAGGAATATCCAGGTTTAATCCGCAGACCAAAGTATTTCGGAATTATGATATTCATGATGGTCTGCAAAGTAATGAATTCAATTCCGGCGCTTGTTATAAAAGTCAGTCTGGAGAATTATATTTTGGTGGCGTTAATGGGCTGAATGGATTTCGGCCTGAAAATATCATCGATAATCCAGTTATTCCACCTGTTGTTCTCACCGATTTTAAGATTTTCAATCGATCTGTTCCTGTTTCTCAAAATGGAGAAACGCCGCTGCAGAAGCATATTTCTGAGTCCAGGGAAATTGAACTCTCCTACAGTCAAAACGTATTTTCGTTTGAATTCGCCTCACTAGATTATAACAGTCCAACGAAAAATCAGTATGCCTACATGTTGGAAAATTTCAATAAAGATTGGTATTATTCAGGATCGAGACGTTTTGCGACTTACACGAATTTAGATCCAGGCAGATATGTCTTTCGGGTGAAAGCATCCAATAATGACGGTGGCTGGAACGAAACCGGGACTTCGATTAAAATTATCATCACGCCGCCCTTTTGGAAAACATGGTGGTTTCGGGTGATTTTGCTTACCGCTATTCTCGCGATAATATATTTGATTCATTCTTACCGCATGTCCAAACAATTGGAGATGGATCGATTGCGAACCCGCATTGCCAGCGATTTGCATGATGACATTGGTGCCACACTGACAAAAATTTCTATTCATTCTGAAATTATCCAGACAATGCAGAATGCTCAAAAGATTTTGCCCTCTGCACAAAAAATCGGATCGATGAGTCGCGAGATTATAACAACAATGAGCGATATCGTCTGGTCCATTGATTCAAGAAACGACACGATCGGCGATCTTCTCGACCGCATGCGGGATTTGGGGGTGAACGTTTTTGCCAAAGATGAAGTCTCATTTCATTTTGACGCTGAAGGTTTGGATGTAATCAAAAAACTCAAGGTAGACCTCCGCCAAAATATCTATCTGATTTTCAAAGAGGCGATTAACAACGTCGCAAAACACGCACGTGCAACAAACGTACATTTGAAACTTATCAATTCTGATGGTGCATTTTTGATGTCTGTCAAGGATGATGGCATCGGATTCGATGAAGAGAAAATTCGTTATGGCAATGGATTGAAAAACATGAAAGAGCGCGCCAAACGGATTGGAGCTACAATAGAAATTTTTCATGAAAATGGAACAACTGTGGAGTTGAAAATGAAAGAGATTTAAAAATGGACATCCAACCGGAGAAAATTGAATCCGTTATCCCATAATCATGGTATTTACATTAAACCTAAAAGAACTTATATTAAGCATTATGATAAATATAGCATTAATTGAAGACGACATTGAAATTGGCGATGCAATCCGGGATTATTTAAATTCAATATCCGAATTTCGATGTGTCGTAAACACAGACTCTGTTGAAAGATTTCTGAATCATTTAAATGATGACAATGTACCTGACGTCATTCTGATGGATATTGGTCTGCCGGGAATGTCCGGAATTGAGGGAATCAAGTTCATCAAAGAAAAATATCCGGATATAGATATAATTATGTTGACCATTCATTACGATTCTCATCATATTTTTCAATCGTTGTGTGCCGGTGCTTCAGGTTACCTGTTAAAAAATCTGCCATTTCCTGAAATAAAGCAGTCAATTGAAATGTTGTACGCCGGCGGCGCCCCAATGTCTCCGCAAATCGCACGCAAAGTAATTCACTATTTCCAGCCCAAAAAATCAAAAGAAATTAAATCTCCGCTTACCTCAAAAGAAAAGGAAATCGTTGTTGGGCTTGTCGATGGATTGAGCTACAAAATGATTGCAGATCGGATGTATATTTCCGTTGAGACTGTCCGATCGCATATTAAAAATATTTACAAAAAGCTGCACGTCCACAATAAAGCCGATGTTATCCGGAAATCGTTTCATGGCGAAATATGATTTTATTACTTGGCTGTTCCTTATCACCTCTCCCTGAATCATAGAATCATCTATTTCTTAATTCTCCTTTCTTTAAAATCCCATCTTCATGGGATTGTAAAATGACTAATATTTTTGAATATTATAGTTGGTTTGGAAGGATTATTTGTTTGCTCTCATTAGAGTTAAACTCATTCTGTGACCTTCCGACGAACGGCGCGTTCGATTTGGCGGTCACCAATTAATTTTCAAAAGAATTTTAAGGAGAAGATAAATGAAGAAGATTTTATTATTATTTCTGATGATGCTCTTCAGCACTATAGCGTTCGCAGATTTTTCACTCTATCTGGGTAGCCAAAAAGATTATGGTTGTGACGTGGCTTATAATTCAACAAATAATGAATATTTAGTTGTGTGGCTGGAATCTTATTCAACTCAAATGAAGAGATTGAAAGGAGTTCGGATCAGCGAAAGCGGGCAGCCAGGCACCAATTTTACAATTTCAGAGTATGCACAAGGTTTGCCTTCTGTCGCTTATAATTCTCAGCAAAATGAATATCTGGTTGTATTTGTTTCCGGCATTGCTCCGGATTTGAGTGTTTATGGCCAGCGGTTATCTGCAGCAGGTTCCACGATTGGAGGGACAATTCAGCTAATCCCAAACGCAGAGAATCCAACAGTTCGTTATAATTCTATTGCTGGGAATTTTTTGGTTGTCGGAGAAGAAAAAATACCGGATAACTTGCAAACCGGGTACAGCTACACGAGATATTATTCCGGAAAAATCGCCGCTGATGGACAGCCGATTGGCTCTGCGCAGATGTTCTATAATTCATACCCGACTTCATTTGTCGACACTGACGATATGAGTTACACGATCGCATACGCGCCGGTCACATCAAGCGAAACGCCGCAGGGGCGATATCTTCTTGCCTACAATGATCCCGGAAATCTGATGATGCTGGATAGCGATGGTAACGCCATGATTACATTAACGAATCCGCAATCGGGAGAGATTTACCCTTCCGTGCCGTTTCAACAATCAAAAATTAGCATTGCTGAAGGATGGGACATCGCGTTTGGTTATTGGGATAACGAACCTGTCTTTTTAATTGTCTGGGCAGATCGGGACAATGACATGACATGGCAGGGCCTGCAATGGACAGGAATCTGGGGAGGTTTGATCGATGCGGAAAAAATCGATTATTTGACGACGGAAAGTGTTGCCAATGAAACGTTCCCGATTTCAAAGATCTGGTCTCATTGGGCTTATTCCAGTTATTCATCAACGTGGAATCCCGTCGTGGAATACAGTTCAGCGTCCGGGAAATTTATGGTTGCCTGGCGGGAAACGCCGGGGCTTGATCCGCAAAATGATACGCAGGTCAATCACATTCGCGGCAATTCGATGGGATCGGCCGAATTTACAGGATCAGTTCCGGATAATATCATAATTTCAGCAACTACTGGCACTGAAGATCCATTTAATCCTGCAATAGCCGTGAGTTCAGTCTCGCCACATGCGCTGGTTGTCTGGGAAGATAAGCGAAATTTTGGGACTTATGATTTCGATATTTACGGCAATTTGCTCGAAACGACAGTCGCGAATAACACGCCCATTGGTGGAAATGTAAACGTCAATTTAGGCAGTGGTGTGAATGTTACTTTCAACAATGTTACAAATCCCGGCAGTACAACGTTGGTAACAACCTCGAGTGGGACGCCACCGCCGGGAGGATTTCAGATTGTCCCATTCGGCTCGCCTGTCTATTATAATATTGAAACGACGGCGACATTTACAGGAAGTATTGAAATCTGCATCAATTATAACGATGCCGGGATGACGCCTGCCCAGGAAGCCGCCTTGCGACTCCAGGTTTACGAAGATCCGCCGGGGCAATGGAAAGATATTACAACGTTGCTGAATACGACAACGAATATTATCTGCGGTTCGGTCAACCATTTGAGTGAATTCGCGATCATTTTTTCGACGGGAGCTCCGGATATAAACGTTACACCGTCTTCGATTACAACATCCGTTGGAGATGGTGGCCCTACAACTGAAACGTTAGTCATCAATAATTCCGGAGATGCAGATCTATATTTCAATATCAGTGATGTGATATGGGAAAAAATGCCGGGTGCAGCCAGTGATATCAGCGTTGGCGCTGATGGAGCCGCCTGGATGATCGGCACAAATAAAAATGACAATGGTTATGATATTTATCGATGGAACGGCGCTGACTGGGATGCAATACCCGGCGGTGCGATTACCATCGATGTCGGTTCGCAAAGCCAGGTTGTTGTTGTCAATGAAACGAATGATATTTTCAAGTGGGATGGCAGCGACTGGTACCCGCTATCGGGAAAAGCTTTGCAGGTCAGTGTTGCTTCAGATGGCACGATGTGGGCAATCGGCGCTAATAAAATTTTTGGCGGGTATGAAATTCTGAAATGGAATGGAAACGGCTGGGATTTGATGCCGGGCGGCGCTGTAAAAATTAGTGTCGGTTCTCAGAACCATATTTGGTGCGTCAATGAATTCAGCCTGGTTTATCGCTGGAATGGCAGTGATTGGGATTTGTTCCCCGGAATCGCCAGCGACATAAACGTCGGCGCTGACGGCTCGGTTTGGGCCATCGGTGCCATTCCCGCAACCGATGGATATGAAATTTTTAAATGGAATGGCTCAGGTTGGGATAAAAAGTATGGCGGTGCAGTGGCGGTCAGCGTTGGTTCGGCTGATCATATCTGGACTGTCGATGATTCTGGAGATATTTTTCGATGGAACAGCAGCGGCGCAGATTTTCCGACATGGTTGAAAGTCAGCCCGTTAACCGGTACGGTTAGTTCTGGCAGTCAACAGGATATCGGGGTAACATTTGACGCCACCGGATTATTGCCGAATACATACAATGCAAATATTTTTATAATGAGTAATGATCCTGATGAAACAATCGTTCAAATACCTGTCACACTTGAAGTTTTGCAGTCGGGATTTCCAATCATCCGATTCGATCCGCGGATAACTGAAATGCGTGTTGGAACCCCTGCCTCGGTCGACGTCGTGCTGGAAGGCATCATAGATCTCGGCAGCTTTGAATTCGAAATTACCTATGACGGAGCTGTGCTACAAATTGTACAGGATTCTGATGTGACACAAGGAATATTTCTTGGCAGTACCGGGCGCACTATTATTCCCGTTGGGCCAACTATCGATAACACCAGTGGAGCGATAGTCTATGGAGCGGCCAGCCTGGGAACGCAACCGGGCGCAAGTGGCGATGGCGTTTTGGCTACAATTTTGTGGACGCCTTTGGCTGAAGGAATTTCGCCAATCGATTTGAAAAATATAAAAATTGCCGACACACAGGGCGCGCAAATCGCAGTACAGGATGAAGACGGCGAAATTCATGTGACAAGTCGTTTCTGGGCAGATGTTGATGGAGATCAGGATGTCGACATTATCGATATCCAGCTTGTTGCCGCTCACTGGAATACCAAACAGGGCGATGCCAATTTCGACCCGATCTATGATGTGGATAACCAGGGACAGGGCGATGGTGATGTGGATATCATCGATGTGCAACTGGTCGCTTCATGGTGGAATAAACAGATACCATCAAATAGTGATCAACTTCAAAATACAATCCTTGTAAAATCAACGCGTAACAAAAATGTGTTGTTGCAAATCAAGGCCAACGAAACGGCAGCTTCTGATTTGTGTCCATCATTGAGCGTGTTTGTCGAAAGTGCGGCGAACATCGGCGCTTTCCAATTCGATGTTGTTTTGAAAAACACCGATGTCACTGTGTCGGGTATTCAATTGGGTGAATTTCTGTCGGCAAACGGAGATAATGTAACGCAACTCGGGCCTGTAAAAAAGGAAGGATCCGATCGATACGTAATGGGAGCATTCAGTTATGGTAGTCATAACAGTATTGAAGGAGAAGGTCTTTTGGCTACCATCAATCTCGAAGGAACGATAGATCATTTCATTCCTGTTGAAATTACGAATATCATCTTAACTGATATGAATGGACAGCAGATTGAGTTGAATGCTATCAACGCTGAATATTTGAGTTGGAATAAAAATTTGGCGACACCTGAAAATTTTGCGCTGCATCAAAACTATCCCAATCCATTCAATCCGACAACATTTATCAGTTACGATGTACTATCTCTGGAAAATACCAAGCAACATGTTTCACTCAGGATTTTTAATTTGCAGGGGCAGCTTGTTCAAACATTGGTTGATGAAGAAAAAACATCTGGCACATACAGGATTCAATGGAATGGATTGAATGCGGAAGGGATTCGTGTGCCATCTGGAATTTATATATACACGTTGCAAGCAGATGAATTTAAAACATCTGGGAAAATGCTATTAATCAAGTAAAGGAGTGATGGAGATTGAAAAAGGGAGAAAGTGTATCATCAATATTTTCTTCCTTCACTCTTCCTCTTCCTTGCTCTAAATTTATTAAAGGAGATTGAAATGAGAAAAGAAGTATTTATTATTGTTTTTGTCTTTGGGCTTTTATCGTCTGTGCTACTTTATGGTCAGGACGTTACGATTCGAATTGATCCGGCAGAACAGATAGCGGAATCTGGTCAAGTGGTTTCTATCGATGTTATTGTGGAAAATGTGAATAATCTCGGAGCGTTTCAGTTTGATATTGTATTCGATACAAATGTAATACAAGTTAACTCTGCTACAATGGGCGTTTTTCTCGGAAGTACAGGCCGCACGGTAATACCAGTCGGGCCGGATATGAATAATAGCACGAATCCCGGAAAAATCACCTATGGCGCTGCAACCTTGGGTTCTGTTGCGGGACCAAATGGTAACGGGATCCTCGCATCTGTTGAATTCACAACGCAGGTAAACGGAAGCGCGACACTGGAATTACAGAATGTACAGCTAAGCGATGTTGACGGACAGGCCTTGACAATTGCCAATCTCTCCAATGGATCGGTGATTGTTGGCTCTACACCAACGGGTACAGTTGTGACCAACACCAACGACAGCGGGGAAGGTTCCTTGCGCTGGGCCATCGAATTGGCGAACAGCAGACAGGAGAGCAGCGAGATCACGTTTGCTATTCCTACGAGTGATCCCGGTTACGAGGCAGAGAATGGCATCTGGCGGATCAAACCTGCGACTGAATTGCCTGCATTGCAGGACGCGGGAATGAACATTGATGGCTGGTCTCAGGCAGAAGTGGCGGGTGACTTAAATCCTGATGGGCCAGAAATTGTGCTGGATGGATCAGCAATACAGGGCACTGCTAGTGGATTTTTAGTTGCGGCTGACGATGTCGCTATCTATGGATTAAATATTCAGAATTTTAAAAATACCGGCATTATAGTTAGCAGCGCAAAAGGAACGTTTATCACTGAATGCCTGATAGGTACGGATCATCGGGGACAGAGTGCAGCAGGTAATAATGATGGTATTTTATTGACAGATGGCGCTCGCGAAACGCTTATTGGCTCAACAGAAGCAAATCATGGGAACGTCATTTCCGGCAATTCCAGATTTGGTGTATTTATATCCGGGTCATCGCATAATTATGTCACCAACAACGTGATCGGGATTAATCAGGCAAAAACTGATACCCTTGGTAATTTGGGACATGGAGTCTCTATTCAGTATAGCAGTCATAGCAACCACGTCCTGTTCAATTTCATTGGAGGAAATAGCGATGGTGTCGCTATTATTAATTCAGACAGCACGGAGATTATGGGCAATTTGATTGGCACTGACAGTACATTTACATTGAAATTCAGCCAGCAAAATGATGGTATTTATTTGTGGGGAAATTCAAGGTACACGGAAATTATTCAAAACGTCATCGGATACAATCTTGAATTTGGTATTTCTATTGGCAGTTCCAATGCATTGTACAATCACATCAGCCAGAATTCAATTTCTCGCAATAGTGCAGTGGGAATCATGACATGGAGCGGCGGAAATAACGAACTTGCTCCGCCAACGGTTCTGTCGGTATCTGATTTACTTATTCAGGGGCAGGCTCAGTCAGAACAAATAGTTGAAATCTTTACCGATGAGTCCGATGAAGGCATGGTTTTTCTCGGTTCTGCTGAAACTGATGCTGCCGGCGCGTTTTCGATTGAACTGAATGATTCCCCACTATTTCAAAATATCACTGCGACTGCAACAGATGCAAATGGTAATACTTCACGTTTTAGCGAGCCGTTTGCCATTACTGCTATTGAAGATAACTCATCTGAGAATGTGCCAACCGAATTTTTGCTTCATCAGAATTATCCCAATCCTTTTAATCCATTGACAAAAATAAAATACAGTATTTCCAAATCAAGTTTTATCACCCTGAAGATTTATAAT
>Ga0129302_1002372_pt1 | contig 13494 bp, 10 predicted proteins | sample BlaSprsedimmetaG_FD_94476 | JGI IMG/M metagenome (GOLD analysis project Ga0129302, IMG submission 94476) | Hot spring sediment bacterial and archeal communities from California, USA to study Microbial Dark Matter (Phase II) - Blank Spring... | ecosystem: Environmental > Aquatic > Thermal springs... | reverse complement strand
GTCTCCGGCTCCGGCAGCCAGTATTGGGCCACCGGATGGCGGCTGAGGCGAAAGGCGGTGGTGTCTGTGAGGCCGTCCCAACGGATGAGGACTCCGCCAGGGATGTCGTTGCCGTCCTGATCGTAATCCAGTTGCCAGCCAAAGCGGACGATGGCCGGGCGGGCTACGTCAATCGTCGGCGGATTTTTCCAGGTGTTGAGCCGCTGCGGGCGGATGAAGTAAGGATAGCGGCGGCCTTCGAGTTCACCGTAGGGAAATTCAATCACGGCACGGGTACGCAGGGGGAGATTAGGTTCGCTGCCGTCGATCCAGTGCAGCCGGCCAGCCTGCACCCAGTGGCGCAGATCCCACCACGCTTCACGGCCATCCGGCGGCTCCCAGAACATTGGCGGCGTGCGCGGGTCGCGGTAGAAAGTGTTATAGGCGCGCACGACATCACGGGTGTTGCTCGGATTTTCCGAGAAGTAGGTGACGATGAAGACGTTGTAGGCCGGCTCGAAGTGTGTGCTTTCCGGACGGCAAACCGGCAGGGCGTGGAGGACGGCGTGGCAGTAGAAGTCCTCTTCACGCAGGATGTAGTCGATGGCGTGAGGTACCGGAAATGGGCCTGGCCTGAGCAGGTAGCCAATCACGTGAGGGACTTCTGGCCCTTTGAGTGTACCGTAGATTTCACCAGATTGTACGCCACGCAGGTTGAGGAAGCGCTGTACCAGAGCGAAGTGCTCGCAATGCCGCACGACCGCGTGGTGCCCGAAGATCGACGTTCCCTTGAAGAGGTTCATCCCCGGCCATTCACGCAGCGAGTACGTATCGAGCCGCTCGATATTTTCCAGGCCGCAGAGCGGACAGCGCGCGATCAGGTAAGCGGGCAAGGCGGCGTAGTATGCCTCGACGCGGCGTCCCATGCGTCCACCCAGGGCCTCGTATTCGGAGACACTCAAGTCCAGTTGTAGCAGATGTTGGTTAAACATAGCTCACCAGTTTCTGTAAATGGTATCACATAATGGGGAACTATCAAATTCGCGTGAGTGGAGCTTTATCAGTTTTTCTGCGTGCGGGGATGGGGGATTTCGACGTTGATCGATAGTCCGCCGGAAGGACAGTTTTGGAGTTGTAGCTTGCCACCGAGCAGCGCCACCCGCTCACTGATGCCGAGCAGGCCGTAATGGCTTCGCGCGGCCAACGATGCCAGGTCGGCGTCCTCGCTCAACCCCCTGCCGTTATCGCTGATCGTGATCTGCAACGTGCGCGGGGAGGTGTGTTCGAGGCTGACGCTGGCCTCGGTGGCCTGGGCGTGTTGTTGGATGTTGTTTAGCCCTTCCTGGACGATGCGGAAGACCGAAAGCTCGGTCGCTTCGGGCAACCGTCGCAGGTCTGCCGCGATGTTCAGGGTCAATTCGATGTCATGGCGCGCGGCCCATTGCTGCGCGTGGGAGCGGATGGCGGCCCCTAAGCCCAGGCTATCGAGCGCGGGTGGGCGCAGGTCGTTACAAATCCGGCGCAGGTCGTTGATCAACTGCCTGACGTCCTCTTGCATCAGAAGCAGGCCAGGGATGAGGGCTTTGGGGGCGGTTGGGACGGCCAGCATTTCCTCGATTTGATAGCCGAGGCCCAACAAATCTTGCACGGCCTGGTCGTGTAGTTCGCGCGCCAGGTGCTTGCGTTCGTCCTCGCGTTCCAACAACAAACGCCGCTGCGCGTCTTGCAGAGCGGCGTTGGCCTGATCCAGAGCGGCAACTTGGCGGGAAAGCTGATCGAGCAACTGGCGGTTTAGTGTATCCTGTGCTGCCAGATCGCGTTGGAGCAGCCTTTGGTTGTGCTGGAGGGCTTCGGCTTGCTCCCGCGCCCGGTAGTAACTGTCGAGCGCCCAGATGAGCGGTGTGACTTGCTCGGGCGGCGGCGTTCCCACCATCAGCGCGACGATTTCTTCTCGTGTGGTCTCGTCGGTGCGGCGCTCGGCGACTTTGCGGCCCTTGTTGAGGACGATGAGGCGATCGGTGGCGGCAAAAAGATTGCCCAGGTTATCGCTGCAGATCAACACCGCGCAGCCACGTTTCTGCCAGCGATGCACCAGACCGAGCAACTGTTTTTGTAGGGTGATGCTGATCCCTATCAACGGGCCATCGATGACCATCAGCCGGCTCTCTCCCACCAGGGCGCGGGCGATGGCGACGACATGCCGTTCTTCGCCGGAGAGATTGGCTGCCTTCTCTTGCAGTGAATCGAAACGCACGCCCAGCTCGTTGAAGATGCGCTGAGCGTGCGCGTTCATGGCTTTGTGGTCAGCCCAGCGCATAGCGCGTTTGAACAGGCCACTCGTGACTTCGCGTCCCAGGAAGACGTTGGCCGTGATGTCGAGTTTATCCACCAGTTCTGGCCTTTGGTGGATCACCTCGATACCGAGCGCGCGCACCATGTAGGGGTGCAATCCGCGGTAACGTTGCCCTGCGAAGTAAAGGTCGCCGCTGGTTGGCTCGAACAGCCCGGCGATGATCTTGGCCAACACCGACTTCCCTGCGCCGCTGCTACCGGCGACGCCAACGACCTCGCCGGGCATCACATCCAGGTTAACGTTCTCCAACGCCCATAGGTCGCTGAAGCTGCGAGAAACGTTGATGACTCTGAGCAGCGGGTCCATAGCACGTTATGTGAACATCTATTGAACGTTCGCTTAACGGTTTTTCTTGAAATACACGTCGGTGTAAACGGCCAAAATCAGCACGATGCCTTTGACGAGGTACTGCCAGGCCGGCTGAACGTTCAGCATTTGCAGGCCGTTGGTGAGGCTCGCCATAATCAATGAGCCGATGATCGTGCCGAAGATAGTGCCTTCGCCGCCGAGGGTGGAGGTGCCGCCCAAAATACAACTGGCGATGGCGTCCAACTCATAGCCGTGACCGGCGGCAACGGTGCCAAAACCGACGTAGGAGGCCAGCACGATGCCGGACACGCCACACAGGAACCCCATCAGCACAAAGATGCCGAAGACGTTCTTGTTGATGTTGACGCCGGAGAGCCGCGCCGCTTCGCGGTTACCGCCGATGGCATACGCATAGCGGCCAAAGCGCGTGTTGTTCGAGACGTAACTCATCACCACTGCGGCGATCGCCAGCAACAAGACGGGAATTTGTACGCCGTTGTAGAAGTTGACGATGCCGACGTAAGCGATGACCAACGCGGCGTAGAAGACGGCCCTGAGGATGTCCAGGTATAAAGGCCCCAATTCGAAGCCGTAGCGCCTTTTCTTTTGCCGGCTGTTGAACATCGTGTAAAAGAGCAGCATCACCACACCTGCGGCAACGATCCAGCCGATAAGCGGGGGCAAATAGCCTTGTGCAACCCACGAGAAGAGAGGCTGGTTGGCCGCAATTGTTCTGCCTTGCGTCACGACCAGGATGCCGCCGTTGAAAATCCACAGGCCGCCAAGTGTGACGATGAAGGAGGGGACGCGGAGGTAGGAGATGATATAGCCCTGAAACATACCGATGAGCACACCAACGGCCAGGCCGATGAGGATCGACAACGTCGTGGTCAGCAACTCCTGTCCGGGCAAAATCTCGGTCCAGACTTTGGCTTGAAAGTGGGCCACGACGACGGAGACGAACCCGGCCAATTTGCCGACAGAAAGGTCGATGTTGCCGGTGACGATGACCAGCACCATGCCCACGGCTAGAAAAGACGTCACCGTCATCTGCCGGAAAAGGTTGGAGAAGTTTTGCGACGATGCATACAGGCCGCCTGTCGCAATTGTGAAGATAATCCAGATGAAGACCATCGCTATAATGATGGCATACGTTTGAATATTGGCGCGGAATTGCCTGGTAAGATTGGCAATCGTGTTTTGCACCGAGCCGTTTTTAGAGATTCTGTTCATAAGTTCACCTTCTTTGTCAGGATGTGTTATCAGGCGATGCCGGTGGCTAATGCCATAATGCGCTCTTGGGTCGCATCGGCGATGTCCAATATGCCGGCGGATTGCCCGGCGTGCATGACCATAACGCGATCGCTCATCCCCAGGACTTCTTCAAGCTCGCTGGAAATCATAATGATGGCAATGCCTTGCGCGGTCAGGTCGTTGATCAATTTGTAGATCTCGTATTTGGCGCCCACATCGACCCCGCGCGTGGGATCGTCCATAATCAGCACTTTGGGGCTAGACATCAGCCATTTGGATATGACGACCTTTTGTTGGTTGCCGCCCGACAGGGTGCTGCATAGCACGTTCAGGTGCGGGGCCTTGATCGCCAGGTTTTGCGCGAACGTGCGGCTGGCCTTCAGTTCGGCATTGTCGTCGATTCTGAACCACGTGGCGAATTGATCCAGATTGGGCAAAGATATGTTGCGGAGGATGGATTGCATCAGCACCAGGCCGTGGCGCTTGCGATCTTCGGGTACTAGGCTGATGCCCTGCGTCATCGCATCGCGCGAGCTTTTGATTTTAAGCGCCCGCCCTTCCAATTTCACCGTGCCCTGGGTGATTTTGCCGTACTCGCCAAAAATGGTCATCGCCAGCTCGGTGCGCCCAGACCCCATCAAACCGGCAATGCCAAGCACTTCGCCTTTGCGCAAAGTGAAATCGACGCCTTTGAGCACCTCGCGCGTGGTTTCATTGGGATCGTTGGCGTGCAGGTCTTCGACTTCGAGAATGACTTCGCCGGGTTGCCGGTTGGCTTCGGGGAAACGCTCCGTCATCTCGCGCCCCACCATGTAGCTAACGAGCTTCTCCTCCGTCAGGTCTTGGGTAGGTTGGGTGGTGATGACGCGCCCGTCGCGCAACACGGTGATGGTGTCGGTAATGGCGAAGAATTCTTCCAGCTTGTGGCTGATGTAAATGCAGGTCACGCCGTGCTCTTTCAGCGTGCGCAGGATTTGCATCAATTGTTCGATTTCGGCCTCCGCCAGCGCACTGGTCGGCTCATCGAGGATCAAAACCCGCGCATTTTCGGAGAGCGCCTTGGCGATTTCGGTCATCTGCATTTTGCCGACGCCGAGGTTCTTGACGAGGGCCTGGGGTTGGATGTCGAGTTTGTATTTATCCAACAAGGTTTGGGTATCGGCGTACAGCTTGTCCCAGTTGATCGCGCCATGCTCGACCGGTTCCTTGCCCAGGAAGATATTTTCTCCCACGGTGATGCCCGGCACCAACGTCAGTTCCTGGTAGACGATGGCGATGCCGGCTTCGAGGGCCTGGCGGATCGAACGGTTTTCGAGGCGTAATTCTTGTCCCTCGAAAAAGACCTGCCCATCATACGTGCCCCAGGGATAAACGCCGGACAGGATCTTCATCAGGGTCGATTTGCCCGCGCCATTTTCCCCGCAGATGCCGTGGATTTCGCCCCGCCGGATCTGGAGGGAGACATCGCGCAAGGCGATCACGCCAGGGAATTGTTTGGTGACGTTGCGGAAATCCAGGATAATGCCGTCATTGCCGGGGTTGGTTGCAGTGCTGGCGTCGAGCGCAATATTGTCATCATTCATCGTGTGCTCCTCGCTGTGTTTTTCATAGACGATTCGCTCAACCATTTGCGATTTGCCATTTTAGAGGAAAGTGCCTCCTCATAGCAAGTAATATACACCTTACTACAAGGAGGCACAGTCACTTACAGAATCAGCTTCCCGTTTCTTGGATTAGGGCTTCGGCGGACGTTGGGCGTCGGGAATGTCGCGGTAAACCTCGTCGTAGCTCTGGAACCCGCTCTTCACCACGAGATCGTAGACGTTGTCCTGGTTGACCTGATAAACGGGCAGGAAGTGGCACGGAACCTGACCCTGCTGCGAGGGGTCGTTGGTCAGTTCGGCCAGGGTGTACATTTGCAGATCGGCTTGCTCGCCCTTGAGCAGTTTGTCCACCAGATCAACCGCCAGCGGCGATAAATCGCGGATGTCCTTGAGGATGGAGACGGTCAATTCGCCCTTGACGATGCTGTTGCAGCCATCGGCGGTCGCGTCCTGGCCCGAGATCGGGACCACGCCGGCTAACCGTTGCGCCCGCAGCGCCTGCAGCGCCCCCAGACCGGTGCCGTCATTGGAGGACACCACGGCGTCGATGTCGTTGCTCTGCGCGGTGAGGATGTTCTCCATCAACGTGAGGGCATTCTTGGGATCCCAGTTGTCCACCCACTGGTCGGCGACGATTTCAATCTTACCCGCGGCCTCCAGTGGGTCGAGGATTTCATCCTGACCCTGGCGGAAGAGGATGGCGTTGTTATCGGTGGGGCTGCCGCCCAGTTTTACGACGCGGGCGGGACCATTGGCGGCCACGTCCCAGTTGTCGATATTGAGCGCCGTCATCACGCCCAAGGCTTGCTGGCGGCCCACTTCGACGTTGTTGAAGGAAACGTAGGCGGAGATGTCGGGTGTCTTGATCAGGCGGTCGTAGGCGATGACGATGACGCCTTTCTGAGCGGCCCGGCTGGCTGCGGTGGCGGCGGCGTCGCCGTCTTCAGCCACGATGATGATAGCCTTGGCACCCTGCGCGACCATGTTGTCGATCTGGTCATTCTGCAGTTTTACGTCGTGGTTGGCTTCCTGAGAAAGCACTTCGTAGCCCTTCTCTTCGAGCAACCGGCGCATCAACACCTCTTCGTTCTTCCACCGCTCGGTAGCGAAGTCCGAGAACGATAGACCTACCTTGGTTTTGCCGGTACCTTTACAGCCTGCCAGGCTGGTCAAGAGCATGGCCACTAATAGAATGGCCGTTAACGAGCGTGTAACTGTACGAGACATTTCTAATCCCTCCTGTTTACTATGTTTGAATGATGAACGACTATGCGGCTACACTGTTAAACGTATTTTTGCGGAATTGGACCTCCTTGGCTGAATGTTTTCGTTATGCGTTGTGACGCACATAATCAAATCAAGGAACGCGAAAGGTGCTTCTTGCACACAAAAACGCATCTATTATACAAGTGGATTGTTTGTTTCCCTATTGTCCCTTTCCCCTGTGTTGAACAGGGGAAATCCCCTAATGCCCATTAGGGGATTTCCCCTTAGCGCGTGACCGGGTATAATGGTGGTATGACGACGATACGGGTTGTTTTGGCTGACGATCATACCATAGTGCGCGCCGGGATTCGCAACACCCTGGAAAACATCCCCAACCTCGAGATGGTGGGTGAAGCCGGGAGCGGGCCGGAGTTGCTGGCGCTGTTGCACAATTTGCGCCCTGACCTGGCCTTGATCGACGTCACTATGCCGGAGTTCGACCCTATCGTGACGGTGCGGCGCATTTGCGCCGACTACCCGCAGCTCAAAATCCTCATCATCAGCGCCTACGACGATGCGGTATACGTGCGTGGGTTGCTGACCGCCGGCGCGCACGGGTATCATTTGAAAGATCAACCGCTGCGCGATTTGGCACTCGCCGTCGAGCGAGTGCTTCAGGGTGAGCGTTGGATTTCCAGCCCACTGCTCGACAAGCTCGTGACCGGACCACTCCCTGCCGATTCTGCCGGAACGCTGAGCGCGCGCCAGCGAGATATTCTGGAACTGTTGCAAAAGGGGCATTCCAATCATGAAATTGCCACGATTTTGGGATTGAGCGCCAAGACTATCGAAAACCATCTGACGCGCCTCTACCGGCATTTAGGCGTTGCAAACCGCTTAGAGGCCATCGCCCACGTTATGCAACAGCCGGAACGCCTGGCGCTCTCCGGGACAGAAGCCGCGCGTGACTGTAGTGGCCCGGTGGTCAACACGCCGCACATCAACATCCTTTTGGTGGATGACAATGCCCGGTATCGCAATCGCTTGCGACAGATGGTGGCCCACGCCCATTCGCAAGCCACCATCTACGAGGCGGACAGCAACCGTACCGTCGTGCAACTCATCAAGCGTATCACCGTTCACCTGGCACTGGTAGATGTGGTCCTGGGTGACGAGAATGGCATTCAGTGCACGCGCACTATGCACGCACTCTCCCCGGCTACGCGCATCGTCCTCATCAGCGCCTACCCCGATGCAGAATTTCGCCGCAGCGGGCTTGAGGCCGGCGCGTGCGCCTTTCTGGACAAAAAGAGCCTTGATATTCCTACGTTGCGCCACATCATCGGCGACATCGTATCGCTGTAACGCCGGTTAGGGCGCATAAGCGCGCAGGATCAACGGCAAGTAGATATGGCGCTGTTCGACCAGTGTGTAAAGATCGTCGAAGTCGCCAAAGGCTCCCGGTGCGCTGATGGCGACGTGGTTATACAGCATCCCCTGCGCGTTCGGCCCAACCGTCGTGGTGATCACGATGGTCTCCGTTGCCCCCACGGCCAGCGTTCCGATTTCCCATACCCACTGTTGCCCGGTGTCATCCGTTGGCATTGGAGCAGCGCTGACGGGGATGACGTTTGCCGGTAGCGTGTCGGTCAAAACGACGCCGCTGGCCTCTACGTTACCTTTGTTCTGGTACGTCAACGTGTAGATGAGCGGATCGCCATGGGTGACGGTAGCGGCGCTGCCTGTTTTATCCACCCTGAGGATGACGCCCTCGCTGATGACCTGCGTGGCCCACATCGCTTCTGCCGAGGTGTGCGTCGGTGCGTGCAGCGAGACGGTGTTGGTGATGACTCCCACGTTTGCCGGCGCGGTGGTGACGAGGGTGACTTCCCACAAGGCGCCCGGCGCCAGAGTGCCCACCGCCCATTTGAGCAGCGGCAGCGTGATCTCTACCGGTGGCACGGTGGCATTCACCAACGTCACGCCGGTGGGCAGCACGTCGATAAGTTCGATGTTGTGGTAAGCTACAGGGCCGGTGTTTCGGATGCGCAGCGTATATTCCACCTCGTCTCCGCTCAACGTGGCAGCATCGCCATCTTTGGTCAAGCGCAAGTGATCGGTCGCCGGTACGGTCGAGAGCAGCAAGGCGTCCGTTGCCGGCGTGACGCCATCAGCCGTCACCAATGCCTGGTTGAGGAGTGAGGCGTGGCCTGATAGAACGCGCACTTGCACGTTGATAGTCGAGGGTGTCGTTGTCGGTCCCACGGATGGCGCGGTGAATAACAGGATGCCGTCGCCGCTGGACACGGGCGCAGGTGAAGCAGAGAGGTACTGCACGCCTGCCGGCAAGAAATCGTACAGCCGGACGTTGAAGGCTTGCGATCCGGAAGCGGTATTGGCGTAGCTGAGGGTGTAATTCACGATATTGCCGGGTTGCGGGGCGGCATTATCCGCCGTCTTGTCGATGGTCAGCACCGGATTGCCGATGGGGCTATCGAAGAGCAGCGGTTTCGGCAAGGCTGCGCCGGCCTCTGATTGCTGTGGCAGACTCAGGCCGACGACAAACAAGATCCCGACGATGGCGAAGCTGAAGACGGCGCCCCACCTCGTGGTGGATACAGTGTGACTTGCACGTTCATCTGACATGGTAACCTCCTTTGATTATGGGTTTAAAGCTGAAATCACAGATCGGATTCAACGACGGGCATTTTGTGCGCCAGGTAGCGGCGCAGAGCGACGTTGCGCGTGGTCGCCATCACTGCGCAGGCCGTGACAATGGGGACAATAAGCGATGTGGGCAACTGATCTAGAAAAGTTTCAGGGTCTAGCTGCTCATCGAACATCGACTCGGCAAGTTTGAGCAGGCGCTTACTACTCTCTATCCCCAGGTGGCGATAGATAAACAGGGCCAAAGGTGAATTGCTCATATCGAAACTCGATGCGCTGGCGCGGCCATACGCCAGCAGACGGAAGATCGGTGATGCATCCTCTTCTGGGCTGGGGGGTGGAGGTTGCGGCAGAAAGTCCGCCAGGTTTACATAATCTGTGTCGGCGGTATCGATATCTCCCATAAAAAGTGCCATCGGTGCGTCACCGCCGGTCAATTCGGCCAACGCTTCGAGGATGGCGGCAGTGAGCAGTTTGATATTCAGGTATTCACGCGCGGTGTGGACGTTCTGGTGCGCCAGTCTCACCATTTCGGTGTAGGCCTCTATGGGGGGCGTGTCACGGTAGCGGTTAAAGATCACGTGCGGGTTGAGAAAATTCAGAAACTCGGCCATTTTCTGCAACGCTTGGCGATAACTCCGAATCGTATAGATGCCCTTGAGTCGTAACGAGGGGTTTGTCTCAGGCAGTAGCAGCCACGTCCCATCCAAAAAGAGCGCCGTATCTTCCTCTGCAAAGCTCGCCACGTCACGGTTCGAAAGCGCGACGGCCATTTCGACAGTCTGGGCAATTTCTCCCGCGGACATGCCGTAGTCGTGATGAGCGTTGATGGTGGTAAGCCGGCGTTCGAGCACATCGGCGGGGCTTTCACCTTGCGCGTTGATTCCACGAAAGGGGATGGTCGCCTCGATGCAGGCGGTGGCTTTGAGTAAATCTTGCGCGTTAATGATTCCTTCGAGGCTTTTGTTCAGCGTCAAGGCGCTGAGAAATTCGTTCTGTCCGTTGAGCGAGGTAAGCCGTTGCCCCGGTTCGAAGGCGAAAATCTCCAGCGTGCGCGCAAAGGCGACGTCGGCGTGGTCTACGTGCGTCGCGAGCAACAGTTGTCCCTCCTCCTCTCGTACGTAAGGGGCGATGAGGCTCTGGATTTCTGGGATGAACCCCTCATCTACCTGGTAGTAGACGATGTCGTGATACAACGCCGCGAGCGCCTGGATCGGGTTGGTTGCGTCGGAGAGGAAGAAAATGTGTTCCGGTGTGTGGAAGTAGCGAGCCTGCACCGTCATGGCCTTGTGAACCATGATCGCCAGCCCTTCCAGTCTCAGCAGTGCGATATCGGCGTGCAGACCTTCAAGCGTTTCTCGGAAGAGCTTGATCGTCTTTTGGATCGTCCCGATTTCCATGCCCCTCCCCTTAGGGATTGCGTCCTACCAGTGATCTCCAGTCCGTAGCTCCACCCCGACTTACCCTATTCTACACTAATTTGGCACAAAATGCACAGACGTCGTCATAATCCTGCCCCGTCCATAGATGTGTACGATAGCTTCACCGTTCCATGGGAGTATATCCGGGTATAGCTATTGGGCAAGCTGTGAGATTGCTCACTTCTTTATCTGCGGTATACTATATTTTTGACGCCCGCGACCTCCGGCGAGCGAGGGGAGAAGACGATGAAAGCGACGATAGTGGAAGAAGCCCGTAACCGTGTGGTGTGGGAGGTTAGAACCTCAATCCTGTGGATCGTGCTCGGGCTGTTTCTGGGTGGATTATGCATGGCCGTGTTCCTCATTCTCGCACCTTTGACCCCGCGTTGGGATCTGGCGGGCGCGGCGTTGGCGTTAGCTGTGGGGGTAGTGGCCTTTTTGGCGCTAACCACACCGCTCGCCGAGCGTGGGGAACTGGAGCGCACCCTGGATGGGGGGAGCCTGACGCGCGCTCGGCAGTGGCTGTTGTTCGGCCAACGGCCCGCGTGGCAGGTGGAATTGGAATCCGTCGTCGGCTTTCGTCCCGAGGTGCGCGTCTTCGAGGACACGGGCGAGCAGACGTACGCGCGGTCGCGACTGTGGGTATTTCTCACGGATGCCGATCCCCTGCCGCTGACGGACTGGCTCGACGCACCATTTGTTCACACCCTTGGTGAGTCGCTCGCCAAAGCCGGGCGCTGTACGTTCGAAGCGGCATGAGCCACAAGGGCAAGCTTTACCGTCTGGAAGGCGTCGTCCTGAATCGCCGCGACCACGGCGAGGCCGACCGCGTTGTAAGGTTGCTCACTGCTGAGGGAAGCGTGGATGTGCTGGCGAAGGGTATTCGCAAGCCGCGCTCGCGCAAGGCTGGGCATTTGGAGCTTTTCGCCAAGACGCAGGTGTTGCTCTCGCGGGTCACGGGATCGTGGGACATCGTCAGCCAGGCGGAGGTCGTGCGGGTGCGATCACATCTGCAAGAGGATTTTCGCCTGGGCACGTATGCGCGCTACGTCGCCGAATTGGCGATCCGCTTTTTCGAGGGTGAGGCCGAACCGCAGTTGTACGCGCTGGTGGATGACGTGTTCGCGCGGCTGGACGGCGGTGCTTCCCCGGATTTGCTGACGCGCTGGTACGAGCAGCAGGTGTTGGCCTTGGCGGGCTTTCGTCCAGAGTGGGAGACGTGCGTGGGTGAACGGGGCGGCGGCCTTTGTCACGCGCCGCTGCGCCCCCGCGCCGGCGATCCGCGACCCTACGGCCTCGATATGGAACGCGGTGGCGCGGTGTGTGACGGGTGCTTTGCATCGGAGGTGCGCGAGCATACTGTGCGCCCGTTGTCGCCGAGCGCGCTCTCGTGGTTGCAGGCGTTGCAGCGCCGCAACTTCGACGACGTGACGCAGTTCGCCTTGCCGGAGCGCACCGCCAAAGAGTTGGCGCAGGCGATGGAGCAGTACATCGCCTATCACCTGGAACGGCGTCCGGCGGCGCTGCGATTGTTGCACGACAACCGGGGATAACAATTGGTCAGCAGATTGAGCAGATTCAGCAGATTTTTTGTTCTTTGATTCCGTGTGTTCTGTGTGTTCCGTGGTTTATTGGCGCAGGTGACTTATGACGAATGTTGTGAATTGGCTATTAGAAGGCGAACCGTGGGTGGAATATCGCACGCGGGTGGATTTGCTGCGTCAACCGGAGGACGATCCGCAGGTTGTGGCGGCGCGGCAGGCGATGGTTGAGCATTCACAAATCCAGGCGTTGCTGGAGGAGCTGTCTGAATGGCCCGGCCCGCCGTTGAAGCGTCACAATGACGCGAGTCATTTGCTGCACAAGCTGGCGTTCGTCGCGGATGTGGGTCTGCGCGTGGGCGATCCCGGCGTTGATGGCGTCGTCGAGCGCGTGCTGGCGAACCCATCCGTGCAGGGGCCGTTTCAGGTCGTGGTCAACATCCCCACGCACTTCGGCGGCAGCGGCCAAGACGAGCTGAACTGGTCGCTGTGCGACGCGCCGTTGGTGGTCTACGCGCTGCTGAAACTGGGATTGCGTGATGAGGCGCGGGTACAAGCGGCGGTCGAATACCTGGCGGGATTGGTCCGCGACAACGGCTGGCCCTGCGCTGCTGCGCCGGAGATGGGCAAGTTTCACGGCCCAGGGCGGGCCGACGATCCGTGTCCTTACGCCAACCTGCTCATGCTCAAGTTGCTGGCGGAACTGCCGGCGCAGCGGGATTCCGCGGTGGCCCGTACCGGCGCAGAGGCGGCGCTCGCGTTGTGGACGCAGCGCAAAGAGCGGCGGCCCTATCTCTTTGCGATGGGCACGCACTTTGCCAGGCTCAAAGTGCCGTTGATCTGGTACGACATCCTGCACGTGTTGGACGTGCTCGCGCGCTTCCCGTGGCTACTCGATGATCCACGTTTGCAGGAGATGGCGGCGCTGGTGGTCACAAAAGCTGATGCGGACAATCGCTTCACGCCCGAATCGATCTGGATGGCGTGGAAGGGGTGGGACTTCGGACAGAAGCGCGTACCCTCGCGTTGGTTGACGCTGCTTGTTGTGCAAATGTTGGGGCGGTTATCTACCACGAATCTTCACGAATGAAAAGATGCCGACCGCGAATGAGGCAACGAATAAACGAATTCAGATCTTGGCTAGACTAAAAGCTCGCGTT
>Ga0129302_1002367_pt1 | contig 13507 bp, 9 predicted proteins | sample BlaSprsedimmetaG_FD_94476 | JGI IMG/M metagenome (GOLD analysis project Ga0129302, IMG submission 94476) | Hot spring sediment bacterial and archeal communities from California, USA to study Microbial Dark Matter (Phase II) - Blank Spring... | ecosystem: Environmental > Aquatic > Thermal springs... | reverse complement strand
TCAACAAGCATGGCCTAAGGAAAATAGAGTCACGTTTGTATTCTGCCCGTAATAACTATCCCTGAAACGGCTCTCCAAGGAGTGACAAACCAGAACCTACAAAGTAGGTGGTGGATTTGGGTAGTTGGCTTTAATTGACTTTGTTTGTAGATGGTGGTAATAAAAAAGCGCCTTTCCGAGCGTAAGGAGCTATTAATGGATTTTCAGACTTTGATCTTTTCGTTGCAGCAGTTCTGGTCAGACCAGGGTTGTGTGATACAGCAGCCTATAGATATTGAGGTTGGAGCGGGGACGTTTCATCCCGCCACATTTCTCCGCGTCCTGGGGCCGGATCCCTGGAAGGTGGCCTATGTCGAGCCGTCCAGGCGTCCGGCGGACGGCCGCTACGGCGAGAATCCCAACCGCCTCCAGCATTATTACCAGTTTCAGGTGATTATCAAGCCCTCTCCCCTGGAGATTCAGGACATCTATCTGAAGAGTTTAGAGGCCCTGGGGCTGAATCCTAAAGAGCACGATATCCGTTTTGTAGAGGATGACTGGGAATCGCCGACTCTGGGGGCCTGGGGCCTGGGCTGGGAGGTATGGCTGGACGGCATGGAGGTTACTCAATTTACTTACTTCCAGCAGGTAGGAGGTATAGACCTCCATCCCGTTTCTGTAGAAATTACCTATGGGCTGGAGAGGCTGGCTATGTATCTCCAGGGCATAGACAATGTCTATGATATCGCCTGGAGAAACGGGGTCAGGTACAGCTATATCCACCGCCGCACTGAATATGAATTTTCCAGATATAATTTTGAGGAAGCTGATATCCAGATGCTCCTGAAACTATTCGACACTTATGAGGCAGAGGCCCTTCGCCTGATTGATAAGGATTTAGTCTTGCCTGCCTATGAATATTGTTTGAAGTGTTCGCATACCTTCAACCTTCTCGAGGCCCGCAAGGCCATCAGCGTCACAGAGAGGACGCATTTCATCGCCCGTGTGAGAAATCTGGCCAAGGCCGTGGCTGAAAAATATACCGGCCAGGCATAGAGACTAAAGACGTTATTAAACCTGCACTGGTGCGATTGATTAAATTGGAGTCATAGTATGGTTCACGAATTGCTCCTGGAAATCGGAACAGAAGAACTCCCGGCCGGCTTTATTCCTGATGCCCTGGCCCAGATGAAAGATATAGCCGCCCGTCTATTAAACGAAAAACACATCTCCTTTGGGAGCGTAAGCGTTGCGGGAACTCCGCGGCGCCTTGCCCTGGTTGTATCCGACCTGGCCGACCGTCAGCCAGACCAATCCAGGGAGATTACCGGCCCGCCCAAGCGGGTGGCTTTTGACGATAACGGCAACCCTACCCCGGCCGCCATAGGTTTTGCCAGGTCCCAAGGGGTGGACGTCTCCGCCCTCACTACGATTGAGACACCCAGGGGTGAATATCTCCTTATAAAGAAAGATGAAAAAGGTGAGGAAACTGCTGTTCTCCTTAAGGCCCTTTTGCCGGAAATCTGCCGCACCATTTCATTTCCCAAGTCCATGCGCTGGGGTTCGGAGACGGTAAGTTTTGCGCGGCCTATCCACTGGATACTGGCTGTTTATGGGGGAGCGGTTATTCCTTTCAATTTTGGTTCGATCAAAAGCGGCAGGTTCACCTATGGCCATCGCTTCATGGCGCCTGATCCTGTAGCGGTCACAGATTTTGCTGACTATAAAGACAAACTTTCCCGGTCCGGCGTAACCGTCGATCCTGAGGAACGTAAGTCGATGATTATAAACGGGATAACTCAGGCGGCGGCCACAGTCGGGGGCCGGCCCTTACCGGACGAAGACCTTTTAAACACCGTCACTCACTTAGTAGAGTATCCGGCCGCGGTCTGCGGCTCCTTTGCCGCAGAATATCTCTCTCTCCCCAGGCCCGTGCTCATAGCCGCCATGCGGGAACACCAGAAATATTTCGCGGTGCTCGATGATAAGGGGGAACTCCTGCCCTGTTTTATTGCGGTCAATAACACCCCGGTCACCAATCCAGCTATGGTTACTAGAGGCCACGAAAGGGTCTTAAGGGCCAGGCTCCATGACGCCAGCTTCTTCTTTGCGGAAGACCGGAAAGAGTCTCTAGTTGCCCGGACCGAGAGATTAAAAGGGGTTATTTTTCACTCCCGGCTCGGCACCTCCTATGAAAAGGTCATGCGCATCAAGGAACTGGCGATCTTTCTGGCCGAAAAAATCTGCCCGGACAGATTGGCTGAGGTGGAAAGGGCGGCTTACCTCTGCAAGGCCGACCTGCTCACGGCCATGGTGGGCGAATTCCCCACCCTGCAAGGGATAATGGGCCGTGAATACGCCCTCCTCTCCGGCGAGAAAAAGGAGGTGGCTGAAGCCATCCTCGAACATTACCGGCCCGCCTCGGCGGGTGATGCCCTTCCGGCCGGTCAGATAGGCTGCATCCTCAGTATCGCAGACAAAATGGACACTATAGCCGGCTGCTTCGGCATCGGGCTGACGCCCTCGGGCACGGCCGATCCTTACGCCCTGCGCCGGCAGGCCCTGGCCATATTGCACATTATACTGGGCCGTTCGTTTGACGTCTCTCTAAAAGAATTAATAGCCCGCAGCACGACCCTCCTGGCCGGCAAGATTACCGGGGATATAAATAAAACCGGAGAAGATGTACTCTCCTTCTTCCGAACGCGCTATCAGCATCTTCTAAGCAGCCAGGCGGATGCAGACGTCATAGAGGCCGTCACATCTCTCCACTTTGACCGTCTCCGGGAGACCCAGGGCAGGATAGAGGCCCTGCAGCAATTCAAATCGCGACCTGAATTCCAGGACCTCTCGACCTCCTGCAAGCGGGCGGTAAATATCTCACGTGATAATGAAGAAATAGACGTTGATCCCCGCCTTTTTGTCCATCCGGCGGAAGGCCACCTCTATACCAGTTATGGTCAAATAAATGAGAAGGTCCGGGAACAGATGAAAAGGCGTGACTACCTGGGCGCATTACAGGAGACCGCCGGGCTGAAAAAGTACATAGATGAGTTCTTTGACGCCGTCATGGTCATGGATAAGGACGAACGGCTGCGCCGAAACAGGCTGAACCTCCTTACTCTCATCACAAATCTATTTAAGAACATCGCTGACTTTGGTAAATTACAATCCGTGTCGTGACCTTATAGCAGCCTCCCCAATATATAGTATATAGACTGTGAGCATATACCCCCTATTGTATTTTATCCTTTACAGTTTGCCACATCTTTGCTAATATGTAAAATTAAGGTAATGTGTCATATACCCGGCCTGGGTACAGGCAATCAACAACCGAAGGCGGGTGCTTATCGATGAAAATAAATCGTGTGGAGATGTTTGGATTTAAATCCTTTGTCAACAAGACGAGTGTCTCCTTTAGCGAAGGTATCGCCGCTATTGTTGGCCCGAATGGTTGTGGTAAGAGCAATATTGTCGATGCCATACGCTGGGTTTTAGGTGAACAGAGTCCAAGGCAGCTCCGGGGAAATGTCATGGAGGACGTCATCTTTGCGGGCAGCGAAAACCGGGCCCCTTTAGGCGTGGCGGAAGTAACCATAACCCTGGCCAATGGTAACGGCACCGCCCCTCCGCCCTTTGAAAATATGAGCGAGATCGCTGTAACCCGCCGCCTTTATCGTTCCGGAGAGAGCGAATACCTGATAAATAAGGCCCCCTGCCGATTGAAAGATATCGTCTATCTCTTCATGGACACCGGCGTGGGGACAAGAGCCTATTCCATTATCGATCAGGGGCAAATCGGGGGCTTTATAGAGGCCAAACCGGGAGAAAGAAGAATATTAGTAGAAGAGGTGGCGGGAATCAGTAAGTTTAAATTTAAGAAAGATGAGGCCCTTCGAAAGATAGAGCACACCAGACAAAACCTCCTGCGCCTTGAAGATATCCTGGGTGAGGTAAAAAGACAGATGAACAGCCTGCACAGGCAGGCCAAAAAGGCAGATCGATACCTGGAGCTCAAACAGAAGTTAAAGGAACTGGAGCTATTCCTGGCCTCTACCGACTATGTAAAGTGGCAGGATATCCTCACCCGGAAGGAGGAGGTTATCACACTCGAGAGTGAGAAGGGAGATGCCCTGGCCGCCCGGATAGCGCAGTTGGAATTACAGGCTGAGGAGATGGAGCTTGCGAGCCTGGAGCAGGAAAAGCTCATCGAACAACAGAGGAGCGAAGCGCATCATTTAGAAAAACTCATTCAGGACAAAAGAAATCGTATTGAATATCTTAATCATAGCCTGGAGGAAATAAAGCGCCATCTGACCGAGACAGCCCAGGGCCTGGAACGCGAAGAGCAGCACAAAAAGGAGATCGCTGCGCAGAAAGAGAAGTGCATAAAGGAGGCTGAGTCACTAAACAGCAAGATGGCGGAAAGGCATACGGAGCTTGCCGGGGCGGAAAAGCACCTGCAAAAACTGCGTACAGAGCAAAGGGCCATACTGGATGAGCTCGAAGATCACAAGATGGAGATGGTCGGCCTCCTTTCCCGTGAAACCCACCACCGAAATCAGATCCGAACCATAGAACAGACCCTGGCCGCTCTTAATCAAAAGCGCCAGAGAAATCAGAATGATCGCAGAGAGGTCGCAGCGGCCCGGGAGATAACCAGCCAGGAACGCACGGCCAAGGCTAATGAACAGGCAAAATTAGAAGAGGAGATTAACGCCATACCTCCGTTTATTTCCCGCCTGAAGGCCCGGGAAGAGACCCTGGAAGAAGGGCTTCAGGCCCTGCAGAAAAAACTCCGGGAGATTACGCAGGCCCATACCCAAAAAACGGCCAAACTGGATCTCCTGAAGAACCTGCACACCAACCTGGAGGGTATCCCGGCGGGAACCAAGGCCCTGCTCCATAATAATCAAGGTGGCTCCAGGATACAGGGGCTTCTGGCCGACTTCCTAGAGACTGCCCCCGAGCTTACCATGGCCATAGAATCTGTACTGGGCAGCAAACTGCAGTCGCTGGTGGTAGAAGATGTGGATCAGGCTATTGAGGCCATAACCTGTCTGAAGGACGGGGAAGCCGGACGGAGCGGGTTCCTCAGCCTTACCGGGAAAGAGGCTACTACTCCACCGGAACAAGATCGTTTGCTCGTTCACCGGATCAAGACCCTTCCACCTTACCATAACCTGGTCAGGCAGTTACTGAAGGATGTCTATTGGTTTGAAACCCTTCAGGAGGCCTGGACGTTCTGGGAAGGTCAGGGCGGCCAATGTACGGTAGTTACACGCGATGGAGACATAATAGATCAGTCCGGCTTTATCGAAGGCGGCAGCCGCCAAGGTGCGCCCGCCGGATTCTTCTCACGCAAAGAAGAGATACGGCAATTGACCGGGGAAGTGGATGAGCTGCGAAGCGCCATAGAGGAGACGAAAAAAGATCTTAAAGGGGCAGAAACCGACCTTGCTGATATACAGGCCGAACGGAGACAGAAAGAAGGGGAACTGGCGCAAAAACAATTCGAGCATCGCCTCAAAAAACAGGAACTGGAACAACTGACGCAGACAGAGGAGATACATAAAAAGAGGCTGGCCCTTTTAGAACAGGAAGAGGCTGAATTTGAGCGGGAAGGGGCCGTACTTACCCAGGAACTCGCAGAGGTCAGAGAAGAGCTTGAAAAAATGCAGTCTGTAAAGTCCTCGCTCCAAACGGAGATAGACCTTCGGGAAAAAGATGCGGCGGCATTAGAGGGCGAGATGGAAGGCAGTCATGCCTATGTTACTGAGGCCAAAATGGAACTGACCGCCCTAAAGGAAAAAATCCGTTATCTGGAATCCGAAGCAGGCCGCCTCGATCAAGAATATGAAAGGCTAGGGGAGTTGGGTCAAAGATTACACCTTAAGATGGAAGAGTTTCTTAGCCGGCAGGACAAAATAACCGGGGAGATTGCCGATACCGAGAGCAGTCTGACCGTCGATATGCAAAAACAACAAGAAGCGGGTGAATTGTTACAGGATCATCTCCAGAAACATCAGCAAAAAAGGGAGTCCCTCATTCAAATCCAGGCCGCATTAAAGTCCGGGCAAAAGGACTTAAGGGAAGTTCAGGCCACCCTGAATTCACTTGCGGTGGCCAAGACAGAGGCACAGTTAAATATACGGCATCTTGAAGATAAGATCCACGAGACCTATCATATCTCTTTGCGGGAAGAATATGCCGTCAATGCAGATTCAGCACGTTCTACAGACGAAGTTCTGGCCGAGGCACAGACAATCAGGGAAGATATCGCCAGGATCGGAGAGGTAAACCTGACGGCCATCCAAGAGTATAAGGAGCTGGAGGAACGGCACAACTTCCTCTCCACTCAATACCATGACCTTATTTCCTCTATCCAGTCCCTGGAGCAGGCCATCCAGAAGATAAACCGGACCTCAAAAGAGCGCGTCTATGAGGCTATTAAGGCCATAAATGAGAAGCTCTCCATTACATTCCCTACGCTCTTCGGAGGTGGCCGGGCTGAGCTTAAATTGGCTGACCCGGATGACCCGTTAGGCGCCGGGATTGAACTCTATGTCCAGCTCCCGGGCAAGACACTGACTAATCTCAACCTGCTCTCCGGCGGCGAAAAGGCCCTGGCCACCCTCGCCTTACTCTTTGCGGTCTATATGGTCAAACCCAGCCCGTTCTGTCTACTCGATGAGGTGGACGCCCCTCTGGATGAGGCCAATACAGAGCGCTTCAACCGTATGCTCAAAGAAATCGGGAGAGAGGCTCAGATCATACTTATCACCCATAACCAGAAGGTTATGGAGGCAGCCGACGTCCTCTACGGTGTCACCATGGAGGAAAAAGGTATATCAAAGCTGCTTTCAGTACGTTTAAACTAGGTGTAGTACATCATAAGTCTCTTTACTTTGGTTGTCATTCCGGGCTTGACCCGGAATCCAGTACGGGGCAGGCTCCGGAAGCCAGGGTTTCCTGTGAAAACGGGAACCCAGTTCATTTATATAGTTCCCTGCTTCCGCAGGGACGCAGTCTGGATTCCTGCTTTCGCAGGAATGACACACGGGGCAGGAATGACGGTTTTTGATGCCACGATATATGCGAAGAAACGTTGGACGCACCAATTTAGGAAAGGCATAATCCACCATGTTCAAATGGTTTCTAAAGAATAAAGAAAAACCGGAAGAAAAGGCGGAGGAAGAGCGCGGTCTTTTTCAGCGCCTTAAAGACCAGATAGCCAAGACCAGGGAATCCTTTGTCAAACAGGTGGACAGACTTTTCCTGGGTAAAAAGGAGATTGACGCCGATCTCCTGGACAGTCTGGAAGAGATATTGATCACCGCAGACCTTGGAGTGTCCACCGCTACCGAACTCATAGAGCGCATTCGGGAGAAGGTAAAGCGCAAAGAACTCTCCGATGCCTTTGCCCTTAAGAATTATATCCGGGAAGAAATCCTCACCTTGCTGCGTTCTCCGCAAAAAGAAGAGGAAGAGATCACGGCAAGCCCGTTTGTCATACTCGTTATAGGGGTAAATGGTACAGGAAAGACCACTACTATCGGGAAACTAGCCCACAGATTTAAAGGCCTGGGGCAGAACGTCATGCTTGTGGCGGCAGACACCTTTCGTGCCGCGGCCATTGAGCAACTGGAGATATGGAGCAATCGGGCCGGTGCAGATTTTATTAAACAGAAAAGCGGTTCCGATCCTTCTGCGGTGGTTTATGATGCCCTGGAGGCCGCGCAATCCCGGAAAACAGACGTAATGATTATAGACACGGCGGGGCGGCTGCACACCAAAGTAAATCTCATGGAGGAACTGAAAAAGGTACAAAGGGTTATTCAGAAAAAAATGCCCGGAGCACCCCATGAAATCCTTTTGGTGCTGGATGCCACTACCGGTCAGAATGCCATCTCCCAGGCCAAGCTATTTAACAGCGCCCTGGGTATTACCGGCATGGTCTTAACCAAACTGGATGGTACAGCCAAAGGAGGGGTTGTGGTGGGCATTAGCAATGAACTCAAGATCCCGATCCGCTTTATCGGCATCGGAGAGAAGATGGAAGACTTAAGAGAATTCGACCCTGACACCTTTGTCAGCGCCTTATTCGACTAAGTTAAGCCGCCTGCTTAAGACCTTACAATAAACGTCAAATGTCGCCCGGTTGAAGAGTACAAAGCGAACCGTGTTGATCTCCGGGTGCTCTCTGAGGTAGCTAATAACTGTGGTCAAGGCAATCTCTGCGGCCTCCTCCAGCGGATAACCGTACGCCCCGGTGCTTAGGGAGGGAAAGGACAGGCTTTTAAGTCCATAGCGGGAGGCCAGATGCAGGCTTTCCCGATAAGCACTGGCCAGAAGCTGGGGCTCATGTTTGGCGCCTCCCGTATAGATGGGTCCCACGGCGTGAATTACAAACCTGGCCTTAAGATTACCGGCAGTGGTAATTACGGCCTGCCCTGTCGGACAGCAGCCAATAATCCGGCATTCTGCCATAATTTGCGGGCCGCCGGCCTGATGTATAGCCCCATCCACTCCACCCCCGCCGGCCAGGCGGTCATTGGCCGCATTTACCAGCGCCTCGGTCTCTTCTTTTGTGATGTCCCCTTCTACCAACACCAGCGTGGATTGATTAATAGATACCTTCACGGCATCACTTCCTTTCTCTTCGTATCCGGGTTAATTCCTTCGCGTTTTTTGACCAGGAAAAATAGCCTTCCCGTGTGTTTGAGATTACCGGCGGCCACCTCTGCATAAGGACCTGACCCCCAGAAGATATCCACACGCCCCGGTCCCTTTATGGCCCCTCCAGTATCCTGGTTCAGGACCAGGCGTGTAAATGACGTCCATCTTTCGATACCGCCATTATTATCCAACGCCGGTTTTTCGGCTATTATCAGGGCAATAGCCCCACGTGGAAGTATCTGGGAATCCGTAGCAATCGAACGCCCTGGAGTCAGTATCTCGCCTAAACAGCCGCGCGGTCCATCCTCCGCCAACTGAAAGAATACATAACTTTCATTATAGCATAAAATTCTTTCCTGTTCCTCTGGATATTTCTTCAGATAATCCTTCAGGCTGAATAGGGACACCTCTGAGGGCTCCATCTTGCCTTCTTCGATGAACAGGTTGCCGATGCTGCGGTACGGGCGCCCGTTTTTGGCCTGATACTGGGCAAATAGCGATTGGCCATCTTCCAGTTCAATACGCCCGGAGCCCTGGATCTGTAAAAAGAAGGCTTCAATGGGGTCTGCGAGATAGAGTAGTTCAAGGCCCTTCCCCTGCAAGACACCCTGGTAATCTATTTCACGCCGCGTATAATAAGGCACCAGCCTCCCTTTGTATGGCCTTCCCACCAGTGTCTTTGGCGGGTAATCAAGGCCAAAATCCTGAAGGTTTACGTAAAGCATATCGTCAGGCCGGCGATAAAGCGGATAAAGGTATCCACCGGTACGCAGCCGGCTTCCCCTGAGAACCGGCAGATAGTAGCCGGTAAAAAGTACATCGCCTTGACCGGTGCGACCGCTAGATTGGTAAAAAGAAAAATTTTCTTTTACCAGACGGGCAAAATCTTCCGGCGCCGCGCTGGTATTTATTATCTCCAGAAGTGTTCTGACTGAATCAGTGACCTCATCACGGCTGTAAATATCATCCCCGAACCGGAAACTTTCGGTGACCGGCAACCGTTCTAAATAGCGAAGGCTTTTTAGAGAGGCCTGGCGCAGGGTGTCCAAATCCATATCATCCTGGAACGGCGGTATATCCTCTTCCGGCGTAAGGACGAGTGGCGGGGGTGGGGGAGGGGGCGCAGGCGGTGGTAAGACCACCTCTTTCACCGCTGGCGCACACCCGCCCAGTATAAGAATAATAACCGATAGCAGATAAATAAAGTTACGGGCTCTTCCGGCCTTCAACTCTTCCCCCTCTATTTTTCCCCTGGCATTGTCAAAGGATTAACCACAGAGTACACAGAGTTTTTAAAATTTGATTTTTTTCTCCGTGTTCTCTGTGGTTGTCTTTCGTGAAACTTTTGGCATTACCTTTGCCCTGGCCACGCCGGTCTTGCGCGCAGCAATAATGGTGGCCTCAGCCACTTTCCCGGCCACCCCGGGGTCAAAAACACTGGGGATGATACACTCCGGGCCCAGATCATCCTTCTTTACCGCGCCGGCTATGGCCTGAGCCGCAGCCAGCTTCATTTCTTCATTTATGTCTTTCGCCCGGCAATCCAGGGCCCCGCGGAATATCCCCGGGAAACAAAGCACGTTGTTGATCTGATTGGGGTAATCAGAGCGTCCGGTGGCCGTCACGGCTACATACGAGGCAATATCCTCCGGCATGACCTCCGGGACGGGATTGGCCAGGGCAAAGACAATAGCCCGGGTTGTCATCTTCTTTATATCGTCCGGCGTTACAATCCCTGGAGCCGAGACACCGATAAACACATCCGCTCCCTTCAGGACGGCCGCAATACTCCCCTTTTCCTGCGCAGGGTTGGTCTGCCTTGCGTATTCCTCCTTGACAGGAGACATGTGTTCCCTTCGGCCCCGGTAGATAGCCCCGGCCCTGTCACAGCCGATGATATTTCTGACCCCGGCGGCCAGCAGGATATTGGTCACGGCCACGCCGGCCGCGCCTACCCCGCTTATGACCACTTTAATATCCGGCATCTTTTTGCCCACCACGTTAAGGGCGTTAATCATGGCCGCCAGTACCACCACCGCCGTGCCATGCTGATCGTCGTGGAAGACAGGGATGTCCAGTTCCCTCTTAAGACGCCCTTCTATAGTGAAACACCGGGGGGCTGAAATATCTTCCAGGTTAATACCACCGAAACCAGGGGCTATAGCCTTAACCGCCGCTACTATCTCGCCTTCATCCTTTGTGTCCAGACAGATGGGGAAGGCGTCCACCCCTCCGAATTCTTTAAAAAGTATGGCCTTACCCTCCATGACCGGAAGCGCAGCCCGGGGCCCGATATCCCCCAGACCGAGCACGGCGGTGCCATCTGTAACCACAGCCACGGTATTCGCCTTGGTCGTGAAGTCGAAGACCTTGTTTTCATCCTCCTTTATTACCTGGCAGACCCGCGCCACACCGGGGGTATAGGCCATAGAAAGCTCGGTCTTGCTTTTCAGATGTATGCGGCTTTTTATCTCCAGCTTGCCCTTTTCGTGCAGTCTTAATACCTCATCCACTACTTCCAGAATCCGCACCCCTTCTATTTTACTTATTTTTTCCACCAGCGCCCGGCCATGTTGTTCGTCACGGGCATAGAAATTGGCCTGCACTTGAACAGCATCCCGGGCCTCGCTTAAGATGTGAATATCCATGAGACGGCCATCACCATCTCCAATGGCCGCCGCGACCTTCTCCGGCCCGGAGCGATCCGGTGACTTCAAGCGGACCGTAAAATTATAAGCAGGGCTTAGCGGCTTTTTCATACCTATAAAATTAACAAAAGGAACTATCTATGTCAATTTTGTTTTCCCATCCTCGCTTGTTGACAGCCCCCCGCTCATCTGGTAAAAGGTAACACCATAATTATGACGGCTTCGTAAAAAGTCCATTTGCGGCGTTGCGCGGCATCCTTCGTCACTGCGGCGTAGCTGCGAGTACGCCTCGTTCCTCAGGATTTGCGCGCCTTGCAACCGGAGCTTTTTACTGTGCCGTCCCCAAATTGGTTTTTTACGAGATCATCGATTATAATTATCTGAAATACGCTGGCAAAATGGGGAAAAAATCGCAGGGCTGGGAGCCCAAGATCATCGCCTTTCTTTGCAATTGGTGCAGTTATGCCGCGGCTGATCTGGCCGGCGTCAAGCGGCTCAAGTATCCACAGAATGTGCGCATCGTGCGCGTTCCCTGTACAGGCAGCGTAAGCCCTTATTTCATACTGTTTGCCTTGCGGCAGGGGGCAGATGCCGTCATTGTATCCGGATGCGCCCCGGGAGATTGTCATTACCGCAGCGGTAACCTTTACGCCCGCCGCCGGTTTCAACTATTCAAAAATATGGTTAATTTTATGGGCATGGAGAAGGATCGCCTGCACTTCGCCTGGATTTCTGCGTCAGAAGCGGAACTCTTTGTAAAAACCATGCAGGAAGTTACCGACCGGGTAAGAACCCTCGGCCCGTTAAAACATATCAAAAAGAGCCGACCTTGATGGTCTAAAGTCCATGTTTACCGAAGCCATACGAAGCATAGCGGCGAAGGCCCTGGAAGAGAAAAGGGTTGACCTGGTCATAGGTTTCACGTCGGGAGCAACCCCGCTTACTACCCAGGCAGCGTTTATAGAAGGGCCTTCCGCAGCGGGAAAGCTTATCTGGAATGACTTCTGCGCCGGCAACCTGGCAAGGCATCTGCGCGGGCGGGATAAGAAGATTGGCATTATCGCCAATGGCTGCGCCTCACGCAATATCGTGGTTTATATCGTGGAAAATCAAATCAGAAGGGAAGACATCTATATTATAGGCGTTCCCTGCCAGGGGATGCTGGATAGGCATAAGATTAAGGCGCTCTCAGGCAAAAAAAAGATAAAAGACATCAGGACGGAATCCGACCGGGTGACATGGTCAGGTAATGCCTTCACCAAGGAATATCCGCGCCGCGAACTCCTCCGTCAGAGTTGCCTTTACTGCCGGCACAAAAATCCTGTCATCTACGACATCCTGGCCGGAGAGCCGGTGGGTGAAGATAAAGAAACGGCCGATCAGGATATAGAGGTACTGGAGGTCCAATCTGCCGAAGAACGTTTAGAATATTTCCGAACCCTATTCGACCGCTGTACCCTGTGTTATGCCTGCCGTAATGCCTGTCCGGTCTGCTATTGTCCAACCTGTTTTGTGGATCGAACCGATCCCAGGTGGTTTGATAAACCGCCCGCCTCCGGAGACGCCTTTACCTTTCATCTTCTCCGCGCCATGCACTGCGCCGGCCGCTGCACAGACTGCGGGGCCTGTGAGAGCGCCTGTCCGGTGGGCATACCAATAACCAAACTCACCCGCAAGTTGAATAAGGACATACGCACGCTTTACAACTTTGAGGCGGGATTGAGTATCGAGACGCCCTCGCCCCTTTCTGTGTATGATCTGGAAGACCCGCAGGATTTCATACTCACCGAAGAACTCAAAAAGAAAGCCAGAACCATCACCTCATAAAAGTGAAACCCCTGCCGCCCGTACAGAAAAAACAATGAAACCGCAGAGGGCACAGGGGGAAGCATCAAAAATCCAGGTAATATCTTAACCATTTTCCATACTCATAACGGAACTTCTCGGGAATCCCGAGCCCTTATGTCTAAAGGTATATCAAAAATTGTAGTTATGCATCTTTCTTGATATCATTACAAAATTGCATGATATTGGGGCATAATATTCAAGAAAAAATCAAGAATAAAAATTGATTTAATATGACTGTTAGCGGCCTCATGAAAATGTAGCAAAATGGGCAAGTTGAAAATGCATGTTGTGCTGCTCGGTTTTTTGGGCCGGCAGCAAGGGTAATCTTGCTGCCGGCGAAGTCAACGGGCATG
>Ga0129302_1002363_pt1 | contig 13541 bp, 10 predicted proteins | sample BlaSprsedimmetaG_FD_94476 | JGI IMG/M metagenome (GOLD analysis project Ga0129302, IMG submission 94476) | Hot spring sediment bacterial and archeal communities from California, USA to study Microbial Dark Matter (Phase II) - Blank Spring... | ecosystem: Environmental > Aquatic > Thermal springs... | reverse complement strand
CCGCTTTGGAGAGGTGTCGGAGTGGCTTATCGAGCAGCCTTGGAAAGGCTGTGTAGGGCTTGTCCCTACCGCGGGTTCGAATCCCGCCCTCTCCGATCTTTTTCTTTATTTTTGAACCAGGTAGGCTTCGGAGGTGTAAATGGACACCATTAACAAGTAGGCTGTGCCCACGCTGTTAAATGCGATCTCCAACAATCCCGCGTGGGCGTGGACCACGCTGCGCGGCTGCGCGGCTCGCGGCCGGACCATAAAAAATCCCCGTTGCTTTGATTTTTTCCAAAAATTCCTCTTGTCGTCCGCCCCCATTGTTGACTATAATACCTCCACAGCTTATGTTTAAGGAGATGAAGGACGCACCCATTTCCTTACAGCCCCGACGGCTCTTTGGCAGTGTTAGACAGAATCGACAGAATTGACCGCAAAAAAAAATTCTGACTTCTGTTCTCTGGTATCTGGCGGCTGTGACACGGATTTTCACCACGAAGAACACGAAGAACACGAAGAAAAGTTTTTAGTCTTTGGTTTTTGAATTTTGAAATTCGAATTTGTTTATGATTTAGTGCTTAGAATTTAGTGTTTTTCTCTGGTTACTGGAAACTGGCGACGGGTGGCCTCTGCAAGATTGAAATAATCAATCTTCAATAATCCATAGTCAATTGCTATGGGTGGCACCTTCAAGCGCAAGCTTGTGGGTGCCGGGGGGATTCGATTGACGATTTTCGATTGATGACGGACGATTGGGGGATTCAGGATTAAGAATGAGAAAATTTAAGGTGCAGACACCCTTTTGATGAGAAAGTCAAAGAGACAAAATGAATAAACAAAATTAAGGCAAAGAGTAGATGGCCAGAGGTCCCTTTTATTTCTTTTGGATGTAAAAACTGTCCTTGTTAAAAATTTATGGGAGAAATAGTATGGATACAGCAAAAATGGTTGTCTTAACAGCCGTATTATTAGGACTGATTTGCAGTGGGTGTGAAACCCTGCAAAATCTGGGTTTAAGTAGGCCAAGTGCACAGGTTAAGAATATTCAATTTGGAGATGTCAGTTTGCATTCTGCACAGCTTCTGTTTGATGTTGAAATCCATAACCCGTATGCTGTGTCATTACCTCTTACCAATTTGAGTTATCAACTCTCAAGCGGGGCGGATACCTTTCTTAAGGGGGATGCCAACGTGCAGCGTTCTATCGCAGCAAACAGCAAAGAAACGGTTTCCTTGCCTGTCAACGTCAACTACCTTGAGTTGTTCAAGTCCTTGAAGAATGTCAAACCCGGAACAACAATCCCTTATAAAGCAGGTGTTGGGCTTTCAGTTGATACACCGGTCGGAAGTTCTCTTACTTTACCTTTGAAAAAAGAGGGCAATCTGTCGTTACCAGAGATCACTGGAACAGACATTATGAATATTTGGAATGTCATCAAGCCCAGTAATTAATCCCATGCATATTTTACAGGCCAGGGGGGAGAGCAGTACAATCAAGTCAAAAGGTAAAAGGCAAAGGGTATAAGTGCGGAGCCGCCGTTGGCGGGGGCGAAAAACAGGCCCAAGTCTGAACGGAGTGGCGAGTGTGTGAAATCCTTTTCAGGCTTGACTTTTGAACCGACCTGCGGATATACTGCCGTTTTTGGTAACCTTTGTTGATATTTACACAGCAGGTAACGGTTTATGGCAAAAATAGAGCTTCCTGACGGAAGTATCCTTGAGGGCGCCGACGGGGCGTCCGTGTTGGATTTTGTGCAGCAAATTGGTTCGGGGCTGGCCAGAGCGGCGGTGGCGGCCGAGTTGGACGGTCGGCTTGTGGATTTGTCCGCTCCTGTTTATAATCACGCCAAACTGGTCGTCATCACGGCCAAAGACGACAAGGGGCTGGACATTCTCCGCCATAGCTGTGCCCATATCATGGCCGAGGCGATCTGTTCGCTCTGGCCCGGCGCCAGGCTGGTCTATGGCCCGACGGTCGAGGACGGTTTTTTTTACGACATCGATCTGGACACCCCGATTCGCCCGGAGGATTTCGAGCGGATTGAGGCGAAGATGCGCGAGATCATCGCCGCCGATGAGCCGTTCGTGCGTGTGGAGATGAGCCGCGACGAAGCGGCCGCCAAAATGGCCCATGACCCCTACAAGCTGGACAACATCCAGCGGGCCGATAGCGAGACGATCAGCTTTTACCGCCACGGCCAAAACGGCTTTGAGGACCTGTGCCGCGGCCCGCACATCCCCCGCACCGGCAGCATCGACCCCAAGGCGTTTAAGATAATGAGCGTGGCCGGGGCGTACTGGCACGGCGACGCCTCCCAAAAAATGCTCCAGCGCGTCTATGGCACCTGCTGGCGAAACAAAAAGGAACTGGCCGAGTACCTGCACCGCCTCGAAGAAGCCAAAAAACGCGACCATCGCCTCATCGGCAAGCAGATGGACCTGTTCAGCTTCCACGAAGAGGGGCCGGGCTTTGCGTTCCTGCACCCCAAAGGAATGATTATCTGGAACGAAATCATCGACTTTTGGCGGCAGGTTCACACCAAATACGGCTATGTTGAGATCAAGACCCCGATCATCCTTAATGAGTCGCTCTGGCACCGCAGCGGCCATTGGGACAACTACAAAGAGAATATGTATTTTACCACGGTGGACGAGACCACCTACGCCGTCAAGCCAATGAACTGCCCCGGCGGGTTGCTGGTCTATAATTCCACCAAGCACTCCTACCGTGAGTTTCCGATGCGGATCGCCGAGCTGGGGCTGGTGCATCGCTACGAGGCCAGCGGCCAGATGCACGGCCTGGTGCGGGTGCGGCAGTTCACCCAGGACGACGCCCATATCTTTTGTATGCCCGAACAGATTGAGCCGGAGATCATCGGCGTGATCAATCTGATCGAGGAGATGTACGCGGCCTTCGGTTTTACGGACTACCGCATCGAACTATCGACCAAACCGGAAAAACATATCGGTTCCGACGACGTTTGGGACATTGCCACCGCCGCGCTGAAAGGGGCGCTGGACCATAAGGCCCTCGATTACCAGATCAACGAAGGCGACGGGGCGTTCTATGGACCGAAGATCGATTTTCATATTAAAGACTGTTTGGGGCGGTCGTGGCAGTTGGGTACGATTCAGCTTGACTTTTCGATGCCTGAGCGGTTTGAATTGACCTATACCTCACCGGATAATACGGAAAAGACGCCGGTGATGATTCATCGAGCCATTCTCGGCTCGCTGGAGCGGTTTATGGGCATATTGATTGAGCATTACGCCGGCAATTTTCCGCTGTGGCTGGCGCCGGAACAGGTGCGCATCCTGACCATCAGCGAAAAAACCGATGCTTACGCCCAGTCGCTGTTGTCCCGATGCCGGGCCGCCGGCCTGAGGGGTTTGGCGGATATGAGCGGCGACAAAATCGGCGCCAAGATTGCCCGCGCCCACGCCGACCGCGTGCCCTATATGCTGGTGGTCGGACCGAAAGAAGCCCAAAACAATATAGTCAATGTCCGTTTTAGGCAATCTCAACAGACCGTCGAGGTCTCTTCAGAGCGATTTTTATCAATCGCTGCGGCAAAGATTGCCGATAAAACAGAGGATTTGACTTGGGATAAGTAAGGACGTCGCCTAAGCGTAAAGGCCGTCATTGGGAACTTTATTTTTTGAAAGGTACACAGCTATCAGCAAGGACAATTTGAGAATCAATGAGCGTATTCGTATCAGCCCCGTTCGGCTGATCGACGACAACAATCAGCAACTCGGCATCGTCCCCGTTACCGAGGCGCTGGAACGCGCTCGTCAAGCGGGTTTGGATTTGGTGGAGGTCGCTCCGACATCCTCGCCGCCGGTGTGCCGGATTATGGATTACGGCAAGTTTCTCTACCAGCAAAAACGCAAAATCAAACAAAATCTCAAAAAACAGCACACCGTCGTCCTCAAGGAAATTCGCCTGCGTCCGAAGACCGACGAACATGATCGCGACATCAAGATGCATCAGGCCGAAAAGTTCCTCGATAAGGGACACAAAGTCCAGTTTACGATGCTGTTTCGCGGCCGGGAGATGATGTTTCAGCAGCAGGCTCAGGACACCATGGACTATATCGTCCAGAGCCTGCAAGACAAAGCCAAGCCCGAGCGGCCGCCGGTGTTGCTCGGACGGCGGATGACGATGGTGCTGGTCCCCGTCAAACAGGCCGAAAAATCGTCCACATGACGACGAAAATGCGATAAAGCGCCAAAAATCGCAAATATCCCCTTGACAGCAAAGGCAAGCAACCCTAATATAACGGGTCTTGTTTGTGAGCGGACTTTTGCGATGAATTCTTAATTTCTTTAACAGGAAGAACTTATATGCCGAAACAAAAAACCCATAAAGGGCTTTCCAAGCGGGTTAAAATCACCGCTACCGGCAAGGTCAAGCGAAATCGCTGTAACGCCGGTCACTTGATGAGCGGCAAGACGGCCAAACGCCGTCGTCGTCTGCGTCAGGCCACGGTGGTTGCCGGCGTGAAGGCTCAGGCCTTCCGCACGGCGCTCGGTCAGTAAACGGGAATCCAACAGGGTCGGTTCCGCTTCTCGGCTCCATCAGCTGCCGCAGCGGACCGTCAGTTACGCAAAGAAAGGAAACGCTGGTATGCCAAGAGTACGAAAAGGCGCTGCGACGCGCAAAGCGCGCAAACGCATCATGAAAGATGTTCGCGGGTATCGCGGGGCGACGAGCCGCAATTATCGTCTGGCCAAAGAGGCCAGGATCAACGCCCTTGTCAACGCGCGTATCGGCCGCAGGCAGAAAAAGCGTCAATATCGCGGGTTGTGGATCATCCGTCTTAACGCCGCCTGCCGACAGCGGGGGATTCGCTACAGCCAGTTCATCAACGGTCTGAAAAAGGCCGGCGTCGCCCTGAATCGCAAGATGCTCAGCGAAATCGCGATTTTTGATGCGCAGGGGTTTGATGTACTTGTCGAAAAGGCCAAAGCCGCACGGTAACCGCTCTGTGTTTGCCCAACAGGATTTGTCGTGAAACTCGTGGAATTTTCACAAATTGGCGATCAGGCACTGAGTGAACTCAAAGCGGTGCAGGACGCCGATGCGCTGGAGGCCTGGCGTGTCAAGTATCTGGGTCGCAAAGGGCAGGTCACGCAGATGCTCAGCCAGATTGGCAAGCTTGCGCCGGAGGATCGCCGAGAGGGCGGCCAACTGGCCAATCGCGTTAAGCAGGAAGTAACCGCCGCGTTTGAGTCGCTCAAAGAACAATTTCAGGCCGCTCAGACCCAGACCGGCCCGCGGGAGGATGTTACGTTGCCCGGTATTCCCGTTCGTCAGGGCAAACGCCATATCATTATGCAAACCATCTCGGAATTGCTGGAGATATTCGGGCGGATGGGGTTTGCCGTTGCCTATGGGCCGGAGGTCGAGGATGAATGGCACAATTTTGTCGCCCTGAACATTCCGCCGGAGCATCCGGCGCGCGATCCGCTGGACAATTTTTACATCAGCGATTCGATGCTGCTGCGAAGCCAGACCTCCACAATCCAGATTCGCGTAATGGAGCATCAAAAACCCCCGATTCGTGTAGTTGCGCCGGGCCGGGTCTATCGTCCGGACACGGTGGACGCGACGCATATGTTTATGTTCCATCAGCTTGAGGCCTTGGTGGTCGATGAGGGCGTCACGATGGTGGACCTCAAAAGCAGCATCAACCAGTTTATCCATACCTTTTTCGGATCCGATACCCAGTGGCGGTTTCGGCCGAGTTTTTTCCCGTTTACCGAGCCGAGCTGCGAGGTCGATATCCTGTGGGTCGATAAATCCGGCCGTGAGAACTGGATGGAAATCGGCGGCTGCGGGATGGTGGATCCCAATGTCTTTGACAGCGTCGGCATCGACAGCGAAACCTATACCGGCTGGGCGTTCGGCTTCGGCATCGAGCGGCTGGCAATGAAGAAATACGGCATCACCGATATTCGGCTGCTGTTTGAAAACGATCGGCGTTTTCTCGAACAGTTCTGAGACGGCCGATTTGAAGTCATATTATATCGCCTTTTGAAAGTTTTGTTCTCAATCTTATCGTCAGGTTCCCTTTGCGCCCGTTTTGCGGCTTTATGGGTTGACATTCGGCTGGTGCGGGTTTACGATACGTTTACTTGTTTTGCTATAGGATTAAGCGGGTATTATTTCGGAGCGTACTATGGATCCAACGATTTTCAAGGCGTATGATGTTCGGGGTCTTTACGGTGAGCAGGTGGACGAAGAGGCCGCCTGGAAGATCGGGCACGCTGCTGCGCAGTTTCTCAGGTCGCTGCTGCGCGGGTATGATCGGGGGATGGCCAATGCTCAGAGCCTGTGCGTCGGGCACGATATGCGAAAGCACAGCCCGGCACTGACCCAGGCGCTGATCTGCGGGATGAACGCCGCCGGCGCTAATGTCATCGATATCGGGATGATTGATACGCCGCAGATGTATTTTGCGATCAATCATCTGGGGACCTGCGGCGGTGTGCAGGTGACCGCCAGCCATAATCCCGCTCAGTACAATGGATTTAAGATCTCCGGCCAGCAGGCCAAGCCCATCGGCGCCGATACCGGCCTCAAAGACATCAAGCACATTGCCCTGGCCCTGCTGCACACCAAGGGACGCCTGGATGGGTCGGTGGAACACTGCGATTTATCAAAGGAATATAAAAAACATGTTTTGAAATTTCTGGAGCCAATGCGAAAACCGCTCAAGTTTGTTGTCGATGCAAGTAACGGCATGGCCGGGAAAATGGCGCCCCTGATTTTCGGCGATCTGAAAAACGTCGAGCTGATCGGCCTGAACCTGACACATGACGGTACATTCAAACACGATCCCAATCCGCTGGTTGAAGCCAATCTTCGCGAATTGAAAGAAACTGTCCGCGCCCGACAGGCCGATATGGGCTTTTGTTTTGACGGCGACGCCGATCGGCTGATGATGGTCGATGAACAGGGCCGGACCGTGTCCTGCGATCTGATGTGTGCGTTGATGGTTCCCTATTTCCTTAAAAAATATCCCGGCTCGGCGATCGTGTATGATTTGCGCAGCAGCCATATTCTGCCGGAAGAAATCCTCCGGCACGGCGGCACGCCGCGACGCGAACGGGTCGGCCACGCCTATATGAAAAAGACGCTGCGGGATTGCCACGGCGTTTTCGGCGGCGAACTGAGCGGGCACTTTTATTACCGCGACAATTTTTACGCCGATTCCGGAATGATTACGCTGGTGCATATGCTCAATATCCTCAGCGCCTCGGACCAACCCGTCAGCGCATTGGTCGAGCCGCTCAAACGCTACAGCAACAGCGGCGAAATCAATTTCCGTGTGGAAGACAAGGATGCTGCGATGAAGGAGCTGGCGCGCCGCTACAGCCAGGGACAGGTGGACGATCTGGACGGCGTTACCGTGCAATTCAAGGACTGGTGGTTTAATGTGCGTCCCAGTAACACCGAGCCGCTGCTGCGTCTGAACGTCGAGGCCAAAACGCCGGATTTGCTCACGGAAAAGCTCGATGAACTGAAAGGCTATCTTGGCGAGCCGGTGGACCATTAAACCGGCGGTATGGTATGCTCACCTCGAAAGTCGGCGATGAATGTTGCAAGGCACAGGGATAGGTCACGATGAGGTTATTGCGCCGGCATAAATACATGCTGATTGCCCTGGCCGTCTATTGGCCGCTGGTGTTTGTGTTGACGCATATCCCCGTGCCTGATATTGCACGAAAAAGCGGCATGAGCGACAAAACGATGCACCTGATGGCGTATTTTGTCCTGACGTTTTTGGTGTGGTGTGCGGTCAATCCCTATCATCGTGTTCGCTGGAATCAATCGAAGACCTGGTGGGTGATCGGAATCATTGCCGTGTACGGAGCGCTGGATGAGTATCTTCAGGGTTTTGTCGGGCGAACGCCGATGGTCAGTGATTTTCTGGCCAATCTGGTCGGTATTACGCTGGCGATGGTCTTGTTGAGTGTGTTCCATTTTTGGCCGGCCCTTTTATCCGCCTCACTGATGTCTATATTTGTCATTTCCAATCTTTCGGATTTAACCTTATTGTATCCGCAATATCACCTGAACACGATTTTTCATTTCACCGCTTATGCCGGCCTGAGTTTGATATGGATCCAGCATATTGAACGCTATCTGCACCTTCGTCGCCATCGCGCGGTCTGGCTGCTGGTTGCCGTGTCGCTGCCGCTGGCGATGCTGGCGGGGGTGTGGGTTTCGGCGCCGCTGTTTGACAAGACGGCCTGGTGGGCGGATGCAGCCACGGCTGTTGTCGGTATCGTCGCGGCTGTGCTGACCAGTCGGATAACCTTTTGGTTCACTCAAAAAAAGTAACGGCTTACAAGTTTCTCATCTCAACATATCTGGATTCTTCGGCCCATATTTCGTGAAAACATCAAATTGAGGCGAATTTCTGACAGATTTTTGGAAATACCGGCGAAAATTTTCGCTTGCAGACCATATTCTTATTGGCCATGATACGGTGGGTTATACTAAAAAATGACAAAGCGCATTCACATTATATATAAGTGGGGGTTTGTTTTGAATTCACGCTGAGCGGATGAATCGCTGTGCATGGGTTTCCGGTAATGCCGGTGTAATATCTGTTCGATCAATAGTTTTGGACAGGAGATTGACAATGGGATGGACGAAGGTCTCGACGGTGTACCTATTGACGGTTCTGGGGGCCGTTTGGGCGGCAGAACCGCCCGCGGATGATCGCTATGCGGCGGCGGTGTGGCATTGTGAGCGTATCGCCGACAACCGTACGCCGGATGATACCAGTACCGGCCGAGCGGCGCGCGAACTTCGGCTTGATTACGGCAATCCGATTACGCTTACGGCGGCGGGGACGGGGGCGATGGGAGGGCGAGCGCTGAATTTCGCAACGGACGGAACGCGGTTTGCGCGAGCCGCATCAGCATGGCCGGGCCAGGCGGGCGATGAATTTCGGCTGGACGGCTGGTTTTATTTCAATTCAAACGGACTGCCAAGCGCAACGGGGGCGGCCACGATGTATGTGTTCTACATCAGCAACTCCGGCGCATCGGGGATTATTGTCGAGATGTTCGTGCATACCAACGATGAACTTCGGTTCGGCTATTTTGAGGACGGCGCCGGAGACGTCAAACGCATTGCGGCGGTCAAACTCAAAGATGCCGCAGCGGGCATTAATCTGACCGACAAATGGGTGCGCGTCATTGCAACCGCCTCGAACGACCCTGCTTCGCGGGGCGCGCGACTGAAGGTCATTGACGGCGAGAATGTCTATGAGAATTTTGTGGCCGCCGACCGCACTATGCGCGTTGCGCAGCGGAATATTTATGTCGGTCATATGGAGGGGCGAACCACCAATTCCCCGCGGCGCGGGTTTCGGGGGATGATGGATGAAATCAAGCTGTCCATTCGGGCCGATGAACCGGATTTTGCCTACGGACCGAATCCGCCTTATGGTGTTGTGATTCCCGCCGATAGTGAACAGGCGCTGTCGTGGCGCAAAGGGCGGGGGGCGATCAGCCAAACGGTGCGGATGGGTCCCAGTGCAACGATGGACAACAATCCGATTGTCGCTGACGGGGTTACCGGCGACCGTGTAACCGTTCATACCCAGCCGGGCAAGACATATTACTGGCAAATCAATACCCACAACGACTCCGGCATCTCAGTCGGTGATGTGTGGCGATTTTCGACCGAGACCGGACGCGCCTACGCCCCGTCGCCGTCGCACAACGCCGCCGATGTGACCTATCCGGTTGATACCTTGACGCTGAGCTGGGCGGGAGCGGATGGGGTCGAAAGTTATCAGGTGTATTTCGGCACGACCGAGACGCCGTCTTTGCTGGGCGGTACGACGGCCAATCAGATGACAACGCCGCCGCTTTTGCCCTATACCCGCTACTACTGGCGGGTGGACAGTTTGACTGCCGACGGCACGATTACCGGCGACCTGTGGACGTTTCGCACGCGGGTGCTGGCGTTTCCGGGCGCCGAGGGATTCGGCCGATGGGCCAGAGGCGGGCGCGGCGGATCGGTCTATCGGGTTACCAACCTGAACGATTCAGGGCCGGGGTCGTTTCGCGACGCGGTCAGTCAGCCCAATCGCTATGTCATCTTCGACGTTGGCGGTGTGATTCGGATTCAGAATCGGGTTATTCTGTCGCGCAATCTGACCATCGCCGGCCAGACCGCACCCGGCGACGGGGTGGTGATTTACGGCAACGGTGTGTCGTATTCCAACGCCAACGACAGCATCACGCGGTTTATGCGCTATCGAATGGGACGGGTCGGCGACAGCGGCGCGGACGGGATCGCCGTCGCTCACGGCACGAACATGATCTGGGATCATTGCTCGGCCTCGTGGGGACGCGACGAGAATTTTTCCATTGCCTCTTCGGGGCCGGGCGCCAACGAAGGCCACTTCACCATTCAGAACTGCTTGATCGCGCTGGGGCTTCATTCGCATTCCTGCGGCAGTCTGATCGAATGGAACAACACCAGCATCTTTCGCAGCGTCTATATCGACAACCATACCCGAAATCCCAAGGTCAAGGGCGTCAACGATTTTGTTAATAACGTCGTCTATAACTGGCGTGTGGCCGGCTATATCCTCGGCGATACCGCCGGTGATTCGTATGCCAATATCGTGAACAATTATTTTGTCAACGGGCCAAACACCGGCTCGTCGGCGTTTTCACGGGCCAATGTAAACTTCCGTTTATACGCGGCGAACAATGTTCAGGACGCCAATCGCGACGGCGTGCTCAACGGCGGCGTGATCGCCAAGTCCGCCTATGGACCAGTCAGCTGGATGGATGAGCCGTTTGATTATCCCGGCGTCCAAACGCTGCTGGATGCGACGACGGCCTATAAGGTGGCCGCCTCACGGGCCGGGGCGTACCTGCCCGCCCGCGACCGAACCGATCAGCGGCTGATGACCGAACTGCGATCGGTGGGTGTTTTGGGGCAGATCATCGCCGATGAAAACGACGCGCCGTTTAACGGCGTCGGACCGGTAGTCGGCGCAGCGCCCCCGACGGATACCGACGGCGACGGCATGCCTGACTATTGGGAACTGGCCATGGGGCTGAATCCGCTTGTGCCCGATCACAACGGCGATGTCACCGGCAACGGCTATACCAATCTGGAAGATTATCTCAACTGGCTGGCCGGGCCGCACACGCGGGTCGGCAGCGGGGCCTCGGTTACGGTTGACCTGCGGCGATACACCGACGGATTCGGCGATGGGCGGACGTTCAGTGTATCTTCCTCTGAACGCGGCTCGGTCGTGCTGCTGGAAGACGGCCATACCGCGCGGTTTACAGCCGATGCCGGTCTGGCGGGATTGGGGTCGTTTCGCTTTACCGTCCAGGACGGCCAAAGCACGTTTTCCGATGCAGTGTCGGTGCTGATTATGGATAACGAGGCGCTGGCGGTTACGCCCAATCCGATGACGTGGCAGCAGGCCCCGCAAAGCGTCGGGCCGATTGGTATTACCATGACCGCCTCGCCGGCCCAATCGTTGGGACAGGTGGAATTTTTTTTTGAGTGTCTGACGCCCGGTGGGCATGATTCCGGCTGGCAGGACGAACGAACTTATACCGATTGGGGGTTGTGGCCGGGCACGAGCTATACCTATCGCGTGACGGCGCGAAGCAAAGGCAGCCCCGACAGCCAAACCGAGCCGTCGGAACCGGCCTCGGCGACGACCGCGGCGATGCCGAACATTCCGACGCCGACGGCGCACTGGCGTTTTGACGAAACCGAGGGGCTGATTGCCCATGATGTCTATGGCAATAGCCCCGGCACAATTCAGGGCGCGGACGCGGGTATCCGGCAGACGGGGCGATTCGGCAATGCGCTGCATTTCAACGGCGCCGGCGCCCGTCTGTACGTGCCTCATACGCCGGCTATTGACGTGGACTACCAGAATCAAACGGTGATATTTTGGCTCAGAGACCCGCCCGTCCGTCCTGAAGGACAGCATATCATTTTGGTCAAAGGAACCTATGCCGCACCGGACAGCGGCAAACGTTATGAATTTTACCGCAAGGCCACGGCCTCGTATGATGAATTTCGGTTTTGTGTGGATGACGATGTGATCAAGTCAGAGATTGCCGTGCCGCCGGAACCTTTTGCGACGGGACAGTGGGTCTGTGTAGCGGGAGTGCGGGACACCGCGGCCCAATCGCTTCGCCTGTATGCCGACGGCAGATTGATTGCGGCGACCGAAGATCATACGCTCAACATCAGCCAGCAGGAACCGATGTATATCGGCGATGCGACCTGGGCCAACGCGATTGACGAGGTGCGGATTTACAAAACAGCGCTCAGCGAGGCGCAGATTCAGGCGATTGCGGTGGGCGCGGACGTGCCGGATGTGTATCCGCCGCGGCCCGATCCGATGCAGTGGCAACAGGAGCCTAAGGCCGTGGGGATGTCGGAGGTGATGATGACGGCTGCGACCGCCGAGGATGACAGCGGGGTGGAGTACTATTTTGCCAATCTGACCGACCCGGCGCACGATTCAGGCTGGCAGGCGGAACCGCAGTGGCTGGATACAGAATTAACGCCGAATACCCTTTATACGTATCGGGTTCAGGCGCGCGATCGCAGTGCCGCTCAGAATCCGACCCAATGGAGTGCGGCTGCTTCCGCTCAGACGCCGCGGTTTGACTGTGAGAACTATCCGGCGGCGGATTTGAATCTGGATTGCAAGGTCGATCTCTACGAGCTGGCGGTACTGGCAATGCACTGGGGGCTGGATGGACAAGGGCCGGTGGACTTCAATGATGATGGACAGGTGGATATCGGCGATTTGTTGGTTATTGCCCTAAGTTGGCTGGACTGTGGGCGGCTGCCGGTTGAGTCGTGCCGGCAGTGAGTGGGGCCAAAACGGCTCATCGGGGTATTTTGGGAGCTGGGATGCAAAATAATGCTGAAACACCGCCTGTGAAAAACCGATAATAGTGTGTGATAGATCAGGATGCAGATTGTGGGGTTTATGATGAAGACGGTTTTATCGTGGTTGAGTTGGATTGGGGTTTTGGTTCTGATGGCCGATGCGTCGGCGGCGACGCTGGTCCATCGGTGGAGTTTTAACGGGGATATGCTGGATTCGGTCGGCGGCAGTGATGCGCAGATCGTATCGGTCGGTACTAATCCGGCCTATTTGACTGCGACGGAAGTGGTCTTGACCGGCGGGGCGCGCAATCAGTCGGATTATGTCGTGCTGGGCAGCAATCTGCTGCAAGGGTATTCTGCGGTGACGCTGCAATTCTGGGCCACGCAGCACAGCGTGCAGAACTGGAGCCGCATCTTCGATTTCGGCTCCGGCAACGGCGAATTTTTGATGATGAGCTGGAGCCGCGGCGCCAACGCCAATCAGGATCGGGTGGAATGGTGGGATGCGGAAACCACCACCAGCGACGATACAAACGCTCCTTACGCACTCGGCGTGGAATATCACATCGCGATGGTGATTGAAAGCGGTCTTGGTTCCAATGGACAGACGCGGGTAACCTGGTACGCCGCGCCGGCGT
>Ga0129302_1002362_pt1 | contig 13542 bp, 10 predicted proteins | sample BlaSprsedimmetaG_FD_94476 | JGI IMG/M metagenome (GOLD analysis project Ga0129302, IMG submission 94476) | Hot spring sediment bacterial and archeal communities from California, USA to study Microbial Dark Matter (Phase II) - Blank Spring... | ecosystem: Environmental > Aquatic > Thermal springs... | reverse complement strand
CGATGCCCTGGCGGCGCATCCGCATGTCGTGCATACCGACGCCATCGGCGACCCCGACACGTTGATGTCGGAGCTGGGCCAGCCCGGGATGCACCCCGAGGGCTGGTTTTATCCCGACACCTATCACTTCCCAAAGGGCACCACCGACGTCGAATTCCTGCGGCGCGCCAATGCCATCATGCGCGAGCGACTCGCGGCCGAGTGGGCGGAGCGGGAGGAGGGCCTGCCGCTCGAGACGCCCTACGAGGCGCTGATCCTGGCCTCGATCGTAGAAAAGGAATCGGCGGTGGCCAGCGAGCGTCCAATGATCGCCGCCGTGTTTGTCTCGCGCCTGCGCAAGGGCATGCGGCTGCAGACGGACCCCACGGTAATCTACGGGATGGGTGAGTCCTTCGACGGCAATATCCGCAAGTCCGACCTGCGCAGGGACACGCCGTACAACACCTACACGCGCGGCGGGCTGCCGCCCACCCCCATCGCGCTGCCGAGCGGCGAGTCGATTCATGCGGTCATGCACCCAGCAAAGACCGATGCGCTTTACTTTGTCTCCCGGGGTGATGGCAGCCACCACTTCTCGGCGACCTACGAGGAACATCGCGAGGCCGTGATCCGCTACCTGCTTGGCGGCAAGGCCGACCGCTACCAGGGGGGCAACTGATGACGGCGCGCGGCCGGTTCATTACCGTCGAGGGCATCGAGGGGGTGGGTAAGTCCACCAACATCGCGTTCATCCGGAAGACGCTGGAGGCCATGGGCCTGCCGGTGCTGGTCACCCGCGAGCCCGGCGGCCCGGAGGTTAGCGAGGCGATACGCGCGGTGCTGCTCTCGCCGGACCTGCCCGGCATGCACCCGGATACCGAACTGCTGCTGATGTTCGCGGCGCGCGCCGAACACCTGCACCGGCGGATCCTCCCGGCCATGGCGGCCGGCCAGTGGGTCGTCTGCGATCGTTTTACCGACGCGACCTACGCCTACCAGGGCGGCGGGCGCGGCATCCCGCAGGAACGTATCGCCACGCTGGAGGCCTTCGTCCAGGGTGACTTCCGTCCGGATCTCACCCTGTTGCTGGACGCGGATGTGGCCACCGGCATGGCGCGCGCCAGGAGCCGGGGTGATGCCGACCGCTTCGAACAGGAGGCCGTCGCCTTTTTCGAGCGCGTGCGCGAGGCCTACCACGCGCTGGCGCGTGCCCACCCGGAGCGCTACCGCATCGTCGATGCCACGCAGCCGCTGGAGTCGGTGCAGGCGCAGCTCGCCGAGATACTGTGTGCCGCCGCCGGTGAGGGCACCGACGGATGATCTATCCCTGGCTCCAGGATCAGTGGCAGCGCCTGAACGAGCGTCAGCAACAGGATCGGTTGCCCCACGGGTTGCTGGTGTCCGGACCGGCCGGCCTGGGCAAGGGGGCGCTCGCGCGCGCCTTTGCCCAGGCCCTGCTGTGCGAGTCGCCGGCCCCCAACGGCTCGGCCTGCGGCCAATGCCACGGCTGCCGACTGTTCCTGGCCGGGACCCATCCGGATTACCAGCTGCTCGCGCCCGAGGAAAAGGGGAAACAGATCAAGGTCGACCAGGTCCGCGAGTTGATCGAGTTCATGGCCCTCAGTCGCCAGTACGAACGCTACAAGGTGGCGATCATCGAGCCGGCGGATGCCATGAACGTCAACTCCGCCAACAGCCTGCTCAAGACCCTGGAAGAGCCCGCCGCCGGCACCCTGTTGCTGCTGGTGACCGCGCAACCCTCCCTGTTGCCCGCCACCATCCGCAGCCGCTGCCAGCGCATCGACCTGCGCCCGCCGAGTCCCGCGGTCGCCATGGCCTGGCTCGAGAGCCAGTCGGTCGCGGCCGACCCGGCGCGCCTGCTCAAGGCCGCCCATCACGCCCCCCTGCTTGCAGTCGAGCTGTCCCACGAGGGGGCGCTGGACACGCAGGCCGAGTATTTCGCGCAGCTCATGGACGTGCTGCGCGGTCGTGAATCGCTGCCCGCCGTGGCGGAGCAGTGGCACAAAGGCGATATCGCCGGACAGGTCGCCTGGCAGATCGAATGGGTGGATGCGATGCTGCGCTTTCTCGCCGCCGGCGTGCTCGACAGCGAGCCGGACAAGGCCCAGGTCCTGCAGCGCCTGGCCCCCATCATGGGTACCCGGGGGCTATTTGACCTGCGCGAGCAACTCATACAATATCGACGCATGGCCTCGGCCAACCTCAATACGCAACTGCTGCTCGAAACCATCTTCCAGGCCTGGGCGAACACGCTCGATGCAGGCCGGAAGCAGAGCGCCTGAACGAGGAGATTACTTCCATGCCGGCCGGACAAGGCATACTTTCGCTGGCGATCAAGGACAAGGGGTCGCTGTACGCGGCCTACATGCCATTCGTGAAGAACGGTGGCCTGTTCATCCCCACCACCAAACCGTACAAGATCGGCGACGAGGTCTTCATGCTGCTCACGCTCATGGAGGACAAGGATCGGCTGCCGGTCGCCGGCAAGGTGGTCTGGGTGACGCCCCAGGGCGCACAGGGCAATCGAACCCCCGGCATCGGCGTCCAGTTTTCCGACCAGGATAACGGCCAGACCCGTAACAAGATCGAGGGGCTGCTGGCCGGCGCCCTCAAGGCCGACCGTCCGACGCATACGATGTGACGCGACCACCGCCCGGGCGGTGAACACGCGAAGGCGCCATCGGCGCCTTCTGTTTTTTTCCGCCGCCGCGCCCGCTGTGGCAAAATCCCGCTCTGACCTGGCAAACTTCATTATTCCATGCTCATCGATTCCCACTGCCATCTCGACCGCATCGACCTCGAACCCTTCGGCGGCTCCATGGACAACGTGCTGGCTACCGCCCGCGACAACGGCATCGGCGGCTTTCTGTGCGTGTGCATCGACACGGAACATTTTGCCGATGTGCGCGACATTGCCGACGGGCGCGAGGATGTCTGGTGCTCGGTGGGTGTGCACCCGGACTCGCAGGATGTGCACGATCCGGACGTGGATGAGCTCTGCCTGCTCGCAGCCGACCCGAACGTCATCGCCATCGGCGAGACGGGCCTCGACTACTTTCGGCTGAAGGGCGACCTCGAGTGGCAGCGCGAGCGCTTTCGCACTCACATCCGCGCGGCGAAGAAGACCGGCAAGCCGCTGATCATCCACACCCGCGCCGCGCGCGAGGACACCATCCGGCTGCTGAGGGAAGAGGGCGCCGAGACCGTTGGCGGAGTGATGCACTGTTTCTCCGAGGACTGGGAAACCGCGCGACAGGCCATGGACCTCGATTTCTACATCTCCTTCTCGGGTATCGTCACCTTCAAGAACGCCGAGGAACTGCGTGAGGTGGTGCGCCAGGTCCCCCTCGACCGCCTGCTGGTGGAAACCGATTCCCCCTACCTCGCCCCCGTTCCGCACCGTGGCAAGGGCAACCACCCCGCGTGGGTGCGTCACGTTGCCGAGCGCGTGGCCGAAGTGAAGGGCGTTCCGGTGGAGGAGATCGAACAGGCCACCACGCAGAACTTCAGGACGCTGTTCCGGGCGGGGTAGCCGGGACATTCGACACAGGGGATGACGAGTCCCCGTGCCGATTCGCGATCGTTCCTAGGAGGCCCAGCCCGCGTCGGGCTGAAAACGCGCCCCGTGAGTTGCGGAGAACTCGCGAAGTCGCTTTCCAAGGGCGGTCGCGTACTGCTGTTGGTAACGCATGGGGCCACCGCGGAAGGGCGCAAAGCCGGTACCGAACACCATGCCGGCATCGACAAGATCGGCATCCTCCACCACACCTTCGCGCAGACAGGCGACGGCCTCGTTGAGGTAGCGCAGAATCAGGCGATCCTGTACTTCCTGGATTGACCCCTCGAAGACGGGCGGCTTGCTCTTCACCCGTTTGCCCTTCCGGTAATCGTAGAACCCTGATCCCGACTTGATGCCGATGCGCCCCCTTTTCACTATCGTGGTCAGCGCAGCCGGGACTTCGTAGTTCAGTTCGCGGGCAAGGATGTCGCCGACGTGCTGGCAGACGTCCAGGCCCACGGTATCGGCCAGCTCGATCGGCCCCATGGGCATACCGAAGTCACGTGCAGCCTGGTCGATGATTTCCTTTGGCACGCCCTCTTCGTAGAGTACGACTGCCTCGAGCAGGTAGGGCATGAGTATGCGGTTGACGAGAAATCCGGGCGAACTCTTCACCGGCAGCGGCAGCTTGTCGATGTGGCGGGCAAAGGCCATCGCCCGTTCCATGGACGAGTCACTGGTGTCCGTGCCGCGCACGATCTCGAGCAGCGCCATCCTGGAGACGGGGTTGAAAAAATGCAGACCCACGAGTCGCGAGCGATCGGCCAGGGCTTCGCCGAGGCGTTCCAGGGGGATGCTGGATGTGTTGGTGGCGAGCAGGGCCTCGGGCTTCAGGCGCGGTTCGATCTCGCGATACAGGGCCTGCTTGGCATCCAGGTCCTCGAAGATGGCCTCGATGACGACGTCCGCGTGCTTCAGGCCGTGGCCATCGGGATCGGGTATGAGGCGATCACCCGCGGCCACGCCGAGCAGGGGGTAGGCCCGAAAGCGCCGGGTATAGAGCTGCTGGGCACGCTTCAACGTCTGTGCCAGCGCCTCGGGCCGTGGGTCCTGCACGGTCACGCGCAAGCCCTGAAGCGCACACCATGTCGCGATGTCACCCCCCATCACGCCGCCGCCGATCACGTGCACGTGGCGGGGCTGGAAGGCCTTTCGATCACCCAGGCTCTTGAGACGGGTCTGGAGCTGAAAGACCCGAATCAGGTTCTGTGCCGTATCGCCCGTGATGAGGCGGGCAACCGAACGCGCTTCCTCGCGAAACAGGGGGGCCGTGGCCGCGCCGTGGTGTTCCCAGATGTCGATGAGCGCGTGCGGCGCGGGGTAATGTGCGGGCGGCGCCTTGGCCGCGACCTGGCGGCGCAGGAGCCGTGCGATCAGCGGACGCAGCGGCTTGCGCTCCATGAGCCCGTGAATCCATTTTCGCCGGGCCTTGGCCGGGCGTGCCAGCACCGTGTCGTGAGCCGCTCGCCGCATCTGTCGCGCCGGCACCACGTAATCCAGCAGCCCTAGGCGGCGGGCCTGCTTGGCATCGATGCTGCGCCCGGAGAGCATCAGGTCCATGGCTCGCAGCACACCCAGCAGCTGTATCGAGCGCACGCTGCCGCCGAAACCCGGGTGGATGCCGAGTTTCACCTCTGGCAACCCGAGCCGCGTCTTCGGGTCATCGAGCGCGATGCGGTAGTCGCAGGCCAGCGCGAGTTCCAGACCGCCCCCCAGACAGTACCCGTTGATGAGCGCGACGGTTGGGCAGGGCAGGGCCTCGATGGCATCCATGACCGCCTGCCCTCGCTGGATGAGGACCAGCGCTTCGTCTTCACTACGCAGGCGGGTGAAGGCCTTGACGTCGGCTCCTGCGATGAAACCGTTGTCTCGGGCGGAGCCGATTACCAGTCCACGCGGGGGCGTGGCGGCGAGCCGCTGCAGGAGATCCTCGAGTTCGTCGAGCGTGTCGTGGGTGAGCACATTGGTCGGCTGATCGGCCGTCTCGATCGACAGCCAAACTATCCCGTCTGGATCTTCCTCGTAGTGCCAGTTCCGGTACGGGTTATCGTTCTGGTTGAGACTCATGTTCACTCCGTGGCCGTATTCTCGACGAGCATGGCGCCGCCCTGGCCGCCTCCGATGCACAGGCTTGCAATACCACGTCTGGCATTCTCGCGCCGCAGGACGTGCAGTAGATGCAGCACGATGCGTGCGCCCGATGCGCCGACCGGGTGCCCGAGACTTATGCCGCCGCCATCGACGTTGAGATGCTCGATGGGGATCTCGCCGGCCGCCTTGCCCAGCCCCAGCGACTCCTTGCAGTAACGCTCGTCTTTCAGGGCCTCGACGCAAGCGAGCACCTGCGCGGCGAAGGCTTCGTTGATCTCCCAGTAATCGATCTTGTCGAGCGACAGGCGCTTGCGCTTGAGCAGGGGTACCGTTGCGTGCACGGGGCCCAGGCCCATCTGCGCGGGATCGAGCCCGGCCCATTCGACATCGACGATGCGCCCGAGTACGGCCAGGTCGTGTTCCTTGACCGCCTTTTCGCTGGCCAGCACCAGCCATGCACAGCCATCGGTGACCTGCGCGCTGTTGCCGGCGGTCACCGTGCCGAAGGGCTTGTCGAATACGGGGCGTAAGCGGGCGAGCTGGGCCATGTCGGTATCCGCGCGCAGCCCGTCGTCACGTTCGTAATGCGTGCCATCGCGGGCGTAGGCAATGGCGATCTCATCGGCGAGATGGCCTGCCTCATAGGCCGCAGCGAGTCGCTGGTGACTGCGCATGGCAAAGGCGTCCATCTGTTCACGCGAGAGGCCAAAACGGTGAGCAAGGTTCTCGGCGGTCTGGCCCATGGAGATCCCTACCACCGGATCGCGCAGCCCCCGCAGCAGGCCGATGACCGGGGCGAGGTCACGCGGGCGCAGACGCGTGAGCTGTCGGAACCGCGCGAGCGGACTGCGCGCCCGCTGCCATTCGGCGAGCCAGGCCACCATGCCGTCGCTGAGCAGTACCGGCGAATGACTCATGGACTCCACACCACCGGCCAGCACCAGGTCGGAACGTCCGTCTGCGATGTTCCGGAATGCCGCGTCCAGCGCCTGCATGCCCGAGGCGCAGTTGCGCTGCACGGTCCAGGCCGGCACCCGCTCGCCGCAACCCAGCCGCAGGGCCGCGATGCGCCCGATGTTTGCCTCGTCCGGCCCGGGGGCGACGCAACCAAGAATCACCTCGTCGAAGCGGTCCGCCTCGAAGGGCTGGCGCAGCAACAGCGGTCGACCCGCGGCCACGGCCAGATCGACTGCCTTGAACGGCCCCGGCTTGCCCCGCGCCTTGAGGAAAGGCGTGCGGGTGCCATCGACGACATAGACGGGGCGTCCGGGATTACGTCTGGTGGTTTGCGCCATTCAGGACTCCGTTGGTGTTATTGGTTCTGATCCTTGACGATGGCCGTGATGGCCCCTGTCGGGCCGTGCACCGGCAATCGACAGGATACACGGCTAAGCGCCAGTCGCAGCAATCCGGGGGCGGACCGGTATTCGGGGGGCCCGGTCGTGCCCGTCACATCCAGACCTTATCGTGCCTGGTGCCGTGGCCACAAGCCGCCTGATTCCGGCAGTGGCAGTCAGTGCATGTGCCGCAACTCGTCCGGCGTAAAGTCGTCCACCATGATGGCCTCACGACTTGCGCGCCAGGCCTCGCGCAGGTGTGCGGCCTCGTCGCCGTCGAGTACGCCAGCAGCGAGGGCCGCCTCGAGATCGGGCATCTGGCCGTTGACCTTGAGCAGGCCCTTGCGCGCGGCTTCGGTGATTTTGCGCTCCGCGGCAGCGGCGGCGACGGTGGTGCGCAGTGCATACTCGATGCGTCCGGTGGTATCCGCGGGTTCTTCGCTGAGGTAGATGCCTTCGGTAAGCCGGTCGCGAGTAGGCGAGGGCTCGAGCAGCAGTGAGGCGACCTCGTGGATGAGCGCATCGTTGGCCGGCCGGTAAGGCTTGCGGCCAGGAAACACGATGCCTCGCAGCACGTAGGCCAGCGGACGGTTGGGCAGGTTCCAGAACACTGCGAGCAGCGATTGCTGAGCGCGGTAGATGGTCTGGTGGCAGGCGTAGTGCAGCAGAGGCAGGTCGGCTCGGTGGCCGCCCTGGTCTTCCCAGTGTTTCAGCGCGGCCGAACACAGGTACAGGTTCGAGAGCACGTCGGCGAAGTGGCCCGAGAGCCGTTCCTTGCGCTTGAGCTTGCCGCCGAGCGTGAGCAGTGCAACATCCGCGACGAGCGCGAAGGCCGCGCTCAGGCGGGTGATCTGCCGATAATAGCGGCGTGTCTCGCGGTCGCCCGGTGTGATCGTGAGACGCGCGTTGGTGAGCCCCAGCCAGAAGGCGCGTACCAGGTTGCTGAAGCTGTAGCCCATGTGCCGGAACAGGGCCGAGTCGAAGGCCGCGAGGGCGCGCACTTCATCGACATCCTGCGCCGCATTGATCTCGTCGAGCAGGTGCGGATGACAGCGGATCGCGCCCTGGCCGAAGATGATCATGCTGCGGGTGAGGATATTGGCACCCTCGACCGTGATACTGATGGGAATGGCCTCGTAGGCACGGGCGATGAAGTTGCGTGGTCCAAGGCAGATCCCCGATCCGCCCTGGATATCCATGGCATCGTTGATCACCTTGCGCATGCGTTCGGTGAGTTGGTACTTGATGATGGCCGAGACCACGGCCGGTTCCTCACCCTCGTCGATGGCTGCGAGCGTGAGGCGTCTCGCGGCATCCATGATGTAGGTCTCGCCGGCGATGCGCGCCAGCGGCTCCTCGATACCCTCGAAGCGCCCGATGGGCACCTTGAACTGGCGCCGTACGCGCGCGTAGGCCCCGGTGATACGGCTCATCACCTTGCCTGCGCCGGTCGCCAGTGCCGGCAGGGAGATCCCGCGCCCCTCGGCCAGGCATTCCATCAGCATGCGCCAGCCCTCGCCGGCGCGTTGCGGTCCGCCGATGATCTGTTCCAGAGGGATGAATACGTCCTCGCCCCGGTTGGGGCCGTTCTGGAAAGGGATATTCAACGGGTAGTGCCGGTTGCCGATGTGGATGCCTGGCAGGTTCGTCGGGATCAGCGCCAGCGTGATGCCTAGATCCTCCACCTCCCCGAGCAGGTGATCGGGGTCTTTCAGCCGGAAGGCCAGGCCCAGCACCGTGGCGACGGGGCCGAGCGTGATGTAACGCTTCTCCCAGTTGAGGTGGATGCCGAGCACGTCCTTCTCGCCCTGGTAGTCGCCGCGGCAAACGACACCTGTGTCCGGGATCGAACCGGCGTCGCTGCCGGCCTCCGGTCCCGTGAGCGCGAAGCAGGGGATCTCCTCGCCGCGCGCCAGTCGGGGCAGGTAGTAATCCTTCTGTGCCTGGGTGCCGTACTCGAGCAACAGCTTGGCTGGTCCCAGCGAATTCGGCACCATCACGGTCACGCCCGCGGTGAGACTGCGGCTGGCGAGCTTCATCACCACCTCCGAATGCCCGCGTGCCGAGAACTCCAGCCCACCGTACTGCTTCGGAATGATCATGCCGAACAGGCGATGCTCCTTGATGAAGGCCCATACCTCCGGCGGGAGGTCCTTGTGCTCGTGCGTGATCTTCCAGTCATCCAGCATGCCGCAGAGTTGTTCCACGGGGCCGTCGAGAAAGGCCTGTTCCTCCTCGCTCAGTCGCGACGCGGGGGTTGATCTCAGGCGCTTCCAGTCCGGCTTCCCCGAGAAGAGCTCAGCGTCCCACCACACGGAGCCGGCTTCCAGTGCCTCGCGTTCGGTTTGCGAGATGGAGGGCAGGGCGGAACGCAGCAGCGACAGTACCCGGCCACTGACCAGGCGCTGACGCAGCGGTGGGGTATTCACCACGGCGGCCACGCCCGCGAACAAGAGCCAGGCGACCGCCAGCCCGATGCTGAGACCCTGCAGGGCCGTGACGGTGGCGAGCGTCACCGCGACGGCCGTGGTGGCGATTACACGGTTGACGCGCAGGTAAGCCAGCGCTGCGATGACCAGGATCAGGACAGCGAACCAGAGCATAGGCCATTCCTTTTTTGTCAGGACGACGAGGTCTTGGGTGCCATGTCGTCAAGCAGGCTGATGGACTGGGCCAGCACCTCATCCTCCGAGAGCAGGCCCCGCAGGGGCTCGACGAGGCGCCCATCGATAACGGTGTCGAAGCAATCGTGAATGTCCTCGCACACCGCACCCTCCGCATCCCAGGGCAGGTTGCGGTACACGGCCAGCTCGTCGAAGGCGAACAGAGGGTACTTGATGATCTCGAAATAGGGCGAGGTGTCGAAATCCTTCGGCGTGAACAGCTTGAAGTTGCGCTGGTAGAGCCGCACGCTGCCGTCGTTGTCGTGGACCATCAGCGGCAGTACGGGGTAGTGCACCGAGTGGAAGGCCCGGGCAATCATGCTGGAGCACACGTTGTGGGTGGGTGCGCCGGCGTTATGTACGAACAGGCTGGAGCGCCAGCGGCGCGGCAGGATGCTCCAGGGAAACATGAATCGTGCGAGATCGAACACCTGCCGCACGTCGTAGTTGAGGCCGAGCCGTTCAGCCGCATGCTGGATCACGCCGAAGGCGTCACGGCGCGAGATGCCGGCCGGCCGGCAGATGCGTAGGTGATAACCGCGATAGCGGCTGAGCGGGGCGATGATGGTGCCCTCACCCAGCAGGGCCTCAATCACCAGCTGCTCGCCTGGGTCGCCCTGCCAGTGCTGCTCGATCAGCTCTCGGGTGCGGGGATCCTCGATGTCGTGCAGCCGGCCGATGTAGAGTGCGGCATGCGTCCAGTGGGAGACGGTAATGGTCTTGATGATGCCGCTGATGCGACTGCGGCCCTCGACCAGTACCACGTCACAGGGTTTCACCTCGAAGCGCAGACGCTCAAAATCGGAGGGCTGCGCATCAGGTTGCGCGGGTTCGATCTCCAGCCAGTCAGCCAGCCGCGTCCAGATCCATGCCTGCAGCCGCTTGAACATGACACACCTCCCGGCGCGTGACTTTCAGGTTGTCCTGTTACTGAGTCTAGACAATCTTTTGCCAGGCGTGTTCTGGAGTACGCGTGATTATCCGTCTGGCCGATGAGCGGCGCGGCAGGCCGCATCAACGGCACGATCGAGTACGGTGTCCGGGGTGTAGAAATGCGGGGAGTAACGCACGCCACCACCGCGCAGTGCGCACATCACGCCTGCTGCCTGCAGGCGCTGATACAGGGTCTCGCTCGCGCATTGCGGATGCCTGAAGGTAACGATGCCCGAGCGACGCGCATCCGAGCGGTCGGACAGGATCTCGAAACCGGCCGCCTCGAGGGCGGTAACCAGATGGTCGGTTTTTGCCAGCACCGCCCCCCCCACACGGACCATGCCGACCTCGAGTAGCAGGCCCAGGCTCGCCGACAGGGCGTGGATACCGAGATTGTTAGCGCTGCCACACTCGAAGCGGCGCGCGGAATCGGCCGGCGCCCACGTCGGGCTATCGAAATCGCCCATGTGTTGAACCATGTGCCAGCCGTACTGGCGCAACACCAGCTGGTCGCGCAGTGCCGCCCGACAGTAGAACAGCGCCAGTCCTTCGGGGGCGAGCATCCACTTGTGACCATCGGCGGCGACGAAATCGGCACCGATGGCGCGCACGTCGAAGGGCAGGGCGCCGATCTGCTGGATGCCGTCGACGCAGAAGAGCGCGCCCTGCGCCTGACAGACGCGGCCGATGCGTTCAAGATCGAGCCGCAGTCCGTCGGCATACTGAACGGCGCTCAGGGCCACCAGGCGCACGCCGTCTGCCATCGCTGCCTCGATCGCGGTCTCCGGTTCGGCTTCGCCCTTGAGGTCGACATGCACGACCTCCACGCCGTAGCGGGTGCGCAGGGATTCCCAGACGATGCGATTGGACGGGAACTCCTGGCTGGCGGTCACGATGCGGTCGCCCAACTGCCATTCGATGCCGTAGGCCACCACCGACAGGGCCTCGGAGGTGCTCTTCATCAGGGCGATGTCCTGCGAGGACTCGGCATTGATCAGCGCACGCAGCTGGCCCCGCAGCTTGGTCTCGGTTTGCATCCAGCGCTGGAAGTGCTCTGAACCCCGGCGCCGATTGTCCTCGGCAAACTGCTCGATGGCCGTCACGGTGCACGTCGGCCACGGCCCGACGCCCGCGTGGTTGAGGTGCAGGACGTCCGGGTCCAGTCCAAACTCCCCCGCCAGACGCTGCTCCCATGCCGTATCCATCCCCATAACGATTCCTTAACTTAATGATTTACCAGCCAAATTTGCCAAAATAAGCAAAATCTGATAAGTTATGTCGGAAATTGGCAACGCCAACACCCAAGCCGGCCGCTCGTTACGACGCCGGCTTTCGTTTGTGTCATCGCGATGATGGCATGCGCTGGCCGACGAGGCCACACCGGGACGCACAGGCTGCGTTCTGTCGATAACTACAAGTAGTGAGGTGGTAACGAAATGAGAACCGCAGCTCTCAAGTTCGAAGCCGTTTCCAGCGAGGACTTCGAGCCGCGTGCGTTCGAGGTGCATACGGACCGTCATCTGGACCGTATCAAGCCGCTGGCTAAATTGCCGGAAGAACAACGTTTCGAGATGCAGGTCGTGGCGAGCGTCCTGCCGTTTCGCGTCAACCAGTACGTCATTGACGAGCTGATCGACTGGAACAGGGTGCCGGAAGATCCGATCTTCCAGCTGACCTTCCCGCAGAAGGGCATGCTCGCCGAGGAGGACTTCCAGCGCATGGCGGCACTGCATCGGGCCGGCGCCGACAAGAAAGAGATCCAGGCCCTGGCGAATGAAATCCGTGCCGGGCTCAACCCGCACCCGGCCGGTCAGATGCAGCTCAATCTGCCCAAGGTCAATGGTGAGGTGATCAACGGTCTCCAGCACAAGTACCGCGAGACTGTGTTGTTCTTTCCGGCGCAGGGGCAGACCTGTCATTCCTACTGCACTTTCTGCTTCCGCTGGGCGCAGTTCGTGGGTGACAAGGAGCTGCGGATCGCCAGTCGCGAGGCCGACAGCCTGGTGGCCTACCTGCGAGGGCATCCGGACGTTACCGACCTGCTCATGACCGGCGGTGATCCGATGGTGATGAAGACCAGCAACCTCAAGCAGTATCTGGAACCGCTGCTGGAGGACGATCTGGCCCACGTGCAGACGGTGCGCATCGGCACCAAGGCACTGACCTTCTGGCCCTACCGCTTCGTCACCGACCCGGATGCCGACGAGCTGCTGGACCTGCTGGCTCGCCTGGTGCAGGCCGGTAAGCACGTGGCGCTGATGGCGCACTTCAATCACTGGCGCGAAATGGATACCGACATCTGCCACGAGGCCATCCGTCGTATCCGCGCCACCGGCGCACAGATCCGCAGTCAGGGGCCGCTGATCGCGCACATCAACGACAATGCCGACGACTGGGCCCGCATGTGGCGCGAGCAGGTGCGCCTGGGGATCATCCCGTACTACATGTTCGTGGAGCGCGACACCGGCGCAAAGTGCTACTTCGAGGTGCCGCTGGCCAGGGCCTGGAAGATCTACCGTGACGCCATGCAGCAGGTATCTGGCCTGGCACGCACGGCCCGCGGACCATCCATGAGTGCCGGGCCGGGCAAGGTCGAGATCCAGGGGGTGAGCGAGATCAATGGCCAGAAGGTCTTTGTGCTGCGTTTCATCCAGGGGCGCAACCCGGACTGGGTGCAGCGGCCGTTCTTCGCCAGATACGACGAGGAGGCCACCTGGCTCAACGACCTCAAGCCCGCCTTCGGCGAGGAAAAGTTCTTCTTCGAGGACGAGTACCGCGCCATGACCGGCCGAATCAGCTAGGTAGCGAGGGCAGTATCCCGACGAAGGCCGCGTTTTCACGCGGCCTTTCTTCTGAGCGATACTTTCACTAGCATCACACAGCAACCGGCAAGTCCACGAGAAGAGAGGATTAGCGTGTCGAACAACACCCGTATCACCCAGCGCGATCTCAGGCACGT
>Ga0129302_1002351_pt1 | contig 13578 bp, 8 predicted proteins | sample BlaSprsedimmetaG_FD_94476 | JGI IMG/M metagenome (GOLD analysis project Ga0129302, IMG submission 94476) | Hot spring sediment bacterial and archeal communities from California, USA to study Microbial Dark Matter (Phase II) - Blank Spring... | ecosystem: Environmental > Aquatic > Thermal springs... | reverse complement strand
CTTGACGCCCTCGCGTCCGGGCGATGAAAGTTCGTAAATCAGGGGTTCGGTCATTGTTTGCTCCTCTCTCCTGCCTCAGTTGTCGAAGGCGCTCAGGGCCTCGGTGAGCAGGTCGATTTCGTGGCGCGAGTTCATCTCGGTTACGGCGACCAGCATGTGATTCGCCATAAGCGGGTAGTCCTGCGCCAGATCGTAACCGCCGATGATTTCTACAGCTTCAATTCCCTCAAGGAGAAAGGCGTTGATCTCTTCGACCGGCGCGGGACAGCGGACGACAAACTCGTTGAAGAAGGATTTGCGCCGGATGACGGAGAAGTCCTTCACCGCGTCGATGGCGTCGGCGGCGTAGTGTGCTTTGTGGTAGTTCAGTTCGGCGATTTTGCGCAGCCCGTGTTTGCCCAACGCGGCCATGTAGACGGTGGCTGCCAGCGCCATCAAGCCCTGGTTGCTACAGATGTTCGAGGTGGCTTTGTCGCGGCGGATATGCTGCTCGCGGGTGGTTAGCGTCGTCACGTAGCCGACCTTGCCCTCGATGTCTACGGTTTTGCCGACCAGCCGCCCGGCCATCTGGCGCGCGTACTTTTGTCGTGTGGCGTAGAAGCCGAGGTACGGACCACCGAAGTTGAGTCCCAGCCCTAACGGTTGTCCCTCGCCCACCACGATGTCCGCGCCGTAGTCGCCCGGCGGTTTGAGCAGCCCCAGGCTGATAGGGTTGGCAATAACGACGAACTGCGCGTCCTTGCCGCGCGCGTGGACGGCGTCGGCGAGGCCGGTCAGGTCGTGTAATTGCCCCAGGAAGTCCGGCGTTTGCAGGATCAGGCAAGCCGTCTGTTCATCGGCCAGCTCGATCAACTGCTCTAGGGTCGTTGTGGGGTCATCACCACCCACAATCTCCAATCCCATGCCCTGTGTGTAGGTGTGGATGACCTGGCGATAGTGCGGGTGGATGGTGGGTGCGAGCACGACTTTGTTACGTTTCTTGCGGAAGACGTTGTACGCCTGGATGACGGCTTCGGCGGCTGCCGTGGCGCCATCGTAGTGGCTGGCGTTGGCGACTTCCATGCCGGTGAGATCGCAAATCATGCTTTCGTATTCGAAGATGGATTGCAGTGTGCCCTGGCTCACTTCGGCCTGGTAGGGGGTGTAGGCGGTGTAAAACTCGCCCCGGCTAATGACGTAATCGACGACACTGGGCACCCAATGGCGATACGCGCCCGCGCCCAGGAAGGTTGGCGTGGTGTTGGCGTTCAAGTTCAACCCCGCCAGAAATTGCAGCTCTTGCAGCGTCTCCATCTCCGAGAGCGGTTCCGGCAGGTCCAACTGCGGGTAACGAAACTTCTCCGGGATGTCTGCGAAGAGCGCAGCGATGTCTTCGACGCCAACGGCTGCCAGCATTGCGCGCCGTTCTGCATCGGTATGCGGTATATAGACCATACGTGTAACTCCTTGTAAAGGCTCAGCGGATTTAGACGCTATCCAAAAAGCGGCCAACCGCTGTTAAGCGGCCAACCGCTGTTAAGCGGCCTCTTCTTCTTCAACGACTTTTTGGTAAGCTTCCGCGTCGAGCAGCTCGTCCCATTCCGCGGGATTGGTGGGGTTGATACGGAGCATCCAGCCTTCGCCGAAGGCATCTTCATTGACCAGTTCCGGGGTGTCCTCGAGTGCCGAGTTGATCGCTACCACTTTGCCACTCACCGGGAGATAAACGTCGGCGGCAGCCTTAACCGATTCGACGACGCCGAATTGATCGCCTTTGTCGAATGCATCTCCAGCCTCCGGTAATTCCACGTAAACGATATCGGAGAGCGTGCTCTGCGCATAATCCGTGATACCGATCACGATCTCGTCGCCCTCTTTACGTGCCCATTCGTGGGTTTCCAGAAAACGAACGTCTGTATCGAGATTCATCGTGTAACCTCCATTTAGTTTATGATAGAATGAACTTTAACGCTTACTTTACCTCTTCCTGGCGCGTCACAATCGACAACAACTGCGCCAGCGGAGAGGGTTCGGGCAAATCTTGGAAATCAGGGCTATAGGGGACAAAGACGTCTGGACGCCGAAGCAAGCCGAAGCTAATGTCCACGGGTTTAGCGTTGGTGATGTCGTTGAAGATAAGCAGGGACGCGCGTTGTGTGTCCTGATCTTTCGCCAAACTGTTTAGCACAACGTTAGCGAGCGTGCGCGACGTCGTTTCTGCCGATGTCACGACGCCGACCCAGTCGCAGTGGGACTGGATTTGCCACGAGAGCGGCAGTGTGCCTCGCCCCAAGTCTATAATGACAAAGTAGCCCTCTTCGTTCAAGACGTGGAGTAGCCGTTCCACCGCTTCCATGCGGATGCCACTCAGGTCTATGATGCCAGACGGCCCAGGGATAAACCGGAAGCCGTGGACGTTCTGCAGGCTGAAACTCTCAATCAACGGCAGATTGATATCCGCTGTGTTGCGCGATAGCAATTCTGGAAGATGGCGTGCGCCTTCGATTCCGCTCCAGAGGCCAATGCTGCCGACAGGAAAGGCCATGTCAAGCAGGATCGTGGGGGTATCGAGCCAGGCAGCGGCGTGGTGCGCGAGGTTGAGCGCCAACGTGCTTACGCCGACACCCCCACGTAGCGAGACTAGCCCCAACGAGGTCCCAGGTTGCTTGCCGCGCTTTTCCAGCCGCAGCCGTTGGAGGCGATCCAAGGCTGCTTTGATGCGCGCCCCCAATTCCTGGTATTCGACTTTACCCTTGTTGATGAAGTCATCGCCGCCGATGGTATAGCCCTTGATCCGGTCGTCCGGCGCGTCCAACGCGCTGAGAAAGAGGATCGGCACGGTGCGAAAATGTGGGTCCGAGCGAAGCTGCTTGCATACCTCGTACCCATCGATGTCGGGCATCATAATGTCAAGCAGAATCAAATCGGGTTTTTGCTGCCGCGCGAGTTGGACGCCTTCTGCACCGGTGGGCGCTTCGAGAATCTCGTAGCCCCAACTGCGCAGCATAATCGAATACATCAGGCGCGCATCATCATCATCTTCTATGACCAGAATACGAATTTTAGGCATTGGCCGTATCCTCCTTTAGTCAGCAATGGGGATCGCAAAACTGAACGTGCTGCCCTGTTGATACTCACTATCAACCATCACTTGCCCGCCATGCATCTCCACGATGCTGCGCGTAATCACCAGTCCCAATCCGGTGCCCTGGACGCTGCGCACGGCAGCGTTGCTGGCGCGGAAGTATTTGGTGAACAACCGGCTCAACTCATCCGGTTTCATCCCAATGCCATTGTCCTGCACGCTCCAGCGCACGTAATCCTGGCCTTTGTCGCTCCATACATCGGCGCTGACGGTGATCGTGCCTTGCTCGGGCGTGTATTTGTTGGCATTGCTGACCAGGTTGGTAAGCACTTGAATCAAGCGCCCCCGGTCGCCGGTAACGGTGGGCAGGCTAGGGGGTAGGGCGACCTGTAACGTCTGGCGTTTGGCTGCGATTTCCTGCTCGAAAGCTTGCACTGCTTCGCTGACGATTTCCTCCGGCACGATGCGCCCCATATCCAATCGCAGCCGTCCCGACTCGATGCGCGACACGTCCAGCAAATCCTGGACCAGGCGATCCATGCGCCCCACGTTGTTGCGGACGATGTGCAGGAATTGTTGTTGTTGGTCGTTGAGCGGGCCGCCGATGCCTTTCATCAACAGGTCGATGTAGCCCTTCATCGACGTCATCGGCTGCTTGAGTTCGTGGGAGACGAAGGAGATGAAGTCGGTTTTGGCATCGTTGGCCTGCTGGACGATCTGGAACAGGCGCGCGTTTTCGATGGCGATGGCCGCGTGGTCCGCCAGGCGTCCGATGAAGGCCACACTGCTTTCGCTAAAGGTGTCATCCTGGTCGGATTCCAGGACAATGACGCCAATAACACCGATCCCACGCTCTCGCTCTTCGCGCTTGATAGGGACGGTGAGTTGTGTGCGCATCCCAGGTGTCAATGCGTGGTAGTGGGGGTTCTGCGTCACATCTGTGGTCAGTGTGGTTTCACCTGTGCGCACCGTTTGTCCGATTAGACCATCCTCCAAAGGCCAAAGCGCATCCTGTTCGTACCGCTCGAAGACGTCCGGCGGATAGCCACGATGTGCCAGGAAACGCAAACCCTGCGTACCGTCCTCGGCTTCCTGCAAGGCTGCGATCAGGCCGATGGTGGCGCCGGTGGTGCGGATGGCCCATTCGAGCGTCTGCCCCATCACGGCGCTGTAATCGAGCGTCGCGTTGAGCTGGCGGTCGATCTGTTGCAGCGTCGTCAGCTCCTCCACGCGCGCTTGCAACGCCTGATCTGTCATCGTGAACAATTGCGCATTCTCGATGGCGATGGCAGCCTGCGCACCGAAGGCCAGCAACAGGTCGGTGTCTTCCTGGTTGAACGGACGCGAATCCTTGCGGTTGATCACTTCCAGCACGCCGATGGTACGCCCGCGCGCGTTGAGCGGCACGGCGATAATCGACTGGGTGCTGAATTCGGCGCGCCTGTCGAAGCTGCTATCCCACCGCCTGTCCTTGTGCGTGTCGTGCGTGATGACGGGCCGGTTCTCGGCAAAGGCCGCGCCGGCAATGCCCTTGCCCGCCGGAACGCGCATCCCCACCAGCTTCGCCCCGGCCGGCCCGCTGGAGATGCGGAAGATCAAATCGCCGCTCTCGTCATCCAGTAGCAGTAGCGATCCGGCCTCGGAGTTCAGCAGGTTGGCGGCGTTGCGCACCACCAGATCGAGCACTTCGTTCAGGTCAAGGCTGGAGGCCAACAGATTGCCGATCTCGTTCAGGGTGGCGAGCTGGCGCGCGCGCGATTCCAACCGCTCGTAGAGGGAGTGTCGCTCGATGATCGCCGCCATATACGCCGCGACGGTGACGAAGAAGTTTTCGTCCTCTTCGGTGAAGATGGTGTTGGGGTCGAACGTCGAAGCCACCATCACACCCAGACTTTTGTCGCCCGCCGTCAGCGGCGCGCCCATCCAGGCGTGTCCGGGCCGCGTGCCGCCGGGTTCCAGGCCGCGTTTTTGACATTCGGTCGTGTAGTCTGCGGTGCGGATGGTGATACCGCTCATCATCACCGCGCCGGTCAAACCCTCGTCGATGGCCCAGGTGTTGTCGGGATAGAGGCGTTCGTCCTCCTCAACATAAAAAGTGAACGAGAGTATATCCTCGTCCGGGTCTTTGAGCGCGATGTAGAAGTTGGGCATCGCGATAACGCGCTTGAGTTGGGTGTAGATTAACTCCATAATATCATCGATCTCTGTGGTGAAGTTGAGCGCCTGCGCAATCCAGTACAGTGAGCGCAACTCATCCGCACGTTTGGGTTGGGTTTCGGCGATGGCGGCGCGTTCCAGCCCTACTGCTGCCGGACGGGCGAGGTGTTGGAGCAGGCTTTGCTCTACAGCGTTGTACTCCCTCGCGCCGGCGTGGGTTACGTCTGCGCGCTCTTCTCCGTTTGCGGGTGCGCCTACGCCGACCCAGCCTTGTTTTCCCAGTGGAATGAGCATCACGATGCCGCGCTCGAGCATCTGCGCTTGGGTGGGCAGCGCCTCGGTCGGAATCTGCGCCGATGGGAGAGGAATGAGCGTGTCAACCGGCTGCGCGGTGGTGAGCCATTCGATCAACGGATCATTCGTGTGGAAGATGATGTCGGTTCCCATCACCTGGTAGTGGTGCGCTTGTTGGAGCAGGGCGACCTCAATGCTTTGTGGATGTAGAAGCGCTTCGATTTCCTCGCACAGCGCCGTTGCAATCTCCTGGCGTGTGCTGCTGCTTACGGTGGCGCGCGTGATGTGTTCCAGGGCTTGCGGGGCTTTTTGTAACAGCGGTTGCTTTTCGATGCGGCGGGTTTCGAGATAGCGGTAGCCCCACCTTCCCGCCAGAACGATCAGGCTGAGAAAAATAGCGGTGACGATGAGACTAAGAGGCTGTGCCGGAGAGAGGCTTCCCCCAAAAAGCAGGGCAAGCGCCCACAAGCCAATGAAGACGCCCACGACCAGTATAGGGATCAGCGTATATCCCCACAGGCGCGATCTTTGCCGGATGGTTTCTTTCAACAGTTCGTTGATGGATGCCGACGCGGGTGAGCGCGTGCTCATATCGTTCTCTCCGTCGTTTTTTTGTTGGCGCACATAAGTTGCCGCGATTTCCAAATCGCGCTCTCGTCGCGCCAACGATTAATTCACACTCGTGCTAGCTCTATTGTAGCATGGCGGAAGATAGTTGCAACTGTCTTTTTGCTTGCAAGAAGGTTGCGGTTTGAGAACAATGGATTTGTGCTCAACGCACTCGGAAATTGTGACATTCCAGCTTTGCATAAGGTGCTTTTCTCACAAAACTTGATTGTACCGAGTATAGATTACTGCGGGAACGGAAAAGTCGCCAGATTGCCGCCAGGAGTGCCTAGCGGCGTAAGACGGAAGCGTTCGTAGACCGCGACCGTCACCTTTGCCGGGCGGCCCTCGATGGTGTACGGATGTGGATCGAGCAGCGGGCGATTAGTACGGACGACCCATTTGAGCGTCGGTAGCGCGCCGAGGCCGGGCTGGATGTCGTGCATGCCGAGCCACGCGCCATCTTCGTCGAATACCCTTACACTGACGGCGTAGTCATCGACGATGGGCCGCGCCGTGCGCCAGCGCAGGTTGAGCACCAACGTTTCACCCCGTTGTGCCGCGTTGCTGCCGGTCAGCACCATCTCGTCGCCAAAGGGGATGTAACGCTCGCCGGGCGTGGGCGCAGGTAGCGCCAGACCCAGCCAGCGCGCCGGACTGCCATCGACGCGGGTGAAGGCCAGTTGTGGCGGCGTATCCGCCGGGACGGGCAGCCGCACCGTCTGGCACGCGCCTGCGCCGAGCGGGTGGACGAGCGCGCGCTGCTCGCCGGATTGGACGACCAACGCCTGTCCAGGGCCGCACCAGTGCAGATACGCCGTCGCTACGCCATTCCATGGCGCGTTGTCTGTATCGTAATCGACGCCGCGCAGCCACGGCCCGCCGTTGACGATGATGCCGGGCCGGAACCGGACCACCGGCAGGGTGGGGAAGTCGCACGCCGATGCCAACTCCGGCAACGAGACGCTCCCCAAGTCCTGAAACGCGCCATCCGTGACCGTATACGCGCCGAGCGTTGGATAGATGGCGCTCGTGCAACGATCTACCGGCAGGTGCAGAACGAGCTGTGTGAAGCGCACTTCACCCACGGCAGTGTCGCTCCCGAGAAACTGGTCGGTCTGCGCCAGCAAAGCGCCGTTCGCGTCCCACAGGCGGGCGGTGAACGACGGTGCGCTATCGTGTGACGCACTCGCTTGCCACGCCAGATGCAATTCCACGCTGCGACCCGGTTTGGTTTCCCCGACGAGGCGATAGCCCAACACCCGTACTGCGCCTAAGTCGGCATCCAGCGGGATGAAGTCCGCATCGTCCGGTAGCGCCGTGAGTGGACGCCGGTAGAAGCGGAACCCGCCGCCCACCGGCGTGGATGTCCAGCCGTCCCAGGCATAGCTGTGTGTGGTGAAGAGCGGGCGTTCCCCGGCGGCTTCAGCCCGCGCGCGCCACACGTTCTCATACTCCTGCCCCGCGACCGGATAAACGTAAGCCACTTCCACCTGTGGATTGCGCCCTTCAACCTGTTGCAGGACCCACAACGGCGTGGCCCAATGCCAATCGGCGAGGATCAGCGCCTCCGGCCCCGCCGCCTCCAACAACGGCGCGGTTCTCTCGCGGATGGACGTGTCGGCGGCGAGAGCGGCGAAATCGGGCACACGCATAACGAGACGGAGGAGCAGAACGCAATAAATCAGGAGTAAGGAGTAAGGAGTAAGGAGTAAGGAGATTTTTGCGGTTGCGGTGATTCGCTGATTCGCCGATTCGCTGATTCGCTGATTCGCCGATTCGCCGATTCGCTGATTCTTAATTCGCAATTCGCAATTCGTAATTCCGCTCACACCCAACCCAAACGCGAGCACCATCGGCACGTAGGCCGGCATCAGATATTCGATGGTCTGCGGGGCGCGGTAGGTGATCGTCACGAAGGTGTGCAATACCCACGCGAGCAGGAACGCCGCCGCCAGTTTGCCATCGCGCCGGAGCAGCCACAGCCAGCCCAAGCCGATGGCGACCAGAAAGACCGGCGGGAATTGCAGCCGGAAGAGGGTGGGGAGCAGCGGCAGTCGCAGGGCCAGGTCTGTGGCGGTAGCGAAAGCAAACATATCGCCCTCGAAACCGCGCGCGAGGACGTGATTCCAGAACCCCGACCAGGTCGCCAGATCGCCCGGGGCAAGAGGAACGTTGGGCATACTGCCGCGCAAGGGCAGATAAAGCTGTGGGATGAACCACGCCAGCACCGCGACGAGCGCGGCCTTCCACCAACGGCGTGGTTGGATGAACAGGCGCGGGTCGATGAGCAGCAGGTACAGCGCCCATCCCACGGCGATGAAGATGAGCGAAGGGTGGTGCCCCACGCCTAATCCCAACGCCAGGGCGAGTTCGACCAGCGGCGGGATTCTGCCCCCATCGCTTGCTTTTCGCGGATCACAATCCGCGTCCGCGAGAGCGTCGGATTGTGATCCGACGCAAGCGTTTAGTGCAAGGGCGACCCGGTAACGCGCCAACGCCAGAAAACCCCACGCCGCGAAGAGCACCGTCGGCATACGGATGTTGGCAATCGTCGCCTGCGCCCAAAACGTGGATGCGCTGCCGAACAGCAACGCCGCCGCCACTCCCCCGGCCTGGGCCGCGCGCGATGTGAATCCCCAGGCCGTGGCCCACGTGCGCACAGCCGCCGCGATAAGGACGAGCGTTGTCGCTGCCAACGCCGCGCTGAACAGGTTGACGCGGAACACAACTGCGCCTATGGGGACCAGGCGCATCCACAGCGCGCTGGCGACGGTGTAGAGCGGGTAGCCCGGCGGGTGCGCGATGCCCCACGTCGCCGCCGTAAGTTGGAATTCGCCGCTGTCGGCGGGAAGTACGTCACGGGCGGTGGTGGCGGCGTACAGTGTGAAAAACGTGAGCCAAAGTAAGAGGGATAGACGGTAGACAGTGCGCGAATCTTGGCGCGACGGTAGACGGGAGGGGGAGGGGGAAGCGGGGGGGCTGGCATGGGAAAATCGCGCGCCGGGGTGTGGCGCGCGATTTTGTTGTGCCGGTGGGTGTTGGTCGGCCAAGGGTTACTCCGCCATCAGCTTCATCGCCCGCTCGGCGATATCTGCGGGGGTGAAGCCGAATTCCTCCTTGAGGCGCTGGTAGGGCGCGGATGCGCCGAAGCGATTCAGGCCGATGACGTCGCCATAGCTGCCCACGTAACGCTCCCATCCCAGGGTGACGCCGGCCTCAATCGCCAGTCGCCTGGTGACGTCTGGGGGCAGGACGGTGTGTTTGTAGAAGAGCGGTTGCGCTTCGAAGAGTTCCCACGAGGGCATGCTCACCACCCGTGCGCCGATGCGTCGCTCTTGCAGTAGCTTCTGCGCGGCCAGCGCGTCGGCAACTTCTGAGCCGGTGGCAAGAAGGATGATGTCCACGCGATTCAGTGGCGATTCGCTGAGGACATACGCGCCGCGTGCTACGCCCTGCATGGCTTGGTCGGCAGCCTCTTCCAGGGTGGGGAGGCTCTGCCGGGTCAGCGCCAGCGCCACGGGGCCGTTTTTGTGTTCGAGTGCCACCTTCCACGCGGCGGCGGTCTCGTTGGCGTCTGCCGGGCGGATCACCGTCAGCCCGGGGATGAGGCGCAGCGACATCACCTGTTCGACCGGCTCGTGGGTGGGGCCGTCCTCGCCGACGTAGATCGAGTCGTGGGTGAAGACGTAGATCACGGGCAGTTTCATAATCGCGGCGAGGCGCACGGCAGGTCGCATGTAGTCGGAGAAGACCATAAACGTGCCGCCGTAGACCTGCAACCCGCCGTAGAGCGCCATCCCGTTGAGCAAGCTGCCCATAGCGTGTTCGCGCACGCCGAAGTGGAAGTTGCGGCCTAGTGGATTCTCTTTCGCGAACTCGCTGAAGTCTTTCAGATACGTGTTATTCGACGGCGCCAGGTCCGCCGAACCGCCGAGCAGCTCCGGCAGGGCTGGCGCAATGGCGTTGAGCACCTTGCCGGAAGCGGCGCGGGTCGCCATAGCGCTGCCATCGGGACGGAAGTGCGGCACGGATTGCGCCCAGTTCGCGGGCAGTTCGCCTTTGAGGATGCGCTGCAACTCGTCGGCCTCCTGGGGATATGCGGCCTCGTAGCCGGTGAACAGGTCGCGCCATTTGGCCTCGGCGCGCTCGCCCTGGGGAACGGCGAGCCGGTAGTGCGCGATGACGTCGTTGGGTACAAAGAACGGTTCCTGCGAAGGCCAGCCGAAGCCGTCTTTGGCGAGGCGGATTTCTTCATCGCCGAGCGGAGCGCCGTGTGCCTTGGCGCTGCCCTGCATGTTGGGGCTGCCCTGCGCGATGGTGGTTTTACAGGCGATGAGGTGTGGTTTGCCCTTCTGGGCTTTGGCCGTGCGGATGGCGGCGTCGATGGCGTCGATGTCGTGCCCGTCGATGGCCTGCACGTGCCAGCCGTAAGCGCGGAAGCGGGCTTGCACGTCCTCGGTGAAGGCGATGTCGGTGGAACCCTCGATGGTGATGCTGTTGTCGTCATAGAAGTAGATCAGATTGTCCAGCCCCAAATGCCCGGCGAGGGAAGCGGCCTCGTGGGAGATACCTTCCATCATATCGCCATCGGAAACAATCGCGTAGATGGCGTGATCGAAGAGCGCGTAATCGGGGCGGTTGAAGCGTGCCGCCAGGTGTTTCTGCGCAATCGCCATACCAACGCCGTTGGCGAAACCCTGTCCCAACGGGCCGGTCGTCGTCTCGATGCCGAGATCGAGATCGTGTTCGGGATGGCCGGGCGTCTTGCTCTCCCACTGCCGGAACTGTTTGAGGTCTTCCATCGACATGGGATAGCCCGTGAGGTGCAGCAGGCTGTAGAGCAGCATCGAACCGTGACCGGCGGAAAGGACGAAGCGGTCGCGGTTGGACCAGCGCGGATTGCGCGGGTTGTGCTTGAGGTGGCGTGTCCACAGCACGTAGGCCACGTCGGCCATGCCCATCGGCATGCCGGGGTGGCCGGACTTGGCTTTCTGGACGCCGTCCATCGCCAAAACGCGCAGGGCGTTGATACAGTTTTGGTCCAAGGTTGTTTTTGGCATTGAAAATCCCTCCTGATTGTCGTTGTTTTTTTATCAGCAGATTTAGCAGATCGAGCAGATTTTTTCTGTTTCCAGCGTGCAATCTGCTAAATCTGCTGGCAAATTAGAGATTTGTCCCGCACACCATTTCCATAATGAGTTCGGTCGGGAAAACTAACGTTTTTCCGGCGGTATCCGCCTTGGCGATGGCGGTTTTGATCCGCTGCACGCCCGCCGTGTATTCAGCATCGCTCAACAGCGCCAGTTGTGACGACGTGTGTTTTTGTAGAAACGGGTCGTCGAGCACGGTCGCGCTCGTTTTGTGATCGATGATGCGTTCGACCATCCGGCGCTCGACGTTCTGAAAACCGGCGGCGCGCATCCAGTCTATCACGGTTTCCCATGATGGAAAGCGCGCCAGGTCGGTTTCGTAGACCCCCTCGAAGTAGTCGTAGACGTACCAGGTCTCGCGTTGCTGGTGCGGATCCATGCCGATCACGGCCAATGACCCGCTATCCCGCAGCACGCGCCGCGCCTCATGGATGAACGTCCGCTGCCCGTCCATGTGGTGGATGGCGTTGACGCAGTACACGAGATCGAACGTCCCATCGGGAAAGGGCAGGTATTCACCGCGCCCACGGGTTAGCCGCAATTGTGTATTGCGGGTACGGGCTTGGGCCAACATCCCCCTGGAAGGGTCGAGGCCATAACAGTGCTCCGTGAGGGTGCGCAACTCCGCCAGCCAGCGCCCGGTCCCGCAACCTGCTTCCAAAATAGTCTGTGCGCCACGGTCGCGGACCAGGTTTGTCAGCACGCGAGCGGTCGCGGGCCGGTCTTTGTCATCCGCAAACCGCTGGTTGTACGTTGGCGCGAGGGCATCGTAGTTGACGTGAGTATTCTTCATACCTGAGTCCTTGAAGCGATGTGGCTTTCCTACCAGCAGATAGGCGACCATAGGTTGCGCACGGGTTTAGCAGGTTGTACTCTGTAAACGGACCCAAAATCTGCTGCATCTGCTCAATCTGCTGACGATCATTCCATATTTGCCAACGCGCGCAGGGCCACGGTGACGCGACGCGGTGACTCGGTGAGCAGGCCGATGTCTTCCCAATATTGCCCAAGTCGTGAGAGCACCCGCCGCGAGATGTGTTCATCGAAGGCTGCGTGCAGCTTGCTGAGTGTGAAATAGCCGTTCAATTCGTCGATGGCGTAGGCGATTAGGCGGCGTTCCAGCGCGTTCAGTTCCGGGAACGAGGACGGCGGGCGCACCTGAGGATCGATGATGGCTGCCGACAGCATCTCCATCCAAAGGATCGCATCGTTGATGAGCCGCCCCATCTGGAAGTAGAGACGGTTCGACCACTCTGCTTCGCCATCCAGGTCGTGGATGAAGGGCGGCGAATCGACCAGCGTGCCGTAAGCGGCGAAGGGGAACTCGGCGGCGTTGAACAGCCCCACCGTCGGTGTGACGGCCTCCGCACGCAGCACGTCCCAACGTTGCTCGGTCACGGTGAAGTCCACCTCGAACGTCACGAGGACGCCGCCGGTCAAGCGCCAGTACCAGCGCGCGCCGATGCGTCCCTGGTAGCCCGGGATGCGCGCGGCGATGGCTTCCAGGATTTGATCCGCCAGCCGCAATGTTTGATATGAAGGGTAGAATCTGGCCATACGTTTCCTCTGTAGTCCTCAGTCGTTAGTCAAGTAGTCGCATAGTCGTTAGTCGGTTCGTTGTTTTTCAGCCGTGTACTCACTCAAGATCTCGTTGACCCGCTGTTCTTCTTCTTCGCCGGTCGTGATCTCGCCGTCGAGACGCGCCGCGCGGAGCGTCTCGAAGATTTGACGGTACGCCGGTCCAGGCGGCAAGCCCAGTTTCTTCAAGTCGTTGCCGGTCATCTCACACTGCACGTGACGCCACTCACGGGTGTAGCGTTCCAGTTTAAGTTTGATCGTGGAATTATCGTTCGCCAGCCAACCTAAAGGCAGTAATTCATCCGGCAGCGGTTCGAGCAGTGTCACGATCTGGCTAGGGCGTTCCAACGTTTCTAGTTTCGGCAGTGTTTCTTGCAGGAGCGGCAGGGCACGCAATCCACTGCTGATGCGGCGCGGGATCAACAAGCGTTTGATCAGACGCTCCACTGCTACGGGCGTTAGCCTGTAGAAAAACAGCCCCCAATAGAAGAAGTCGATGGGCGCACCCTCGTGTTCGTCTGCCGCGATATTCCATAGTGCCAGGTTTTCCGGTTGGCGCAGGCGGGCAAAACGCTCGCGTAGCCACGCATCGCTGACCAATTCTGGATCGATGTGCGCGAGCGCACCGAGCGCCTGGAGCCGGTCTAGCGCGGCCTCCGGCTGCGCCTCGCGGAAGATCAAGTCGAGTTCGTGGCGGATGCGTCCCCCCGTGATGCGGTCGAGCAT
>Ga0129302_1002349_pt1 | contig 13587 bp, 9 predicted proteins | sample BlaSprsedimmetaG_FD_94476 | JGI IMG/M metagenome (GOLD analysis project Ga0129302, IMG submission 94476) | Hot spring sediment bacterial and archeal communities from California, USA to study Microbial Dark Matter (Phase II) - Blank Spring... | ecosystem: Environmental > Aquatic > Thermal springs... | reverse complement strand
GGTCAGCATAGCCAGTAACAAGTATATTTGTAGATTTAGCTTCTACAAGCTGCTTAGCAACACTATCAAGCATTGCTTTGCCTTCTTGGCTAATGTTATTTCTATCAAATTTGTCAAAATCAAAAAGAAGTTCACTGTCAAGTGTAAATACTTGTGGCTTACTCTCGCCACATCCTGGCGGATTCCAAAAATAGCTTTGGACTAAATAATCTTTATCAAATATCACCTTGAACTGGCAAATTTTTGGTTCATTAGTCTTTGGTTGTCTAAACTTAAAGATATATTCCAACTCTCTCACCCTAAAAAAACCTTCTTGCTGATGAGGAGGTCCAAAGAGTGCATATAAATCCTTTTTTGTGTGTCCCGGTCTTATGAGATCCAAAGCTTCCTTGCTTGGGTATATCCCTTGCTTAGTAAACGCTTTGTCTAACTCTGGCCAAACCAACTTGCCAACCTTGCCATCTGTTGTTATATCATGACTGAGTGTACTTATACACCCTTATACGATTAAGCCTGCGATAATCGCGTATATTGTTACTTTTATTTTCATAGTGTTCTTGTGTCCTTATCTTAAAAATGGAAGCCTACAGCTGCGCTAACACCGACTTTATCTTGTGAATCTATCGATCCTCCTGCTTTTACAAACCCATTTACCATTATCTGACATTTTAGAGATACCAAAAGCAACTGCAGATTGTCCATCATAGTATCCACCACTCATAGATGCCATCCCTTTGCCTGGTATAGTTGCTTGGAGTAGATTGCCAGACGCCATAGCCGAAGCTGTTCCAGCGCTTGCTCTTTTACCTACTTTATTTATATGGTTGTGAAGAGCAGCACCTAAAGCGTCGAGCTGACTTACATTTACTGCGTCTGTTGGTTTTTTACCAGCAGCTACATTGGTGATTTGTCTCTCATTGCCAGCTGAGCCTACAGAGACCACATTGTCTCTTCCCTCATCACTAGAGTTTACACCAATTGCTACTGAATTTGTGCCACTAGCTATGGCACCACTACCTATGGCAGTGCTTCCTTTTCCTGTTGCAACTGGAGGTATATAATCTTCTGTTGTTTGTTCAGCAGTAACCCATCTGTTGGCTGCCTCATTGAGCTGTGCAACATTTACGCCATCTGTATCAGCAACTCCAGCTCCTACATTGCTAATGACATTACCACCCATATCTACTTTTTGTCCTAAGCCAACACTCATGCCCCCATCCATGGTCACTTCTCCAGCAAATGTTGGATTATCAACCATACTGACTGCTAGTTCTTTTTTTGCTGCATCATATGTTGCAACAGTATTAGTACCATCAACCACATTGAGCGTATCATTGGGTGCGATATTGTCCAAATCTCCACCACAAACACTCAGATTCCATCCTGCATTTGCCACTTGTCCTATTGTATAAAGCTGACTTCCGTTGATAGCTTCTGTACTTGTTTCGCTAACTTCATCAGGTGCAATACCTGCGATGACTTTACCTCCAGCATCTATCCCATCTTTTGTTACGCTAGGTCCACCTTCGATTGTCAAACCAAATGAATCAATTTTTGTATCGCCAACTTTGATACTGTTGTTAATCTCAATGTCATCAGCAAGAGCCAATTTGACATTTAACCCTTCGTTAGTAATCTTTATGTTGCCATCGCTACTACTAAAGTCTACACTCGCATAAGGTGCTACCTTAGTTGAGCTATTTGCATCACCATTTGTTGTGAGGTTCCAACCTGCACTTGCAACATCAGAAACTGCCTTGAGTTGGCTTACATTGACTGCGTCACCATCTTCTGTACCAGCTGCCACTCCTGCGATTTGTCTAAATACTTTTTTATTTGCATCCCCAACTGCTACTGCTCCAGTAGTACTTTTTGTAGCTGCGATGGCTCTGTTTTGATCGCCTGCAGCACCTGTAGCCGGGTTAAATCCTGCCACACCAGCATCTCTATCGGAGACTGAACTGCTACCTATAGCTACACCGCCCTGCTTGGTTACATCTGCATTGTTACCCAATACAAAGGCGTCTGCTACATCAATGCTATTATTACCGATGATACGACTACCATCAGCACCCCATGCAATAATGTTGTCATTACCAAATACACCTGCATAGTCTGCAGAAATATTGTTGTCGTTACCTAAAGAATACGACTCATTACCTATAATCTCTGTCGGATCTCCGATAGCACCAGAGCCTTGACCGCTCACTTCATTGCCTGTACCTATAGAGATACTTTTGTTTCCTGTTGCTTTGGCACCTACACCCATAGCGATACTATTTTCTCCTGCTGCATTGGTGTCAGTACCGATAGCGATAGCATTTGTCTGTGAAGCTTTAGCATTTCATCCCATCGCAGTAGATGCTCTGCTAGATGTTGCTGCATAAGAACCTAAAGCTGTACTAGCAACTCCCTTTGCTTTTGTTACATGACCTAAGGCAGTTACATACTTGTTTGTTGCTTGTGATCTGTCACCTAATGCTGTCGCTGATTGCTCTGTGGCTTGAGTGCGTCTACCTATAGCAACCAATCTAAGACCATTCGCTTTGGAATAACGACCCAAAACAATAGAGTTGTTACCATCAGCTTGGGAGTATAAACCCAATGCGATGGAGGCATAGCCTTTGGCGCTATGGGTATGTGTTGCATTATAATCTCCATTCTTATCGGACCTACTGTTGCCTATGGCGATAGCATTATTGCCCAAAGCCTTAACAGCGTTACCTATTGCAATCGATTGTAAACCATTCGCGTATGTTTTACGGTTGCGCATAGTACCTATAGCGATAGAGCGGTGTCCTAAGGCGTTCGTACCAGCACCTAATGCAGTACCAACATGTATGTAAGTCTGGCCAGACAAGGTCCCTTCTTTTGCTCCACCAATTGCCTCATTACCGATGGCAACACCCAATGTAGTATTAGTATCACGCCCGATAGCAACACTACTTTGAATTTTCTGATGATATGGTATAGGCTCACTTTTAAGTTCACCATTGTTCGCATTACTATTCCAGCCAATAGCTACGATACCATCACCGCAAGCTTTTGCATCTTCACCAATACCAACGCAAGTACTAGTTCTATTTTGATCGACACATCCATTTGCATTCATTAACGAATCTGCTTGCACCTCTGTAAGTAGCAATGCACTTGCTACAAGCGCTACACCACTTAATCTTTTACCAATCTCCTCGATAGAGAAGATTTGCCTCTGGAGGAGACTAATTTAGAGACGGTCATTCATCTCACCCCTTCTTTGCATACAACTCTAGTTGCCTTGCACATCCAGTAAAAATATTTTATTAATATAACTCATAGCAAAATGATACTATAGGTTTAACTAAAATGATGTTAATTTTTTTGAGAGTTATTCGATTGATATATATCTTTTGTATCATCCATGCAAATCAAAGATGGCAAGGGTAGCTACGTTTTTTGATGATCAAAATCAAAGAAGCCATCTTCAATGATCTTATCCAAAAGGTAAGCTATAAACTTTACCATTGGGTATCGCTCTAAAAATTGAGTGATTATGAGAACTTACTCACATCGTTTAGTGCTTAAAGTCGTTTCTCTTCACAAGAAGACTCCATCTTTTTGGGTCGTTCTTATAGAGGTTTGCAAAACTCACTTAATGTACCGCCTCTTACCATCTCATAGCTCTCTTGGCCAACAAGGAGTCTCACGATAGCAAGCCCAAAGCAAATTGCAGTCCCTGGACCTCTTGAGGTGAGTACTTTGCCGTCTTGGACAACTTCGTGCTTGTCGGTATATCCACTCCCGCCTATTTGTTCTTCTACAGATGGATAACATGTATAATTTTGGCTAAGTACTCCTGCTTTGTGAAGTGCAAAAGGTGCAGCACATATCGCACCTACAAATTTATCTTTGGCTTGGAAATCTCTAAGGAGACTTTGGACTCTTGTATCTTGTGCTAGATGATTGGTTCCACCCCATCCACCAGGCAATACTATCATATCAAAATCATCTGCTATGATGCTCGAGATTGGCAATTGTGCTTGTATAGTGATACCATTTGCCCCCGTGACAAGCTCTCCTGAAAAATCGGCATCAAGATAAGCAACAACTACATCGATACCACCTCGTCTCATGATATCTATCAGACTTACTGCCTCAATCTCTTCAAACCCTTCTGCTAGTGGTAACAATACGCGTGCCATCATCTCTCCTTTTATTTTGCTTTTTCTAGATAGACTCCCTCTATGGTGTCAACTTTTATCATTTCGCCCTCTAGTATATGAAATGGTACCTGAACTACCGCTCCACTCTCAAGGGTAGCTGGTTTTTTACCGCCTTGGCTATCCCCTTTGAAGTTTGGAGGAGTTTCAACGACTTTCAAAACAACAGTTTGTGGTATCTCAACTGATATAGGCTTGCCATTGTGAAACAAAATATCTGCCTCCATCCCATCAACCATAAAATCAAATGTCTCTTTACCTACTTGATCTAGTGTCAATCCTATCTGCTCGTAGTTAGTAGTATCCATAAACTGCAAAAATTCACCATCATCATAGAGGTACTGCATAGTCTTTTGCTCCAAAGAAGGCACTTCAAACTTATCACCTGCATGGACAGTTTTTTCTATCACCTTGCCTGTTTGTAGGTTTTTGATCTTTACCCTTACAAACGCCGCCCCTTTTCCAGGCTTGACATGTTGGAATTCGATAACTTTAAATGGATTGCCGTCGATTTCAAGTCGAACACCCTTTTTTATATCACCCATACCTACTGTTGCCATCGCTACTCCTTGTTTCTCAAAATATATAAATTATATCGTATGAATGATTAAAGAAGATATGATAAAAAACCAAAGATACTACAGAAGCGCGTTAGTTGCTTCTATCGTTTTTGATTGGTGTGAAATCCATCGCTTTTGAATTGTCCATCAATATAGGAACAAAAAGCAAAGAGACAAAGACCGCTGCAACAGTCCCTGAGATGAGTGCCACACCTAGCCCTCCAAATATAGGGTCACCTGCAAGGAGAGTTGATCCTAGTATGATAGCTATCGCTGTGAGCGCTATAGGTTTGGCTCTAGTTGCTGAAGCTATAGCGATGGCTTGTTTTTTTTCAATACCATGATCTATCATAAGAGACTTTGCAAAATCTATCAATAGCAATGAATTTCTTGAACTTATCCCCATAAGGGCTATAAAGCCTATGAGCGAAGTGGCAGTCAAAAAGAATGTATCGCGTGTCACAATATCAGCGACTAAATGCCCAAAAATAACACCAATGATAGACAAAAATGAACCGAGCAACACTGTGCCACTTAGAACAAAACTTTTATAATAGACAACCAACAAGAGAAATATCAAAACCAATGCAGCTATAAAAGCTCCGCCCAAATCCCTAAAGGTATCAAGAGTCACTTTCATCTCACCATCCCATCTGAGTAAAAACTTCTCACCAGTTTTTTTATCCTCAAGATGCAAATCAAACATATAAGTTGACATTCCTGGCTCTTTGGTCACCACATAATCATCGCTAAAATATTCAATCATTTGAGCCCTTGCATCCAAGAGTGGATAGACTTGCGATACCATATCAGTCTCTGCTATGACATTTGCCATGCGACTAAGATTTTTATGCATTATGATAGGACTAGAGTCAACTTCTTTGATTGTAACTAGCTGCGAAAGAGGCACAAGCATACCCGATTGATTCATCATCTCCAAAGATGAGAGCTTGGTATACAATGCCTCTTTTGAGCTAGAGTGTAGCGACTTGCTATCTGAATCAAGTACAAGAAAAATAGGGATTTGATCTGTAGAGTCTGGAGTATTTTTATACCCTACAACCATCCCTTCAAAAGCCAGATAAAGCATCTGATTGACTTGCGCGACATCAAGTCCGCTACGCGCAGCCCTCTCCTTGTCAAGCTCAAGGCTGTATTTTTGGTAGATTTTGTCCCCTAATATATCAACATCAACCAACCCTTTTGTATCAGAGAGGATACTTGCGACTTGTAAGGCTATTTGACTAATCTTGGCATTATCTTGTCCATGCACCTCTACAACAACTGAAGCCATTGTCGGAGGACCCGCTGGCTGTTCTACAAATTTGATCGATGTGCCATCGACTATTCCCTCGCAAGCCTCTTGGACGATAGGTCTGAGTCGTTGCACCATGAGATATGAAGGCTCTTTTCTAGTTTTTTTATCTGTAAGATTTACCGATATCTCTGCTACATTTTGTGTCTGTTTCATCCCACTACCCTTGACCAATCCTGCATAATCAAGTGGTATCCCATGGGCTAAAAAAAGTTCCATATGGAGTATCTGTGACTCCTCTTGCAAGATATCCATAGCGCATGTGGCAACCTCTTTGGTCTGAACTACAGAGCTACCAGCTGGAGCATCGATATAGATAGAAAATGTGTTATCACTCTTCCCTGGAAGCATCTTTGCTAAAACTATCTTCGTTGGAAACATCAACAATGAGAGGAGAAACAGTACAGCAGTTGCTATCAATACTATCTTTTTTTTGGCACGATTTTCTAAAATGCTTTTTATAAATTTTTCAAATCGTTTCATTTTTTCTCCCCTTTTTCTTTACCTTTGGAGAGTAGCTTGAGTGCTAGATATGGGGTAAAGATATATGCTACTACCAAAGAAGCGATCAATGCCACTGGTACATTTAGAGGGATTGGCTTCATAAATGACCCCATCATCCCACCAACAAATGCCATCGGAACCATAGTCAAAATGATAGCCAAAGTTGCTATGTTGGTAGGTGGACCTATCTCGTCTGTTGCCTCAACTAAAAGCTCTTCCATACTTTGGTTGTGTGCGTTATGTGAATGCGTATGGCGATGTATGTTTTCTATAACTATAATAGCTGCATCTACAAGCAAGCCCAAAGAGAGCAAAAAAGCAAATAAGGTTATCCGATTGATAGTCTGGTCACTCAAATAAGCGATAAACAGAGTAATCGCCAATATCGCTGGTACAGTAAAAGTGACTATCAAAGACTCCCTCCACCCAAGGGCAAAAACTAGCATAACAGCGATAAAAATAATCGTAATGACCAAATGGTGCATCAGCTCATTGACTGCATTGTTTGCGCGGATTCCATAATTTCTAGAGACAATGTACCCAATACCTGCATCGTGAAGCATTTGCTCATTTTTTGCTATAGTCTCTAAGACATCTTGTGCCACTACAACTGCATTTGTCCCTGCTAACTTTGATACACTTAGGGTAGTTTGTCTTTTTTCTGCTTTTATCGGCTCATCGTCGCTATCTCTGTAGCGAATTTTTGCTTCTTGAAAGTTTTGGGTATCTATCCCTTTTGTAACCTTGGCAATATCTCTGATATAGACCAATGAACCACCATAATTTGCGATAGCTATATTGGCAATATCATCGGTATCTTTGATCCCATTTTCGATACCAAAAACTACTATTTTCCCATCTTGTGTAGGAGTTTTGACCTCTGGTACCCCAACTGACATAGAAGAGACACCTTGCATCACTTGCCCCAAAGATATATTGTACGCACTAAGTTTTGGCAAATCAACTTCAATATTATACTGTGGTTTTTTAGCACCTTGAAGTGTTGTTTTGGAGACATTTTCAACACTATTTATCTCTTGTTGTATATTTTTTATCGTATTGTAAAACGCTATATCATCTGTTTTGTTGGAGTCTTTGACAAAAAATGCAACACTAACTATAGGTATATCTATATCTATATCAAAAGGCTTCACTAATGGTTGCATCGCCCCTTTTGGGAGCAAATCTAGATTTTGCATCACCTTGTCATATAGCTTGAGGTTAGAGTCTTCGCGATTCTCCCCTATATAGTACATGACATTGACCATCCCGACATTATCCATGGCCATACCATAAATGTGCTCGATCCCTTTTATCTCTCTTAGTTTTCGCTCAAGGGGATCGACGATGATTTTCTCTACTTCAGATGCACTAGCTCCTGGCATAGCAACTATCACTGTACCACCTGAGATAGCAATTTGAGGATCCTCTTCTCTTGGCATTATCACCAATGCAAGATAGCCAATAAAAAGCAAAAAAATCCCAAGAAGTGCTGTGAGTGGATTTTTTAAAAAACCTTGGGCTAAATATCCAGCAATATCGTGAGGTTTATAGCGTTGCTCCATACCTATTTACTCTCCCTCTCCAAAACGATACGAGCAAACATACCTGGATAGATCATCTTCTCGCCCTTGTCAAAAGAGACTTTTGCTCTAAATTTATGTGTCATTGGATTTGAAGCGGGAATTATGGCACTCACACTCCCTTTTGTTTCAAAATTGACAGATGGTACTTGAACTTTTAGGGGTGTTCCTACTTCAAATAATGACAAATCACTCTCGCCAATCTCAATAACTATTTTAAGTTTATCCAAATCTGTCAAGACAAGTGCTGGCATCCCTGGAGTTGCCATTTCCCCTTCGTTGAGATGTTTTGCAACTATGATGCCATCATTGGGAGCTGTTACCCGAAGATACTTGTCTTGAGCTTTTGATATAGCTAACATCTGTTTTTGATTTTTAGCCGCTAAACGGAGGTTTTCCAAATCATATTTTGAGACCATCCCTTTTGCATAAAGTCTCTCATGTCTAACAAGATTTGTCATGATATTATCAAGCTGATTTTGATTCATCTGCTCTGCTGCATTTACCTCGATAGGGTCAATTACATAGAGTAATTGCCCTTTTTTTACTAAATCTCCTTCGCTCACTAACATCTCTTTGACATACCCCATATTGCGACTTGTGAGTACTTTTTGATTGTCAGAAACAACACTCCCACTCAAAACCAATTCTGAACTTAAACTATAGCTTATAACCAACATTGATACGATAAAAAGTCTCAATAACCCCATCATTCAACTCCTTTGTTTGCTAAATTCTCCAAAGCAAATATCTTTGCATGATAATCGTTTTTTATCCCCAATAACTCTAAAAGTGCCTGTAACTCTTCTGATTGCTTCACTAGTACATCGGAGATAGATGCGATACCCTCTTTGTATTTTTCGCTATATGTCTCATAGACTTTTGAGGCAAGTTGAAGTTTTTTTTCATGTGCTGCTATCTTTTTTTGATGAGCAAAAATCTCTGTTTGTAGCTTTTTGGCTTGTACTGCTATACCACTCTTGGCAAGTTCGAGTTGATTTGTTGTCTTGAGAAATTCGATTTTTGCTTTTTGGAGATTGGCACTATCTATGCCACCATTAAATATATTCCACGAAAGTTGCACTCCAGCAGTATAAAAGTCTTTGTCCCTAAAATCTTGCAAAAAGGCATCATTTCCACTTCCATATTCGGCAAATGCCCCTATATTTGGCAAGAAATTACTCTCCTGGACAGCAACTGCCATACGACTTATCTCTACTCCTAGCTTAGCTTTTTGGATATCAAGGTTATTTTGTTGGATATTTTCTGGAGTAAGCGGTGAGTAGCGTTTTATCTCTTTTGGCTTAACTATAGAATGGACCTCTTGATTGAGCAAAAAAGATAGAAACTGATACGCCAAATCACGGTTTAACTGCGCCTCAATAAGCATACTTTGTGCCTCTTCGGAGCGTGACTGTACCTCAAGGATATCAGTTTGTATAGCATACCCCTCTTGTTGCATCGCAGTTACTATACCTTCTAGTCTCTTGATGTTTGTGTTAATTTTTGTCAAATGGTTGATATACTGCTCAACAAGTGCGATATCAAAAAATGTTTTTTTCGTTTGAAAAATCTTCTCTTGTAGCACTTTTTTTGTATCAAGACGACTCATTTCGACCATCTTGTGTGCTATTTTCCCATACTCTTCAAGTTTGCCACCTGTATAAAGTGGGATAGCAAAAGTAGCTTTTGCAAGATAGTGATTTCTAGCAACTGGATAGTTTAATGCCTTTGGAGCAACTGGAAGTGGATCAGCACCGTCTTTCAATTCACCAAATCCAAAATCACCAAAAGTTGCCTCTCTACTTTGAAGCTTGAACCCAAAAACATTTCCTGCATCGTTTGAGCGCATTCCAGTCACTGTAGTATCAAGCTTGCCAAGCTTGTAGGCTCGTGCTATTTTTGCTTCGTATTGTTTGATTTGTTCATCAAAACGAGAAATTTTCAACTCAAGATTCTCTTTTTTAAGCATCTCAATTGCTTGATCAAGCGATAGATTTTGCACACCTGACCACAATGGAAGTGCCAATAAAATTGTAACTAAATATCTCAAAGGTTTCACTCCAAAATTCCTTGTTAACTTTTTTTAATTGAGAGTTATTATACCAAAGATAGATTAACTAGCATAAATTTCTTGAGTTATTTAAAAACAAAGGGGTTACAAGACCCCATATGAAGCACTAAGGCATGCCTCTAACCTTGAAAGATCTTCTAAAAGTTTTTTTGTGATTACCCCATCTACTCTAACTACTGCAAGAGCTTGCTTGCGGTGATCTCTGCCCAACCTAAAATCAGATATATTGAGTTTATGCTCTGCTATAATTTTACCAACATCTCCTATCACTCCAGGGGTGTCTGTATTTCTGAAAAATATCATAGCCCCTTTTGGTTCAACATCGACTATATAATCATCTATCTCTATGATTCTTTGCACAGTCCCTTCAAATACAGTCCCTGCAATCCTGAGTGTCCCATTTTGAGTGGCAATCTTGATAGTTATCTTATTGTTAAATCCACTCTCGTTTGGTTTTGTCTCTTTTGTGATTTCTATCCCACGCTCTTTTGCTACAAATTCAGCATTGACATAATTAACCTGATCAGCTAGTGATTCAGTCAAGATACCCACTGTTGCAAAAGTACCTAGTGATTCTATGTATGGTGCTATATCCCCTCTTGCGGTTATCTTGATAGATTTAACAGCACTTCTCATAATCTGCGCACTTAAGTGTCCCATTTTTTGAGTCAACTCGAGATATGGCCTAACAAAATCTGGCAATTCATTCTCTTTGATTGGCAAATTTAAGCCATTTGGATAGGATATCCCTTTGGCAGCTGATATTGCATTTTCACTTGCTTGAATAGCTATATTCTCTTGAGACTCAAGGGTATTTGCCCCTAAGTGTGGAGTGACAGTGACATTGTTAAGATCGAGCAATGGATGATCTATCGCTGGCTCTTTGTCAAAGACATCGATTCCAGCCATTGCTATCTTGCCACTTGCTAGCCCCTCTAAAAGTGCTTTCTCCTCATAGAGACCGCCTCTAGCGCAATTGATAAGAATCACACCATCTTTCATCTTGGATATCTCATCGGCCCCTATCATCCCTATAGTCTCTTCTGTTTTTGGAGTATGTATAGTGATGATATCGCATGCCAATATATCTTCAAAATTTTCTGTATAGGCGATATCAAGGTTTGTCGCTTTTGATGAATCTATATAGGGATCATATGCAATCACTTCCATCTCAAAAGCTTTTGCTCGTATCCCAACACGAGAGCCTATATTACCAAATCCTATGATACCTAGTTTTTTCCCTTTTAGTTCAGTGCCATACCAGTCTTGTCGTCGCCAAACTCTATCAATTTTTAGATTGTTATGGGCATAAGGAAATTGGCGTACGCACGAAAGCATATGTGCCATAGTAAGCTCAACTGCTGCAATTGTATTTGCAGTTGGAACATTCATCACCACAATACCTCTCTTACTGCATCCATCCATATCGACATTATCGACACCAACACCAGCCCTAACAATTGCCTTGATAGAAGTGGCATATTCCAAGAAAAACTCATCAACATCTGTAGAGCTTCGAGTAATAGCCACTGTAGCTTGTGGCAAAATCTCTTTGACAAGTTTATCTTTTGGCTCATCTGCTGCATTGATCATCTCTATGTCAGGGTCAGTGACCAATATATCCAACCCTTTTTGATGGATATGGTCACATACAACAACGACTGTTTTTGACATCGATATATCCTTATTTTTTCAACTGATCTTTGAGTATATCACCCAGTGTCATGCTATCATCTTGAGCGGTATTGATACGACTTATAGCGTCTCTTTCTTGTTGTCTTTCAAGTCTTTTTACAGATGCACGAATACGGTCATTTGGTATATCCATAAACACGATAACTGCTTTGATCTCTTTACCTTTTTCAATCTCTTCTATCTTGAGTGGGGCTAGATCTTCTGTACGAATTAGTGCATCGATATTTCCATTAATTGATATAAATACACCAAAATCTTTTTTATCTTTTACGACACCCTCAACGATATCTCCAACCTTATGAGTCGCTGCAAATTGTTTTGTTGGAGAATCTTCAAGAGCTTTTTTACTTAAAGAAATTTTCCCTGCTTCTTTATCGATTTTGATGATTTTCACCTCAACCTCTTCTTGAGATTTTAGACTATTTTTTGCTGTTTTTGTTTTATCCCATGAAATCTCTTGATTGTGCAATAAACCTTCAATATTTCCTATTTTTACAAATGCTCCAAAATCGGTAATTGATGTCACAACACCACGGACGACATCTCCAACTTTATGAGAAGCTACAAATGAATCGATTGGTTTAGCACTAAGCTTTTTTAGACTCACACGAAGTCTTTTTTCCTCTTTGTTTATTTCAATTATCTCTACATTGACCTCTTGACCAATAGTAAGATAATCTTGTGGATGCTTCACATTTTTATCCCATGATATCTCTGAAACATGCAAAAATGCTTCCAAATCTTCACCCAAATCGACAAACACACCATAAGGCTCTATATTGCTAACTTGAGCGCTTACAGTATCTCCAACACTAAGTATCTTCTCTATATCTTTCCATGGATCGGGATGGGTGCTTTTGATAGATAGTGAGAGGTGTCGTTTTTTCTTGTCATAATCTAAGCCAATCACACTAACCTCATCACCTTCCGAGAAATACTTTGAAGGGTTTACTGGACCTTTGTGTGAAATTTGAGAATAATGAACCAATCCATCAACACCACCAACATCAACAAAAAGACCATAATTAGTTATCTTTTTGACGACACCTATCAATGGCTCTTTTTTTTCTAATATGGCCGTAGCAACTTCATCGATCTTTTCACTCTCTCTTTCGATAAGCTCTTTTCTAGAGATGATAACAGAGTTTTTATCTTTATCAACTTTTGTAACGATAGCTTTGATTTTTCTACCTATAGCATCTATCTTTTGACTTAGATATGCCAATGTTTTTGGCATAAAAAACTCTAAACCATCGCACTCCACTATGTAGCCACCTTTATTTTTCTTGGTCACTACACCATCTATAATATACTCTTGAGTCTCATCGTAACTCTCTATAAACTCTTTGAGTGCAATTTGTTTTTTTGCTACCTCATAAGAGACCACAGCTCGATCACCACGTGAACCTGTCACAACTACATCTATGTCATCACCCTCAGTAAAAAGCAAAGCACCTTCACCATCACGCAATTGATCCAAAGACATAATTGCCTCTTTTTTTCTACCGATATCGATAATCGCTTGATTGTCTGCTTCGTTTATTTGTACAATTTTACCTGAGACTAGATTGCTCCCTGAGTCTTCCCTCTTAAAAGACTCCTCGAGCATCGCCCCAAAATCTACCTCTTCTATTTCGATATCTTCGAACTTCATACC
>Ga0129302_1002346_pt1 | contig 13601 bp, 12 predicted proteins | sample BlaSprsedimmetaG_FD_94476 | JGI IMG/M metagenome (GOLD analysis project Ga0129302, IMG submission 94476) | Hot spring sediment bacterial and archeal communities from California, USA to study Microbial Dark Matter (Phase II) - Blank Spring... | ecosystem: Environmental > Aquatic > Thermal springs... | reverse complement strand
GGGCGTAACGGAGGTGTCCAATCCCGTCATCACATTCTTCAGCGCTTTGTTGACTCCCAAGCCCGCAACAGAGGGAGAAGGCGAGCCGGTTTCGTTTGGCCTGCTGGCAGGGGTGGTATTGAATGCGCATACGTTGCTGCCGATTGAAGGCGCGGTTATAGCGTTGACGCCGGGTGATTTTCAAGAGACAAGCAATGCTACGGGGACGTTTTTGTTCTTGGAGGTTCCAGCCGGCGAGTATACGGCAAATGTCTCGGCGGACGGGTATGAGGACGCCCATATTGCCACGCAAATTGAAGCGTTGACGCCGGCAACCGTAAACATTTTGTTAACGCCGACGCCCGATCCTGAAGAGGGGGAGCCCGGGCAGACCGGCGCGGTTGCCGGGTTTGTGCTTGACGCCGCAACGCTGGCGCCCGTTCCCTATGCGCAAGTGAGTTTGACGCCGGGGGACAAAGTGACAGAGACCAATATCTTTGGCGCGTTTGTTTTCACAGAGGTTGCTTTTGGCAATTACGTGCTTGGCGTTAATGCGGACGGGTATGAGGACGGTGACCGGAATGTGACGGTGGAAAGCGTCGCGGGCGCCACAGCGACTGTGCTGCTGGAAAAAGAAGGAGAGCCGCCCACCGGTTCAATTGCCGGCATTATAACACGCGCCGATTTTACGTCGCTTCCAATAGCGGGTGCAACGGTGACGCTTATGCCCAATGATATTTCCGCAACAACGAATGCGCTTGGCGCTTATGCCTTTCCTGACTTGGCCTACGGCGAATACACGGTCCACGCCGGCGCGGAGGGCTACGAGTCGTCATCGGAAAATATAACCGTGGATGAACCGGGGTTGATCTCGGTGAACATATCGCTTGTTCCCCTCGAAGGCGAGGCGACCGGCGCCATCGGCGGATTTGTTTATGACGCTTGGACCAGGCTTCCCGTTGAAGACGCCGCCGTTGCGCTTGCGCCGGGGGAAAGGGTTGGCCAAACCAGTATGCTGGGCGCGTTTTTGTTCGACAACCTGCCGTACGGTGAATATAATGTTGAGGTGAGCAAGGAAGGCTATGTCACGGCCACCGAGTCGGCGGAAGTGGACGGCACCGCCGCGTCAATACTTGAAATCGAACTGACCCCGTCCGAGGGTGAGCCCACAGGCGCCATCAGAGGCGTCGTGCTCGATGCAGCCACAAACGTCCCCATTGAAGGCGTCTCGCTCAAGGTTGCTCCGGGTGATTATGAAGCGCAGACCAACGGATTGGGCGCATATAGTTTTACCGGCCTTGTTTACGGGGAATATACGCTCGAAGCCCACGCGGCGGGATACGACCCGGAAATAAGGAATGTAACGGTGGCTAATGCAAATGCCATTCAGAATTTTGCCCTTACCCCCGTGGAGACGGTTGATGAAGGGGAGTCTGAAGGCGAGGGTGAAGGTGAAGATGAAAGCGAAGGCGAAACAGAGGAAGAGACGGGGTGTTGTCGTTGTCGCGACAGCGAAAAGAGTGTGGATTGGATGTTTATTCTAAAAGAGTACTGGTTGTTTGCCGCCGTCATGATCGGGGTGGGCGTGTGGAGTAAACGCCGCTAGCGTCGAAATATAATGGAAGGCGCCGGCGTTGTTACCGCGCCGGATGCGCCGCCGAAGAGAAAGGACGGTTGCCATGATGCGCAACGCATTTACCATGCAGTTGAAGCCGGGCGTGGAAGCGGAATATAAAAGACGACATGATGAAATTTGGCCGGAATTGGCCAAAACGCTTTCCGAAGCGGGCGTATCGGATTACAGCATTTTCCTGGACACGGCCACTGGAAGACTTTTTGCCGTACAGAAATTATCCGATGATAACACGGCGGATGCATTGCCGGAAACTGAAGTGGTTAAGAAATGGTGGGCGTACATGGCGGATTTAATGGATACAAATCCCGACAATTCGCCGGTATGTGTTCCGTTGCGCGAGGTCTTTCATCTCGATTAAGCAATACCCTCGCCCCAATCAGGAGCGCTGGAGTTGCAAGGATAAATGTTGTCATGCTCTATACCCTGAAAGAAGAAGTGGCGTCTCTTGGTGAAGAGCGCTTTTTTGACGGGATGAGCCGGGGCGTTGTGGAGCGCCTGAATGCGTTCGCCTATCACCGGCGTTACGAGCCGCGGCAGATAGTTTACTTCCCGGATGACACCGCCGATTATGTCTATTGGGTGCGTTCCGGACGCGTCAAGATAACCCGTTTGTCTGTTTCCGGACGGGAAATAACCTTCAGGCATCTTTTTCAGGGCGATATGTTCGGCGAGGAGTGTCTGGTGCGAAGGCTGCGCCGTGAAAATTATGCGGAAGCGGTTGTGCCGACATTGCTGACGCTGCTGCGCAGTGAGGATTTTATTCGGATTACGCGGGAAGAACCGGAATTGTGTTATGCTGTAGCCTGTCATCTGTGCAGACGGGCGCTGGATACGGAAACGGTGCTTGCCGAACTCGTGTTTTCCGATGTGCGCACGAGAATAGCGGCGCGTTTGTGGCATCTTTGCCGCCGCGAACAGACCGGCGAAGGGGGGGCGCTGACCGTCACCCATCAAGATATTGCCAATCTTGCCGGCGCCGCGCGCGAAACCGCCACCGTGGCGCTGCACGCTTTGCGCGAAGAAGGCGTCATCGCCATGTCCAACGCCCAGATTCGTGTGTTGCGTCCGGACGAACTGCGACGGCTTGCCGAATTACGTTGATGTTGCGAACCGGCCCCCTCTGAACCGCGATGTGGCGTAAAAAAGCGGTCCTGCTCGGGAATAAAAAAAGGTTTGTGATTGTTACTCCTACCGGTTTTATTAAGAAAGTGGCTATGTTTCTTTGTCCCAACTGACAGGAAGGGATGCGGATGTCTGGGTATGACATGGAAAATGTGCTGACAGTGCTGCTTGCCGGGGGTATGGGCGAACGCTTGTATCCGCTCACCAAAAATCGCGCCAAGCCCGCCGTCCCCTTTGGCGGCATGTATCGCATTATTGATTTTACCCTGTCCAATTGCTTCAATTCTCATTGCCGAAAAATTTGCGTCCTCACGCAATATAAGTCCAACTCGCTTGCGCGTCACGTTAACCGGGGGTGGAACATCATGCACAGCGAGCTGGGCGAATTCATCGAAATCATTCCGCCCCAGATGCGCGTAAACAGCAATTGGTACCAGGGAACGGCGGACGCTATTTATCAGAATCTGTATTCCATCAACCAGACGGACCCGGAGGAGGTTCTGATTGTCAGCGGTGATCATATTTACAAAATGAACTACCAGAAAATGGCGCGCCAACACCGGGAATCCGGCGCGGAACTGACCATTGCCGCAATCGAAGTGCCGGTGAGGGACGCCACCCGGTTCGGCGTATTTGAAATTGACAGTTCGAATCGGGTCGTTGGATTTGAAGAAAAGCCCGAGGAGCCTAAGCCGTTGCCGGACGACCCGACCCGCGCGCTGGCGTCAATGGGCATCTATGTGTTTAACGTGGACGTGTTGCGCGAGGTGGTTTTACGTGACGCTGACATGAGCAACAGCACGCATGATTTCGGCAAAGACGTAATTCCCCGAATGGTGCGTGAAAACAGGGGCGTTTACGCGTATAAGTTTGAGGACGAGAACAAGAAGGAGGCTCAATACTGGCGGGATGTGGGAACCATAGACAGCTATTGGGAAGCCAACATGGACCTCGTGAGCGTGGACCCGCAATTTAACCTGTATGATCGGTCATGGCCGATGCGCACAATCTTGCCCACAATGCCGCCCGCAAAGTTCGTTTTTGCCGAGGTGGGAAATCGCTTTGGCGTCGCCGTGGATTCCATTGTCAGTCCGGGATGCATCGTCAGCGGCGGCATGGTGGACCGGTGTGTGTTGGGGCCGGGAGTGCGCATTAATTCTTATGCCCACGTCCAAGAATCCATCCTACTAAACGGCACGAGTATCGGCAGACACTGTCACATTCGACGCGCCATTATTGAAAAGAATGTGGAAGTGCCCGAGCATACCGTTATCGGGTACAACCTGCAGGAGGATGCCAAAAGATTCCGGATAACGCCCAACGGTGTTGTGGTCGTTGAATCCGCCGACAAATTCTACGGCGCCCACGCGTAATCCATGATGAAGGCGCGGGCGGCGGATGCTGTTCTACGGCAGGTCGCCGGTAAGGGATTCAAGAAAGGCCACCAATGCTTCCGTTTGTTCCAGCGTAATCTTTTTGCCCACTTGATACGTCATCATTACCTCCACCGCCTTGTCAAGCGTTTCCGCTGTTCCGTCATGCAAATACGGAAAGGTAAGTGCAATATTGCGTAGCGTGGGCGTCTTAAGCCTGTACCGGTCATACTCGTTTTCGGTGACGTTGAAGCGCCCATAATCGGCCTCGATAATGTTGCCCCGGGCGCCAAAATAGTCCGCCCGAAGCCCCATCAATTCAAAGGACTTGCCGCCGAGAACAACGCCGGTGTGGCAGGTGGCGCAGCCAAAGTCGTTGAAAAGGCGATACCCTTCCTGTTGCTGCGTGTCGAGCGCGGATACATCGCCTTTCAAAAAATCATCAAACGGCGACGGCGTTATCAAAGTACGCTCAAATGCGGCAATGGCGTCCACAAAGTTTTCCATCGTATAGCCGTCCGGATAGACCTCCAGAAACGATTCCGTAAACGCTTCATCTTCCCGCAGCTTTTCAGTTACTTCGTCCCAGTTCGATGCCATTTCAATGGGATTGTTTACCGGCCCGTCCGCCTGTTCCTCCAAATCGGCGGCGCGACCATCCCAGAATTGCATGAATTGAAAGCCGGAATTGAATACTGTTGGAGCGTTGATGTCGCCCACGGCGCCGCCCACGCCCACGGAAAACTGCAGCTGATCCGTACCGCCTTTGGCCAGATCATGGCAGGACGCGCAGGAAATGGTGTTGTCTTTGGACAAGCGAACGTCATGGAACAATTTATCCCCCAATGCAACTTTTGCAGGGTCTTCATTCGTAGATTCGGGCAACGGTTGTATACCGCGGCGCATCACCTCCGGGGGATTGCCCGGGGTCGCATGATGGGTAATGCGTTCGCTATAGACCCACCTCAGCAGAGTGTCCCTGTCCGACGTGGTCAGAAAATGGTTCCAGTGCATAAGCAGGTAGGGCGGCGGCGGCATGGAACCCTGTTCAATGACATATTCCAATTTTGACAGCGCCACTTCGGATATGGGCCCCGGGGCTTCCGGGAAAAAATCACGAATGTAGTCTGCGTGCTTCATGCCGACAAGGATGTCGTGCTCGATGAGGCGTCCCGCAATGGGGAATTTACCGTACCACGGCAATTGCACTTCACTGGTGTGGCAATGCACGCATTTCTTTTCCAAAATGTCGAGCGCATCCGCCAGTAACGGGTTGTCCGTTTTAATGGATGCGAGACGGCTTGCAGGCAGCGGGATAAACAAATTTGCCACAGGAAATGCCATACCCGCAATACAAGCAAGAATAATAACGATTACCAATCTGTTCCGCATCATACATTCCTTAATGTTGTTTAATGTTGTTCATAGTAAAGCGTAAGAAAAGTATACTGTTTGCGCCAAAGAAATGCAAACACACATGTGCAAAACATTTGCGAAACGGACAAATCGCCACTATGGTCAAGCCGACGCCACCTCTTTTGTCAGCGCCCAGAATTCGCGTATCCGTTCGTCGGAGGTGCTTGCTTCAATATCAGCTATGACCACGTCGCAGGGACCGAGTTCAGAATGGATGCGCCGGAGATCGGCGCGAAGCCGCTCCAAGGAGTTGCTCGCCAGGGCCATGGGCGTATACATCAGCGCGCGGCGGGTATTTGGACATGCTTCACGCGCTTTTGCCAAGTTTGATTCCAGTCCCATATCCACATAATCCAACGGTTTGATTTTCGCGTAATCCCGGATGTAGGGATCAACCTTCCATGCGCAGTTGTGAACACCGAAGCGGGGAAATGCGTCGGCAATCCGTTGATCGCACGGAAGGAGAAATTCCCTGTATTGCTCCGGCGACACCATGTTGACAAGGCAATTGCTCACAGTGGCGTGATCTACCACAATGCCTGTAGCCGCCTGCCGCGCATACACCAAGTGCATGCCGTGTATCATAGTCTCTGTAATGATGGCGAAAAGATGCGTTGCCAGCTCCGGGTTGATGACAAGGTCCGTTAAGATTTCCGGTCCGCGAATGCGGTAAGCGTTGTTTAATACGCCCTGCCAGTTCAAATATCCTTCGATGCGCCCGAATTCCTTTTCAATGGCGTCAAGCTGCTCCATAAGCAGGGAAAAGAAACGGGAATCTTCCAGTCGCAGCGTGGACATGGCGCGAATTTGTTCTTCCGATAGATGCGCATGAGCGGCGGCCGGCCAGTTGTCTTGGTAATATTCAATGGGAACGCCGAATATGCCCGCCACCACCAGAGCGCCGAAGGCCCCGTCCAGATTCCCGGCGGGCATGGCGTCAAAATCGCCGCCAATGGGGATGTCAGGGAATTGTTTGCGCAATTCTCGCCGCATTTGCGTCACCGTTTTTGCCCGATAAACGGGATCGGCGTGCCAGCGTTCCGAAAAATCAATATCCAGACGCTGTCGGTACCATCGCGGCGTGAATCCGAATTCCACCCGCAAAGACGATTCGCTGCCGTCACAAGGACGCCGCGTCGCGGGCGCCCCGGGCGCGATGTAACTGCGAAGGCCGTGCGGTTGGGTTTCCATTGGCGGCTATTTCCTCATATTCAAGGGAACGTGAATGTGATCATATGGTTGTTGGACTGTATGCGCATTATCTGTTTGTTAATACTCGAACAGTTGATATACACTGGCCACACGAAACATGGTAAAGGACATGGAGGAAGGACATCAAACATTATGTCCCTTTTGATTATGTTGATAACAGCCGCTTTTTCAGCGCCGCCAGACGATTCGCGCAACATACCGCCAGCCCCCATCCCTTTTTTCGTTGACCTGCCTTTGGCGCATGGGTTCCGTTTGTCAGCCGTGCGCTCTTCCTTGTCGCCGGTTGAAATCGGCGCCATACTTGTTGCAGACGCAGGTCAGTCGCCGCAATGGCGGCTGGCGCAGTGGGGGACGCGCTTTTCTCTGGAATCCGTTCGGGAAAATGTGTTGCCGGACGGAACGCGGTTGATGGAGAACGAGGGGAAACGGGTGAAGATACTGCCGGGCGGTCTTGACGGAGAGGGTGTCTGGCTCGAAGTGCGCGGCGGCGCGGAGTATGGCGGCAGGATGCGCGCCTACGGCGAGTCATGGCCGCACCTGCTCATCGAGCAGCAATTGGAGCCGCGTCCCTTCCATGAGTTTTCGTCTTTGGCGTTTCGTGTGTCGTTTTGTGTTGAAAAATGCGAAGCCGCCACCGAACAGCCTTTGGACAACGGCCTGCACACCGCCCATATTAACGCATTCTGGACGGTTCACAACATGAATCCGGACAGCGCCGACTACAGGAACATGATTTGGTTCGGGCTGCCCCTTTATGATGTGCGTTATCCAATACCGCCGGGACATCAGGCGCTGGACAAGGGACAGGCGGACGCCACCGACAAGTTCATCTACACTGTTGAAGGGAAGCGTTTTTTTGAAAAGCCTGTTCTACCCGGTCAATGGTATGTCCTTTCCTGCGATATGCTGCCGCTGTTGCGAGAGGCGCTGGAAGCGGCGCAGTTGCGCGGCTTCATGACCCGCACCCGGTTTGAAGATATTGCGGCCACAAGTTTCAATCTGGGCTGGGAGGCGCCCGGTCCTTATGATTGCGCCATTACGCTCCGCAGTTTGAAATTATACGGCTTGGAAAAGACTGTCAGGTGAGCCGTGTTGTTTTATGGAATGAAATGTCAGACTGTTTATGTTCAATGAAAAAGACTTGGCTTGAAAGACGATACAGGCATAACGGAGAGCACAATGGCGACTATTGAATGGACTAATGATTTGTCAGTGGGTATTGGTTTGATTGACGGGCAGCACAAAATGTTGCTCAAGCATCTGAATGATTTTGCGGCGGCGGTCTCTTCCCATCAAGGGCCGGTTGCCATTTCGTCCACGCTGGATTTCTTGATAAATTACACCAATTTCCATTTTGAGGAAGAAGAAAAGCACATGACGTGGACCAAATTTCCGGGGCTTGACGCGCAGAAACGGGAGCACGAGGAGTTCAGAAAAACACTTGCCAATATGGAAGCGGTATTCAAGGAAGACGGCGCCACCCATGAACTCGCCGAAGATATGGACAATCTTCTGGTGAATTGGCTGCTCAAACATATCCGGGGAGTGGATATGGAGTTTGGCAAATTTTTGCGCGAAAAGGGCGTCTCGATTAATGATGCAGAATAGTTGAACACGCCGTTGTATGCCCGAGTACGCGCTGCGTCCCCGCCTTGGAAGTGGATACGGAAAGTTGCGGCGTGTATATTGGAAATTATGGAAGCTGTGGGGAGGCGCGCCTTTGTGGTAACGGAATATTCTGGCCGCTGGGAGCGCGCTGCATCTTTTTTGAAAGAATCCTGATAGGTATTTAGAAGATTTGCCTGGGAGGCGCCCGGAACGCTGTGTATTCGCCAGTATGGGGGCACCCCAAAATGCTGATTTGATTTCGGCCGTCTCTCTTTGTATAATTACCCTTCGGTATATAATGTTCCCAATGATTTTCCTATGCGACGAGAGGAAGCGACCATATCCGGAGATTCGGGAAGACGTGCCTTTTTTGTCGCAAAATCTAACAGGGTTGCGGACACTACTGGGAAGACGCTATGGCTGAGTATACAATTCAAAAAGGGCTTGATATCCCCATTGCGGGAGAGCCGGGAGCGGAAATAACGGATAAAAAGGTTCGGCATGTTGCCGTGGTGGCGCCGGATTATGTGGGGATGAAACCTCGCATGATGATTCAGCCGGGAAATCCCGTCAAACGGGGCACGCCGCTTTTTGAAAACAAGAAAACGCCGGGCGTGTTGTTTACCGCTCCGGGCGCGGGCACGGTGCTTGCGGTCAATCGCGGAGAACGGCGCGCATTGCAGACGGTGGTCATCGAGCTGAGCGAAAGTGAGCGGGAGGGGACGCCTTCGGATAACGATTTCGCAGGTTTTGCGGCGCACACCGGCAAAGCGCCCGGCGATTACACGCGTGAAGAAGCGGTTTCGCTGCTGGTTGAATCGGGTTTGTGGACCGCCCTTCGCACGCGTCCTTACAGTAAATCGCCCGCCATTGACGCCGCGCCCCATTCGATTTTTATCAACGCCTGCGATACCAATCCGCTCGCGCCGTCCATGGACGCCGTGCTTGACGGACGCCGGGATGCGCTGGACGCCGGGGTGCGGCTGATTTCAAAACTGACTGAAGGCAAGGTGTTTTTTTGCAAGATGCGCGGCACGGAACTCGCGCCTGCGTCGCCCCCGGGCAATGTCAGCATCGAGGTCTTTTCGGGGCCCCACCCCGCCGGCACAGTGGGCGTACACATCGGCGCGCTTGACCCGGTCAGCCGCGCAAAGACTGTGTGGCACATTGGTTTGCAGGATTTGCTCAACATCGGGGCCACCGTGCTGACGGGCAAACTGGACGTAAGCCGCGTGGTCAGCCTTGCCGGGCCGGGCGTGAACCAACCGCGTCTTCTGCGAACGAGATTGGGCGCCTCGGTGGATGAATTGACCGAAGGTGAACTGGCTCCCGGCGAGAACCGCGTGATTTCCGGATCGGTGTTAAACGGACGCGCCGCAATGGGCGAGGCGCTGGGGTTTCTTGGGCGGTTCCATAACGGGATTTCCGCGCTGGCCGAAGGCCGTGAACGGGAGTTTATGGGCTGGCTCGCGCCGGGCGCCGACAAGTTTTCCCTCAGCCGTTTGTTCCTTTCCGTTCTGTCGCCCGGCAGGAAATTCAACTTTACCACGACCACCAACGGCAGCCCCCGCGCGATTGTGCCCATCGGCCTGTATGAGCAGGTGATGCCGCTGGACATATTACCCACGTTTTTGCTGCGTTCCCTGTGCGTGGACGACATAGAAACCGCCGAGAAACTGGGTTGCCTTGAATTGGATGAAGAAGATTTGGCCCTTTGCAGTTTTGTGGACCCGGGCAAGACGGACTTCGGCCCGTTGCTGCGACGGAACCTTGAACTGATAGAAAGAGAAGGGTAACACGCGCCCATGAAATTCTTACGCAACTTGATGGACATGCCAAGGCCGCTTTTTGAAAAAGGCGGCAAACTCGAGATTTTCTATCCCTTGTACGAGGCGATAGACACATTCAATTTCACGCCGGGAAAAGTAACTGCGGGCGCGCCCCATGTGCGCGACGCGCTTGATTTGAAGCGGCTGATGATGACGGTGGTCATTGCGCTGTTTCCGGCCATTTTGGCTGGATTGTGGAATGTGGGTTATCAGGTTAATGCCGCGCTGGCGGCGGGCGCCACCCCGGAAGGCTGGCGCGCCGCTATTATCAGCGCGGTGGGACTGGGGTTCAATCCCGGTAATCCGCTGGCGTGTTTTGCCCATGGCGCGCTGTATTTTCTGCCCATATTCATCGTAACCTTCGCTGTGGGCGGCGGTATCGAGGTGTTGTTCGCGATGATCAACAAGCATGAGGTGAACGAGGGATTCTTTGTTACGGGTTTCCTCATTCCGTTGATCCTGCCCCCGACGATTCCGCTTTGGCAGGTGGCGCTTGCCACCGCGTTTGGCGTGATCATCGGAAAGGAAGCGTTCGGCGGTACGGGCATGAACATTTTCAACCCGGCGCTGGTTGCGCGCGCCTTTCTCTATTTCGCCTATCCCGCACAAAACTCCGGCGAGGATGTCTGGGTCCCGGTCGCCGCGGAAAAAGCGGTGGACGGGTTCAGCGGCGCGACACTGCTGGCGAGAGTAGCCGAGATTGATCCCGGCGCTTCGGACAAGGCTTATCAGGCGGCCGTTACCGCCATGGAAATAAACGGACGCGCCGCCACTTGGCTTGACGCCTTTCTGGGTTCGATACCCGGCTCCATCGGCGAAACCTCGACATTGGCGTGCCTGTTGGGCGCGGCGTTGCTGATCTTCACGGGCGTGGCGTCGTGGCGCATCATGGCGGCCATGTTCGGCGGCGGCCTCGTAATGACGCTGCTTCTGAATCTGGCGGGCTCCCAGACCAATGAAATGATGAATCTCCCCTTCCACTGGCACTTTGTGATCGGCGGGTTTGCCTTCGGCATGGTGTTCATGGCCACCGAACCGGTTACCGCCGCGTACACGCAGCTGGGCAAGTATGTTTACGGCGCGGGCATCGGCGTGATGGCCATTCTTGTGCGCGTTGTGAACCCCGCTTTCCCGGAAGGGATCATGCTTGCCATTTTGTTCATGAACCTCATGGCGCCTTTGATTGACCATGTGATTGTTACCAAACACATCAGCAGGAGGGTCGCGCGCAGTGCAGTATAGTATGAAATATATATTTGGCTTTGCCGCCGCAGTTTGTTTTGTCTGTTCGATTCTCATTTCGACTGCAAATGTGGCGCTGCGTGAACGGCAGGAAGTCAACAAATTATTGGATAAACAGAAAAGCGTTCTCCAGGCTGCGTGGTTGGTGCAGCCGGGAGAAAAGGTGGACCGCGCCCGTGTCGAGGAAATCTTTCAGAACATCCGGCCCCGTGTGCTTGATGTGACAACCGGCCAGTTGTTGGACGCTGCCGGGGAGGATGAGTTTGACGAGAGCAAAGCGCCGGAAATGCCCGCTCCGGACAACAATGCGGGCATACGCACCATGCCTGAAAAAGTGCAAATTTACGAGGTGATGGAAGACGGCCGGGTAACCATGCTGGTGCTGCCCATTGTCGGCAAAGGATTATGGTCCACCATGAAGGGGTTCCTTGCGTTGGATGCGGATGGACGCACCATCCGCGGATTGACCTATTATGAACAGGCTGAAACGCCCGGATTGGGCGGAGAAGTGGATAATCCACGCTGGAAGGCGCTGTGGCCGGGACGTCTCGCGTATGACGACGCGGGGAAACCCGCTATACAAGTGATAAAAGGGCCGGCAGGCACACCCGAGGAAGCTCCCTACGAGGTGGACGGACTCAGCGGCGCCACGCTCACCAGCCGCGGTGTTACCAATATGTTGCAATTCTGGCTTGGAGAAAACGGCTACGCGCCTTTCCTGAAATCGTTCGGGAAAAGCGGGAGGGCATGACAACATGAAACTAAGTCGAAAAGAAAAAGAAGCGCTCGTTGACCCGCTGTTTAACAACAATCCCATTGCGCTGCAGGTGCTGGGCATCTGTTCGGCGCTGGCCGTTACCACAAACATGGCGACGGCGCTGGTAATGAGCATGGCGGTGGTATTTGTAACGGCGGGCAGCTCGACCGTGGTAAGTTTCCTGCGCAACAATATCCCGCCCAACATTCGAATCATCGTGCAGTTGTCCGTTATCGCGTCTTTTGTGATACTCACCGACCAGATATTGAAGGCGTACTTGTTTGACATCAGCAAACAGCTTTCCGTGTTTGTCGGGCTGATTATCACCAACTGCATCGTGATGGGCCGCGCCGAGGCGTATGCGATGCAGAACGGCCCCTGGTTGAGTTTTCTGGACGGCGTCGGCAATGCCCTCGGCTACACGCTCATTCTGGTTGCGGTGGGTTTCTTCCGCGAATTGTTCGGCGCCGGCTCCCTTTTCGGCTTCGTTATCCTGCGTCCGGTAACCGCCGGAGGATGGTATGAGCCAAACGGACTGATGTTGCTCGCGCCGAGCGCTTTCTTCCTGATAGGCGTTATCATCTGGGTGTTGCGTGTATGGAAACCCGAGCAAGTGGAGAATTCATGATATGGAACATTATTTGAGTCTCCTGATCAAATCCATTTTTATCGAAAATATGGCGTTGGCCTTTTTTCTGGGCATGTGTTCGTTTCTCGCCTGCTCGAAAAAAGTTGAAAATGCGTTCGGACTGGGACTTGCCGTTACGTTCGTGCTTACCATTACCGTGCCCATTAACTATCTGGTGTACAACTATCTGATGGCGCCGGGCGCGATGGCGTGGATTCACCCGTCGCTTGCCAATGTGGATATATCTTTCTTGTATTTCTTGAGCTTCATCGGCGTTATTGCCGCCATAGTGCAAATTGTTGAGATGATACTCGACAAGTACGTGCCGAAACTGTACGCCGCGCTGGGAATATTCCTGCCGCTGATCGCCGTAAACTGCGCCATACTCGGCGCGTCTCTGTTTATGGTGGAACGCTCCTACAACCTTGGAGAAAGCTTGGTGTATGGTTTTGGCTCGGGTGTCGGCTGGGCAATTGCAATTACGGCTTTGGCGGGCATCCGCGAGCGTATGCGCTACAGTCATGTGCCCGACGGGCTGCGCGGCCTCGGCATTGCCTTTGTGTTAACCGGCCTGATGGCAATTGGATTCATGGCATTTTCGGGCATTCAGCTCTAACCGATAGAGGAGACTTCCTTCATGGGCGGTCTGATTACCATTGTAATGGGCGTGGTCATGTTTTGCGGCGTGGTGCTGTCGCTCGTGGGTGTGCTGCTTGCGGCAAAGGCGAAACTTGTGCCGTCGGGCGACGTGCGCATTCTCATCAACGAGGACGCCGAAAAGGCGATTACCACGCCCGCC
>Ga0129302_1002342_pt1 | contig 13618 bp, 8 predicted proteins | sample BlaSprsedimmetaG_FD_94476 | JGI IMG/M metagenome (GOLD analysis project Ga0129302, IMG submission 94476) | Hot spring sediment bacterial and archeal communities from California, USA to study Microbial Dark Matter (Phase II) - Blank Spring... | ecosystem: Environmental > Aquatic > Thermal springs... | reverse complement strand
TCTCCATTCTGGGGATCAACCTCTCGATGGACGCCTACGGGCCGATTTCCGATAACGCCGGCGGCATCGCCCAGATGAGCAGTCAACCGGCGGGGATCCGGGAGATCACCGATCGCCTGGACGCGGTGGGCAACACCACGGCTGCCATCGGCAAGTCCTTCGCCGCCGCCGCCGCCACCGCCGCCGCCGCCCTTTCCCTGCTGGCTGCCTATTCCGAGGCGGCCCAGATTGAGCACCTGGACATCCGAGAACCTCATGTGATGGCGGGCCTGTTGATCGGCGGTGTGCTGCCGGCCCTCTTCTCGGCGATGGTGATCCATTCGGTCGACCGGACCGCACAGTCGATCGCCCTGGAGGTGCGGCGGCAGTTCCGGGAGATTCGCGGCCTGATGGCGGGCGAGAACCCGCCGGATTACGGGCGCTGCGTCGACATCGCCACCAAGGGCGCGCTGAACCGGTTGGCGCTGCCGTGCCTGTTGGCGATTGGCATCCCCTTTCTCGTCGTCTTCACGTTGGGGCCGGAGGCATTGGCCGGCCTGCTGGCGGGCTGCATCGTGGGCGGCATCTTCCTGGCCCTCTTCATGGCCAACGCCGGCGGCGCCTGGGACAACGCCAAGAAGCGGATTGAGGCGGGAGAGGCGGGCGGCAAGGGGTCTCTGGCCCACAAGGCCAGCGTGATCGGTGACACGGTGGGCGCCCCGCTCAAGGACACCGCTGGCCCGACCCTCGATATTCTGGTACAATTGATGGCGACTGTCTCGTTGGCCTTCGTCCCGCTGTTTGAGAAATTCATCAGATGAATCATAGGAGGCGTTCATGAACGTGCAGCAGAATCTGTACGATCTGGCCCGCGAGCACCTCGACGCGGGTGACATGCAAGCGCTCAAGGCCGTGCTCGATCAGGCTGATATGGACGATCTGCGGGCGCTGATCGAGAACCTGGCGCCCAGGGAGCGGGTGCTTCCCTTTCGCCTGCTCGGCAAGGATCGCGCGCTGGCGCTGTTCGAGCAGCTCGACGTCGAGCAGCGGCAGGACTTGATCGCCTCCTTCACCCAGGAGCGGGCGAACGACATTTTCGGCGCGTTGGATCCGGACGATCGCGCCCGCTTGCTGGATGAGCTGCCGGCCGCCGTCGCCAAACGGCTGGTCGAGGCACTGCCGCCGACTGAACGGTCCCAGGTCAACCTGTTGTTGGGATACAAACCGGAGACCGCCGGGCGGATCATGACGCCCAAGTATGTACGTCTGATGCAGGAGATGACCGTCGCCGAAGCGCTCGAAAAGGTGCGCCGCGTGGGACGTGAACAGGACGACATCCACACCCTCTACGTGACCGACGCCGAACGGCGACTGCTGGGCCAAATCTCGCTGAACGAACTGATCCTGGCCCAGCCTGAGGAACGTATCGCCTCGTTGATGGACATCGATCTATTGTGGGCGACGACCGAGACTGACCAGGAGGAGGCGGCCCGTCTGCTCCAGCACCACGACCTATTGAGCTTGCCCGTGGTCGACCAGGGCCAGCGGCTGGTGGGCGTGATCACCATCGACGACGCGATGGAGATCATGGAGGAAGAGGTCACGGAGGATTTCTTCGACAAGGCCGCCCTGGCCTCGTTCACGGGGCGTGAGACCGGACGCAGTTATCGTCTGGCGAATGGATCGCTGCGCGACATCTGGCCGGTGCGGATGCCATTTCTATTGATCGCGATGGTCGGGGGATTGCTCGCCGGTACGGTCATCGGCGCTTTTGAGCACACGATCGGGAGCATTCCGATGCTGGCGATCTTCATTCCGGTCGTGATGGATATGGGCGGAAACGCTGGCACCCAATCGTCGACCATCTTCGCCCGCGCGCTGGCGTTGGGGCACATCAACCTGCGGCGCTTCGGCGTCCACCTGCTGCGCGAGATGAGCGTCGGCCTGTCGATCGGCGCGGTGCTGGGCGTCGTGACCGGCGTCATCGCGGCGCTTTGGCAGGGCGTCCCGGCGCTTGGCCTGGTCGTTGGCCTTTCGTTGATGTTTACCACTGCACTGGCGACCACGCTCGGTTTTTTGATCCCCTACGTGCTGGTGCGGGTGGGCGCCGATCCGGCCGCCGGCGCTGACCCGATCATTACCACCATCAAGGACATCACCGGGCTGTTGATCTATTTTTTCCTGGCCTACTTTTTGCTCGGGCCAATGCTCTTGTGATGGGTGGTTTGAGAACGCGGATTTTGGGGATGGGCGGATTTGGGCCGCTCTCGATCCGCCAATCCTGTATATCCGTGTTCTTTCTCAAGGTTCTTTCTCAACAACTGGAGGAAACAGAGGGGGTAGACGTATGAAGAAAAGATACTGGGCTTTGTTTTTGTTGTCTCTGTTGTTTTTGGGCGTCTTTCCGCCGTCAGTTGGCGCGGCGAATGGACCGGTGATGCTGCTCGAATTGGATGGCGTGATCAACCCATTCTCGGCGCGCTACCTCGAACGCGGGCTGCGGCTGGCGGAACAGCGCGGCGCGCAGGTGCTCGTCATCACTCTCGACACGCCCGGCGGGCTGGAGTCCGCCATGCGCGACATCGTCCAACTGTTGCTCAACGCGCCGCTGCCCACCGTCGTCTACGTGACGCCCGGCGGCGCGCGGGCGACCTCGGCTGGCATGTTTGTGCTGTTGGCGGCTGACGTGGCGGTCATGGCGCCCGCGACCCACGTTGGTTCCGCCCATCCCGTGCCCCTGGGCGCTGAGATCAGCGACGTGATGGACGAGAAGATGACGGCTGACGCCGCCGCCCTGGTGCGCAGCGTGGCTACCCGGCGGGAGCGCAACGCCGACTGGGCCGAGCGGGCAGTGCGCGAGAATCTCTCCGTCACCGCCGACGAGGCGCTGGAACTGCACGTGATCGACCTGTTGGCCGATGACGTGGATGATCTGTTGCGCCGCCTGGACGGGCGCCAGGTCGCCGGGGTGTCGTTGCAGACGGCGGAAGCTATCGTGATGGCGCAACCGATGAACCTGAGCGAGCGTTTCTTCCACGTCATCACCGAACCGAACGTCGCTTACCTGCTGCTTTCGTTGGGCACCCTGTTGCTGCTGGCCGAACTGGCCGATCCGGGATTGAGCGTGGCGGGAGCGGGGGCCGTCATCGCCTACATCGTGGCTTTTATGGCATTGGGCAACCTGCCGGTGAACTGGGCCGCCATTGGGTTGTTGGCCCTCTCCGTCGTCTTTTTCGTCGTTGGCCTGCTTACCGACACCGAGGCGGTCGTGACAGTTATCGGGCTGGTACCCTTCATCCTGGGTTCGTTGCTGCTCTTTGCGCCCATCACGCCGACCTCGCCGGCGATGCCCACCGTGCGGGTCAGCCCCTGGCTGATCGTCGTGATGGCCCTCGGCATGATCGCGTTCAGCGTCCTGGTGTTGCGGGTCATCCTCATCGCCAACCGTATGCCCGTCCGGGCCGGCGCGCAGCGCTTGGTCGGGCAGCAGGGCGTCGCGTTGACCGACCTGGCGCCGGCGGGGCAGGTGCGCGTCGATCTGCAGGATTGGAGCGCCGTCGCCACGACGGGGGAGATTCACGCCGGCGATCCCGTGCGCGTCACTGGTATATCCGGCGTACGTTTGCAAGTTGTATCGGCAGATGCAGACTCCGAACGTACAGATTCTCAGAGTCTGCCACAAGGTAACGAGGAGGTGTAACGATGGATCTGTTTATTGTTGGGTTCCTATTATTGTTGGGTTTGATCGTGGTGACGATGGCGGTCCGCATCGTGCCGGAATACCGCCGCTTGGTCGTCTTTCGCCTGGGCCGTTGTGTGGGAGAGAAAGGGCCGGGGCTGGTCTTTCTGATTCCCTTCATCGACCGCGGGGAGGTGGTCGATCTGCGAGAGGTCTATTTCGACGTGCCGCCCCAGACTTGCATCACTGCTGACAATGCCTCGATCTCGATCGACTTTCTGGTCTACGACAAGGTCATCGACCCGATGCGCAGTGTCCTGGAGGTGGAGAACTTCACCGGGGCGGCGCGCGGCCTGGCGATCACTACCCTGCGCGCGGTGGTCGGCGCGATGGACCTGGACGACGTGCTCTCCAAGCGGGACGAGATCAACCGTATCCTGCACGAGAAGCTGGACGACGTCACCGATCGGTGGGGTATCCGTGTGATGGCGGTCGAGATCCGCGAGGTCGTCCCGCCGAAGCAGATCGAAGAGGCGATGACGCGCCAGATGGCGGCTGAGCGGAACCGGCGCGCGGTCGTGGCCGAGGCGAACGGTCAGCGCGAAGCGGCCGTGACTGTGGCCGAGGGTGACAAGCAGGCTGCGATCCTCAAGGCCGAGGGCGACAAGCAGGCGACGATCCTCCAATCGGAGGGCGACCGGCAGGCCGCGATCTTGCGGGCCGAGGGTTTCGCGCTGGCGTTGAACGAGATCTACAAGATCGCCCAGGGCGTCGATAGCAAGACGATGACGCTCCAGTACCTGGACGCGCTCAAGGCGCTGGGCGAAGGCGAATCGACCAAGTTCGTCATCCCGACCGAGTTCGTGAATTTGGTGCAACCGCTGATGGCGAACGCCCGGCAGGCGCACATAGAAAAGCCCGGTTCGTAAGCGTTGTTCTGGATGGGAGGGTGGGCTGAGAAGCTCGCCCTCCCTTTGGGTTAATTCTGTAGTTATTGAGAAGATACGCCCAGCATACGTGTGCAGAGCGGATCATAATCCGCGTGGTGACAGAAGCCAACACGTCGCCTGCAAGTGGCCGGATTATGATCCGGCTTCCGGATTGTGATCCGGCGAGCACAAGGTGAGCAGTTGCTTCGCATCAATAAAACTCGAGCGGGAGACTACCCATGATTAGAGGGAATATGGAACGAGCTTGGCACACGCTAGATGTTGAGGAGACGTTCGACGTCCTGGAATCCAGCCGTCATGGCCTGAGCCCGGCCGAGGTCGAGCGCCGTCTGGAAGAATACGGGCCGAACGAGATCGAGAGCGCCGAAGGGGTCAGCAAGCTCGAGATCCTCTGGGCGCAGGTCAAGAACCCGCTGGTCTTCGTGCTGTTGATGGCGGCTGCGATCTCGCTGGTCGCCGGCAAGACGGCCGATGCGATTGTGATCGGCGTCGTCATCATCGTCAATACATTGATCGGCTTCTTCCAGGAATACCGGGCGGAGGAGGCCCTGCAAACGCTGAAATCCCAGGCCGCGCCGGAGGCCGATGTGCTGCGCGATTGCCCGGATGAGGGCGATTGCATCGAGATGAGCGTCCCGGCGACAGAGATCGTGCCTGGGGACGTCATTCTGCTGGACGCCGGGGCCAAGGTGCCAGCCGACGCCCGCCTCTTTGAGGCGCCCAACCTCGAGGTCGACGAGGCCATGCTCACCGGTGAATCGCTCTCGGTGCGCAAAACGGTCGAGCCGCTGGAGGGCGAACTGCCCACGGCAGAGCGCACCAACCTCGTCTACGGCGGCACCATCGTCACCAACGGGCGCGGCCGGGCGATCATCTACGCCACCGGCGCCCAGACCGAGATGGGCAAGATCGCCACGTTGATCCAGGAGACGGAGAAAGTCGAGTCACCGCTGCAGAAGCAGACGCTCGATCTGGGCAAGAAATTGGGTATACTGGCGGTCAGCGTGGCTGCGATGACGTTGATCTTGGGAATAATTCGTGGGCTGGAATGGCAGGAAATCTTCCTGTTCGCGCTGGCCTCGGCCGTCTCCTCGATCCCCGAGGGGTTGCCGGCGGTGATGAGCATCACACTGGCAGTGGGCGTCAATCGCATGGCCAAGCGCAACGCCATCATCCGCCGGTTGCCGGCGGTCGATACGCTCGGCGCGGCGACCGTCATCTGCAGCGACAAGACCGGCACGCTGACGACGAACCAGATGACGGTGCAGCAAATCATGGCGGGCGGCAAGACGATCCACGTCACCGGCGTTGGCTTTGCCCCCAAGGGGCGTTTCGAGCGGGATGGCGAGCGCTTCGATCCCACCTCCGACCCCGACGTGCGCCTGGCCTTGCACGTCGGTGCACTGTGTAACAATGCGCGCCTGGTGCAGCATCATTACAACGGCAAGGTCGAATGGGAGATTCGCGGCGATCCCACCGAGGGCGCGTTTGTGGTTGCGACGGCCAAGGCCGGCCAGCACAAGGAAGGGTTGGAGGATCGATTTCATCGGATCGACGAGATTCCCTTCAGCTCCCAGCGCAAGTTCATGGCGACGTTTCACCGGACATCCGAGGGCAGGGTGTGGGTGCTGGTCAAGGGCGCGCCCGAGACGGTGCTCGAACTCTGCCCCAAAATCCGCGAGAACGGTGAGGCGCGTCCGCTGGAGGACGAGGACCGGGAACACCTGTTGGATGAGAACCACCGTATGGCGAGCGAGGCGCTGCGGGTGCTGGGACTGGCTTATCAGATTATCGAGCCGGACGAGGTGGAGCGCTTCAAGGAGGATCTCGAATATGGGCACGACGTCGAGATGGTCTTTGCCGGGCTGACCGGCATGATGGATCCGCCGCGCGCCGAGGTGCCCGAGGCAGTGAGGCGCTGCAAGCGGGCCGGCGTACGGGTCATCATGGCGACTGGCGACCACAGGCTGACCGGAGAGGCGATCGCGCGCGAGGTGGGCATCCTTGAGGGGGAAAGTGAGGGTAAGGTATTCACCGGGCCTGCCGTGGAAGGGATGAGCGACGACGAACTGGACGACGTGATCGAGCAGGCGGCGGTCTTCGCCCGCGTCTCCCCGGAGCACAAGCACCGCATCGTCGGGTCGCTGCAAAGACAGGGGCACGTGGTGGCGATGACGGGCGATGGCGTCAACGACGCGCCGGCGCTGCAAGCGGCCGAGATCGGCGTCGCCATGGGCATCACCGGCACCGACGTGACCAAAGAGACGGCCGAGATGGTGCTGACCGACGATAACTTTAGCAGCATCGTCAACGCCATCGATGAGGGGCGCGTCGTCTTCCAGAACGTGCGCAAGGTGGTCAAGTTCCTCCTGGCGACCAACATCGGCGAGGATTTGACTCTGGTGAGCACGTTGGCCTTCTTGCCATCCCACGGCCTGCCTATCACCCCGGTGCAGATCCTGTGGGTCAACCTGGTGACCGACGGCATCCTGGACATCACGATTGCTCTGGAGCCGAAGGAGGGCGACGTGATGGACGAGCCGCCCCGCAAACCCGATACGCGCATCATCAACCGCGAGATCCTGATCAATATCGCCTACGTGGCGTTGTTCATGGCGATTGGGACGCTGGGGGTGTTCATCTGGGCGGATCGCAACGGCAACCTCGCGTATTCCCAGACGATGGCGTTTACCACCCTGGCCATGTTCCAGGTCTTCAACTCGCTCAACTGCCGCTCGCGCGACAAATCGGTCTTCCAACTGGGGTTTTTCAGCAACCGGTATCTGATCGGCGCTATCGTGCTCTCGATCCTGTTGCAGATCCTGGCTGAGTACGTGCCATTCATGCAGGCGGCGCTGGGCACCGTGCCGCTCGGTTGGCAGGATTGGGGATTAATCGTGCTGGTCTCCAGCTCGATCTTCGTGGCTGACGAGATCAGGAAGTTTGTCTCTATGAAAAGGCGATAGACTCGGGGGCGAGGTGAGCGGCAAACAGACGGTGAACGTGTTTGACAGGGCCAGCCGTTTGCTTCACCGCAGTGGGAAGATGGCTAAGAGCAACTCACTCACGAACATCGCGCCGCTCAATCCGAAGGGAAAGCTGCCCCGCTGTCCCACCACGGCCAGGGCGTGGAGGCCGAGAATGACGGGGAATAACGGCAGGACGATCGCGATGAAGCCCAGTTCGGGGCTCAACTGCATAGAGAGGAAGAGACATCCGATCAGCACGCTGCTGTGAGCCAAGCACCAACCGAGTCGTCCGAGCGCGCCAGATTCTTGCGCCGTCTCATCGGCCGTCTCATCGGCCGTCTCGCCGGTTGCCAGGAACCAGGGCAGCAAGAGTGCTGTTCCCAACGGCCAGAGCAGCAAACCTCGGGGAATCAGCAGCCAGGGTAGCCAGATCAATTGTCCAAGCAATCCAACGCCCAGCCACAGGGCAGTGAAAGCCATCAGCCCTCCCACGTGATTTGTTCATCTTCTTTTGTCCTCGTCTCTATTTTGCCACAAAAGGTAAGTTTTTGGTATCTTCTCAATAAGTTGGGGAGCTGTGGCCGGTCTCCCGACCGAGCCACAGCGGGCACGGTCAGGAGACCGGCCCGAGCGAGTTTGCCCCGGTTTATTGAGATGATACAGTTTTTGCAATGATTTACACGTGATGGCCCATCACGTTTCTGAATCACCGAGATCGTGCTATAATTCGGGAGTAACTGCTCAGCCTACGTGTGCAGTGCGGATCACAATCCGCGTCGATGGTGCAAGGGCCATCATGGGTGGTGACGGAAGCCAACACGTCGCCTGTAAACTGTCGGATTGTGATCCGGCGGGCACAAGGTGAGCAGTCACATCCCCAAGCCAACCATGCGAACTGCCAGAGAGCCCGATTTTTTTATGAGTTGTTACGATCAACCTTATCGAATGAGAGGAGTTGTAGATCATGAAGGATAGAAAGTTGCTGATGATCCCCGGCCCGATCGAGTTCACGCCAGAGGTGATGCGGGCGATGGGCGCACCCACCACCAGCCACGTGGCGCCCAACTTCATCGAAGCCTTTGGGCAGGCGTTGGAACGGTTGCGAGAGGTGTTTCTGTGCCCCGATGGGCAGCCGTTCGTCGTCGCCGGATCGGGTAGCCTGGCGATGGATATGGCAGCGGCTAACCTGATCGAGCCGGGCGACAGGGCGCTGGTGGTCAATACCGGCTACTTCGGCGACCGCTTCGGCGAGATCCTGGCCCGCTACGGCGCCGAGACGACCCACGTGCGGGCGCCGGTCGGCGACGCGCCCTCCCTGGACGACGTGGAGGCGGCGCTGCGGGCGGACGATTACAAACTGATGACCATCACCCACGTCGATACGTCCACGGCGGTCTGCGCCGACGTGGCGGGGCTGGCTCATCTGGGCCGGCAGTACGGGGCGTTGCTCGTGGTCGATGGGGTCTGCTCGGTGGCCGGGGAAGAACTGCGCCAGTCGGCGTGGGGCGTCGATCTGGCGCTGACCGCCTCTCAGAAGGCGATTGGCGTGCCGCCAGGATTGGCGCTGGTGGTCGCCGGTCCCCGCGCGATGGCGGCCTTTCAACGACGCCAATCGCCCGTCGGTTGCTATTACGCCGATTGGAGCCAGTGGTTACCGGTCATGGCCGCCTACGAGGCCCGCCAGCCCAGTTATTACGGCACACCGCCGGTCAACCTGATCTGGGCGCTCAATGTGAGCCTGGGCCAGATATTGGACGAGGGGATGGAAGCGCGCTTTGCCCGTCATCGCCGCTTGAGCGCGGCCTTCAAGGCGGCGGTCACGGCCCTGGGGATGGATCAGGTGCCGGTGAGCGCCGACAAGACAGCCACAACCCTGACCGCGCCCTATTTCCCGGAAGGGGTCGACCGGTCGATGTTGGCCCACGTCAAGGCGGCGGGCGTCATCGTGGCTGGCGGATTGCACCCGGAGATCAAGTCTCGTTACTTCCGCGTGGGTCACATGGGTGTGGTGAACGCGGCCGATATCTTGGCGACGGTGGGCGCGATCGAGAAGGGCTTATCGCGAGTGGCATACGGTTTCGAGCCTGGCGTGGGATTGGCCGCGGCCCAGGCTGTTTTGTTAGAGGAAAACTAACCTAACCCGGTCTCAGCCGGATTGTGATCCGGCGAGCACAGGATGAGCAGAGTCAGAAGTTACGAGGAAAATAGGAGAAAATAATGCCCGACGTGAAATTTGACACTTTTTATCGCTACGACGATTTGACATGTATTCTGGAATCGTTCGCGGCGGAATATCCCGATCTGGTACGGCTGGAAAGCATCGGCCAGAGTTACGAGGGACGGGAGATCTGGCTGGTCACGGCGACCAATTTCTCGACTGGCGAGGACCGGCACAAGCCGGCCATGTGGGTCGATGGGAACATCCATGCCACCGAGATATCGCCGTCCAGCGCCTGCCTGTACCTGATCAACCGGCTGGTCACCCAATACGGTTCCGACGACGACGTGACCCGCTGCCTGGATACCCGCGCCTTTTACGTCTGCCCCAGGGTGAATCCGGATGGAGCCGAGTTGGCCCTGGCGGATAAGCCCCGCTTCATCCGTTCCAGCACGCGCCCTTATCCCTACGACGAGGAGCCAATCGGCGGCCTGGAGGTTGAGGACATCGACGGCGATGGGCGGATCTTGATGATGCGTGTGCCGGATCCCAACGGGACGTGGAAGGTCTGCCCCGAGGAGCCGCGTCTTTTGGTGCGCCGGGAGCCAAGCGAGGTGGGCGGGCAGTATTACCGGCTCTTGCCGGAGGGCCGGATCGAACAATACGACGGGGTTCTGATTCCTCTGCGACCGCAGAAAGAGCGGCTCGATCTGAATCGCAATTTCCCCATCAACTGGCGGCAGGAATATGAGCAGCAGGGGGCTGGCCCCTATCCCACCTCCGAACCGGAGGTGCACGCGATGGCCCACTTCATCGCTGATCATCCCAACATCGTCAGCGCTGTGGCCTTCCATACCTACAGCGGCGTGTTGCTCCGGCCCTACGACGACCGGGACGACAAGGCATTCCCGGCCGAGGATCTGTGGACCTATCAGAAAATTGGCGAGAAGGGTACCGAGATCACCGGCTACCCGGCGGTCTCCGTCTATCACGATTTCCGCTACCATCCCAACCAGGTCATTACCGGCGGATTCGACGGCTGGATGTACGATCATCTGGGGACGTTCGCGTGGACGGTGGAGATTTGGAGCCCACAGCGGCAGGCCGGCATCGAGGAATACAAGTTCATCGACTGGTGGCGCGAGCATCCGCTGGAGGATGATCTCAAGATGCTCAAGTGGAGCGATGAGGTGTTGGATGGGCAAGGTTACATCGCGTGGTACCCGTTCGAGCATCCAGAGTTGGGCCCGGTGGAGTTGGGCGGGTGGAACGAGTTCTACGCCTTCCGCAACCCGCCGCTGCAGTTCCTGGAGGAGGAAATCGCGCCCTTCTCCGACTGGCTGATCTGGCACCTGCTGATCTCGCCTCGCCTGGCGTTGTACGAGGCCAGCGCCAAAGCCCTTGGCGAGGGGGCCTATCGGATCCGCCTGGTGGTACAGAACACCGGTTGGTTGCCGACCTATGTGAGTAAGAAGGGATTGGAAAAGAAACTGACGCGGGGCGTGGTGTGCGAGATTGACTTGCCAGAGGGCGTGACGTTGGAGACGGGCAAGCCCAGGGAGGTGCTGGACCAGTTGGAGGGCCGGGCCTACAAGCCTGCGGCGCCTGACGCTGAGGATGCCACCGACGACCGCCTCAAGGTGGAATGGACCGTGCGCGCGCCAACGGGCGGCAGAGTCAAGCTCGTCGCGCGCCACGACCGGGCGGGTCGGGTGACGGCGGAGGTCGAGTTGTAGGTTGGTATATTGGTAGGTTGGTATATTGGTATATTGGTAGACCGGTTACCGGTCTACCAATATACCAGTTCACCGACACACCGACCTACCAGTGCAGGATCAGGTTGCGGGCGGCGTATACCTCGTCCAGGCGGCGCATGGGCGCGTTGTGGGGCGCCTCGTGGAGTGTATCGGGATTGGCGCGCGCCTCCTCGGCGATGCGGTGTAGCGCCTCGGCGAAGGCGTCCAGGACGTCTTTGCTCTCCGTCTCGGTCGGCTCGATCATCAGGGCCTCTTCGACGATGAGCGGGAAGTAGTTGGTGGGCGGATGGAAACCGTAGTCGATGAGGCGCTTGGAGATGTCCAGGGCGTGCACGTCGGGCGCTCCCTCAATCTTCCCCTCACAGACGAACTCGTGCATACAGGTGCGCTCGTAAGGCACGCGGTAGGCCCCCTTGACCAGGCTCATCAGGTAGTTGGCGTTCAGGACCGCGTATTCGGCGACCCGGCGCAAGCCATCGGGCCCCAGCATCCGTATATAGGTGTAGGCTCTCACCATCACCCCGAAATGGCCGTAGAACGCCTTGACCCGCCCGATGGTCTTGGACGGCGCCATCAAGGTGTAGAACACCGCTTCTTCATCCGATCTCGCTTGATCGATGCTGACGATGGGAGCAGGTAGAAAGTCGACCAGGCCTTCGGAGACGCCGACCGGCCCGGAACCGGGGCCACCGCCACCGTGGGGCGTGCTGAAGGTCTTGTGCAGATTGTAGTGAAGCACGTCGAAACCGAGGTCGCCGGGGCGGGCGATGCCCAGGAGGGCGTTCATGTTGGCCCCGTCGCCGTACATCAACCCCCCGTGCTCGTGGATCAGGTCGACGATTTCCTCGACGTGCTCGTCGAAGAGCCCCAGGGTATTCGGGTTGGTCAACATCATGCCGACCAGCCGCTCACCGTGTTCCTCGCAGGCCGCCCTCAGCGCTTCCAGATCGACGTTTCCCCGCTCGTCAGAGGGAATCTCGATGACGTCAAGTCCACTCATCGATGTGGTCGCCGGGTTCGTCCCGTGGGCCGAGTCGGGCACCAGGATCACGTTCCGCTGATCCTCGCCCCGATCCAGTTGAGAGGCCCGCATAATCAGCACGCCGGTCAGTTCGCCGTGGGCGCCGGCGGCCGGTTGCAGGCTGACGGCGGCGAAACCGCCGATTTCCTTGAGGAATTCCTGCAAGTGGTACATCAGGAATAGCGCACCCTGCACGTTTTCCTCGTCTTGATAGGGATGCAGATGGGTGAATCCCGGCAGGCGGGCCATGTCCTCGTTGATCTTGGGATTGTACTTCATCGTGCAGGAGCCCAGCGGGTAAAAGCCGGTATCCACGGCGTGATTCATCTGCGAGAGCCGGGTGTAATGGCGCATCAGGTCGGTCGCGCTCACCTCTGGCAGGGGCAGATCCTCGCGCGTCAGGCCCTCGGGCAGCGGGGTGAGCGACACGTCGATCTGGGGCAGCGTGGCTGCGCAGCGGCCCGGGCTCGAGATTTCGGAAAGTAGTTTCTCGGTCATGCGTTCACCTCCTTGAGGGCTTCTACCAGGTGCTCGATCTCCTGGCGGGGGTTCATCTCCGTGACGCACAGGAGCATGCAGTTTTCCAGGTGGGCGTAGTCCCGCCCCAGGTCGTAACCGCCGACGATGTCCCAGTCGTCGAGTAGCAGTTCATTGATCTCGCTCACCGGGCGCGGGCACCGGACGGCGAATTCCTTGAAGAAGGGGCGCTCGTCCAGGGCCGAGAAGCCATCCAGGGCGGTGATCTGTCGTTGTGCGTAGTGAGCCCGGTGGTAGCAGAGCTCGGCGACCTGGCGCATGCCGCACTTGCCCAGCGCGGCCATGTAAACGGCTGCCGCCAGGGCGATCAGGCCCTGGTTGGTGCAGATGTTGGAGGTCGCCTTCTCGCGGCGGATGTGCTGCTCGCGGGTGGACAGGGTGAGGACAAAGCCGCGCTTGCCCTCGGTATCCACCGTCTGCCCGACCAGCCGGCCGGCGATCTTGCGCACGTACTTCTCGCGGGTGGCGAAGAAGCCCAGGTAGGGCCCACCGAAGTTGAGGCCGGCGCCCAGGCTTCGCCCCTCGCCCACGACGATGTCGGCGCCCATCTCTCCCGGAGGCTTCAGGA
>Ga0129302_1002340_pt1 | contig 13629 bp, 7 predicted proteins | sample BlaSprsedimmetaG_FD_94476 | JGI IMG/M metagenome (GOLD analysis project Ga0129302, IMG submission 94476) | Hot spring sediment bacterial and archeal communities from California, USA to study Microbial Dark Matter (Phase II) - Blank Spring... | ecosystem: Environmental > Aquatic > Thermal springs... | reverse complement strand
CCTTGAAATCGCCGAAATACTTCGTGATCGCCGCCGTCAGCGTCGTCTTGCCGTGGTCAACGTGACCAATCGTCCCGATGTTCACATGCGGTTTCGTACGTTCGAACTTTGCCTTACCCATGGGGGCCTCCTGCTAACTGGTCCGGCGGTGGGTTGGCACCCACCCTACGGTTTGTGTGTAGGGTGGGCGAATCCCACCGGGCGTCAGGCGAATTTCGCCTGGATTTCGTCACTGATGTTCTGCGGCACCGGCTCGTAATGGTCGAACTGCATCGTGAACTGCGCGCGGCCCGAAGACATCGAGCGCAGAGTGTTGATGTAGCCGAACATGTTGGCCAGCGGCACGAAGGCGTTGATGACATTCGCGTTGCCGCGGCTGTCCTGGCCCTGCACCTGCCCCCGACGGGAGGTCAGATCCCCGATGATGCCGCCGGTATATTCCTCGGGCGTCACCACCTCGACCTTCATGATCGGCTCGAGCAGCTTGGCGCCGGCCTTCTTGAGACCTTCGCGCATCGCGGCACGCGAGGCGATCTCGAAGGCGAGGACCGACGAGTCGACGTCGTGATAGGCGCCGTCCACCAGGACCACCTTGAAGTCGATCACCGGGAAGCCCGCCAGCGGACCGGAATCCATCACTGACTGGATCCCCTTCTCGACGCCGGGGATGTATTCCTTCGGCACCGCACCGCCCACGATCTTGCTTTCGAAGCTGTAGCCTTCGCCCGCCGCGGTCGGCTCGATCTCGAGCTTGATGCGTGCGAACTGGCCCGAACCGCCGGTCTGCTTCTTGTGGGTATAGTCGATCTCAGCCTTGTGGCTGATGGTTTCGCGGTAGGCCACCTGGGGCGCACCGATATTTGCCTCGACCTTGAACTCCCGCTTCATGCGGTCGACAAGGATGTCGAGGTGAAGTTCGCCCATGCCCTTCATGATGGTCTGGCCGGACTCGAGGTCGGTCTCGACGCGGAAGGACGGGTCCTCTGCGGCCAGACGTTGCAGCGCCTGGGCCATCTTCTCCTGGTCGGCCTTGGTCTTGGGCTCGACTGCGATCTCGATCACCGGCTCGGGGAAAGTCATCGTCTCCAGGACCACTGCTTTGGCCGGATCGCAGAGCGTGTCGCCGGTCGTGGTTTCCTTCAGCCCCGCAAGCGCGATGATGTCGCCGGCGAACGCGTCGTCGATTTCCTCGCGGTTGTTGGAGTGCATCATCATCATCCGCCCGACCCGCTCGCGCTTGCCCTTGGTCGAGTTCATCATCTGGTCGCCCTTCTTGAGCTGACCGGAATAGATGCGCGTGAAGGTGAGCGAACCGACGAACGGGTCGTTCATGATCTTGAACGCAAGGCCCGCGAAGGGCTGCGCGTCATCGGCCGACCGCTCGATATTGCGGGTCTCGGTCTCGTCGCCCGGCGCAAAGCCCATATAGGCCGGCACGTCGAGAGGGCTCGGCAGGAAGTCGATCACCGAGTTCAGCAGTGACTGGACGCCCTTGTTCTTGAACGCAGAACCGGCCAACACCGGCACGAAGGAAAGGTTGAGCGTGCCCTTGCGGATCAGCTTGCGCAGGGTGGCAACGTCCGGCTCGTTGCCTTCGAGATAGGCCTCCATCGCGGCGTCGTCCTGCTCGACGGCAAGCTCGACCAGCGTGGCGCGCCATTCGTCAGCCAGGTTCTTCAGCTCGTCGCGGATCGGCTGGCGGGTCCAGGAGGCCCCCAGATCCTCGCCCTTCCAGACCCACTCTTCCATCGAGATCAGGTCGATGATGCCCTCGAGATTGTCCTCGGCCCCGATCGGCAGCGCGACCGGCGCAGGCGTGGCGCCTGTGCGGTCCTTGATCATCCTCACGCAGTTGAAGAAATCAGCACCGATCTTGTCCATCTTGTTGACGAACACGATGCGCGGAACCTTGTAGCGGTCGGCCTGGCGCCAGACGGTCTCGGTCTGCGGCTCGACACCGGCATTGGCGTCCAGCAGGCAGATTGCCCCGTCGAGCACGGCAAGCGAACGCTCCACCTCGATGGTGAAGTCGACGTGTCCGGGGGTGTCGATGATGTTGAACCGGAACCTGGCGTCGGACGTCCCCTCGGCGGTCGGATCCTCCTGGCGCTGCCAGAAGGTCGTGGTCGCGGCGGAGGTGATGGTGATCCCACGCTCCTGCTCCTGCTCCATCCAGTCCATGGTGGCAGCGCCGTCATGGGTTTCGCCAAGCTTGTGGGACTTGCCGGTATAGAACAGGATACGCTCGGTCGTGGTGGTCTTGCCAGCGTCGATATGCGCCATGATACCGAAGTTTCGGTAGCGCTCGAGGGGGTATTCGCGTGCCATTGGTTCGGTTCCCGGCCTTGTCTGTTACCAGCGGTAGTGGCTGAACGCCTTGTTGGCGTCGGCCATCTTGTGGGTGTCTTCGCGCTTCTTCACCGCGGTGCCGCGGGACTGGACGGCATCGACCAGTTCGCCCGCCAGGCGCTCTTCCATGGTGTTCTCGTTGCGCTTGCGGCTGGCGTCGATCAGCCAGCGGATCGCCAGCGCCTCGCGGCGCTCGGGGCGCACTTCGACCGGCACCTGGTAGGTGGCGCCGCCGACCCGGCGCGAGCGCACCTCGACCGAGGGCTTCACATTGTCGAGCGCCTCGTGGAAGACCTCGATCGGGGCGCGCTTGAGGCGACTCTCGACGCGGTCCAGCGCCGAGTAGACGATGCGCTCGGCGACCGATTTCTTGCCGTCGACCATCAGGTTGTTCATGAATTTCGTCAGAACCCGATCGCCGAACTTGGCGTCGGGCAGGACTTCGCGCTTTTCGGCGGCGTGGCGGCGGGACATCGACGTCTCTCCTTACTTCGGACGCTTGGCGCCGTATTTCGAACGGCGCTGCTTGCGGTCTTTGACGCCCTGGGTATCCAGCACACCGCGCAGGATGTGATAGCGGACACCCGGAAGGTCCTTGACCCGGCCGCCGCGGATCAGCACGACCGAGTGTTCCTGAAGGTTGTGGCTCTCGCCGGGGATATAGCTGATCACCTCGAAACCGTTGGTGAGGCGCACCTTGGCAACCTTCCGCATGGCCGAGTTCGGCTTCTTCGGCGTGGTGGTGTAGACGCGCGTGCAAACACCCCGCTTCTGCGGGCAACCCTGCAGGTGCTGGGACTTCTGGCGTTTCACTTTCGGCTGCCGCGGCTTGCGGATCAGCTGCTGGATTGTTGGCATTCCGGTTCCCCGTGTTGCAACCCGTTCAAATCTCGTCTTCGTCGACGCCTCGTGCGTCCACGAAGCGCGAAAGCCGCATGCGCTCCCATCTGCCCGGGAACGACGCGGTGGAATTCCAGAGGATCGGGGCTTGGGGGCCCGGATCGTGACCACTACAGTTCTGATTTCGGGCAAGGCGGACAAGGCCGCCGCCCCGAGTTCGCGCCGTATAGGAGGAGTCGGAGGGCTTGTCAACACCGATCCCCGCCAGAACGGCCCGCCAATGCACGGCCCAATGGCGCATCCTCCCCCTCGAAAGCCCCACCCTTCTTCTGGCTGGAAATATCCCGGGGGGGGCCGGGGGGCAGCGCCCCCCGGCGGGTCGCCCCGGCGCAAGCCGGGGCGAAACCCGAAAAGGCGCCCCCTTCCAACGAAACCGCCCCCGCCATCGCTGGCGGGGGCGCTTCCTCTCCGGCCGCAAGCGACGCCTACTCGTCGCGGCTCTCGGGCGTTTCGACGAGGCCGAAATCATCCTCGTCCGGCTCCATCACGTCCGTCGGGGCGACAAGCGCGGCCGCCGCCTCGGCCTCGGCGCGACGAGCCTCGATCACCTTCTGGTCGCGCTCGGAGGCGATCCGGCGCACGCGCTGGCTGGCCCCGCCGGTGCCCGCCGGGATCAACCGGCCAACGATGACGTTCTCCTTCAGCCCGACCAGCTTGTCGCGCTTGCCCTGCACGGCCGCCTCGGTCAGCACCCGCGTCGTTTCCTGGAACGAGGCGGCCGAGATGAAGGACCGGGTCTGGAGCGACGCCTTGGTGATGCCGAGCAGGATCGGCTGGCCCTCGGCGGCGCGCCCGCCCTTGGACATGACCTTTTCGTTGACCGCATCGAACTCGGCCTTGTCGACATGCTCGCCCTTCAGCAGGGTGGTGTCGCCCGACTCGAGGATCTCCCACTTCTGCAGCATCTGGCGGACGATCACCTCGATATGCTTGTCGTTGATCTTCACGCCCTGCAGCCGGTAGACTTCCTGCACCTCGTCAATCATGTAATTGGCCAGCGCCTCGACCCCCATGATCGCGAGGATGTCGTGCGGCGCGGGGTGGCCGTCCATGATGTAGTCGCCGCGCTGGACATAGTCGCCCTCCTGCACGGGGATGTGCTTGCCCTTGGGCACCATGTATTCCACCGGCTCCAGCGTATCGTCGGCAGGCTCGATGGTGATCCGGCGCTTGTTCTTGTAGTCGCGTCCGAACCGGACATAGCCGTCGATCTCGGCGATGATCGCGTGGTCCTTGGGACGGCGCGCCTCGAACAGTTCCGCCACGCGGGGAAGACCCCCGGTGATGTCCTTGGTCTTGGCGCCCTCGCGCGGAATCCGCGCGACCACGTCGCCGGCCTTGATCTCCTGCCCGTCCTCGATCGAGAGGATCGCATCGACCGACATCGGATAGGTCACCGGGTTGCCCTGCTCGGTGCGGACCGGTTCGCCGGTCTCGGGATCGACGATGAAGATCTCGGGCTTGAGATCGCCGCCCCTGGGCGCAGTGCGCCAGTCGGTGACGATCTTCTGGGTCATGCCCGTCGCGTCATCGGTCTCGTCACGCACCGAGATCCCGGTATAGAGGTCCACGAACTTGGCCACGCCCGCCTTTTCGGCGATGATCGGCAGGGTGTAGGGGTCCCATTCGAACAGCTTGTCGCCGCGCTTGACCGTGGCGCCCTCGGTCACGAAGACCTTGGTGCCGTAGCCGGTCTTGAAGCTCGCCCGCTCGACCCCGTTCTCGTCGATGATCGCAAGCTGCATGTTGCGGCCCGTCACGATCTGATCGCCCGAGGCATTCTCCAGCAGGTTCGGGTTGCGGAACACGATCCTGCCTTCCTGGCTGGCCTCCTGGAACGATTGCTGGCCACCCTGGGCGATGCCGCCGATGTGGAAGGTCCGCATCGTCAGCTGGGTGCCCGGCTCGCCGATCGACTGGGCGGCGATGATGCCGACCGCCTCGCCGACATTGACCATGGTACCGCGGGCAAGGTCGCGCCCGTAGCAGGCGGCGCAGACGCCTTCCTCGGCCTCGCAGGTCAGCGGGCTGCGGATGCGCACCATGGCCACGCCGGCCTTCTCGATCGCGTCGGCCTTGCGCTCGTCGATCAGTTCGTTGCGGCTGACCAGCACCTCGTCGGTGCCGGGTTTCAGCACGTCATCGGCCGAGACCCGGCCCAGCAGGCGCTCGGACAGCGAGGCCACCACCTCGCCATCGTTGACCGCCGCCTCGCAGGTAATCGCCTTGTCGGTGCCGCAATCGTTCTGACGCACGATGCAGTCCTGCGCGACATCCACCAGACGCCGCGTCAGATAGCCCGAGTTTGCGGTCTTGAGCGCGGTATCGGCCAGGCCCTTGCGGGCGCCGTGGGTCGAGTTGAAGTATTCGAGAACGGTCAGACCTTCTTTGAAGTTCGAGATGATCGGAGTCTCGATGATCTCGCCCGACGGCTTGGCCATCAGGCCACGCATGCCGCCCAGCTGCTTCATCTGGGCGGGCGAGCCGCGCGCGCCCGAGTGGGACATCATGTAGACCGAGTTCGGCTCCATCTCGGCGCCGGTGTCGTCCACACGGACGGCCGAGATCTCGGCCATCATCGCGGCGGCCACCTCGTCGGAGCATTTCGACCAGGCATCGACGACCTTGTTGTATTTCTCGCCCTGGGTGATCAGGCCGTCCATGTATTGCTGTTCGAACTCCTTGACCTGGTCGCGGACACCCTCGACGATGGTCCATTTCGTCTCGGGAATGACCATGTCGTCCTTGCCGAAGGAGATGCCCGCCTTGAACGCCTCCCTGAAGCCCATCGACATAATCTGGTCGCAGAAGATGACCGACTCCTTCTGGCCACAATAGCGGTAGACGGTATCGATGACCTGCTGCACCTCCTTCTTGCGCAGAAGACGGTTGACCAGTTCGAACGGCGCCTTGGCGTTCAGCGGCAGCAGCGCGCCCAGGCGCACCCGGCCCGGCGTCGTCTCGTAACGCTTCATCACCTCGTTGCCATGCTCGTCGATCTGCTTGATCCGCGCGGTGATCTTCGCGTGCAGATGCACCTCGCCCGCGTCCAGCGCGTGCTGGACCTCGTCGACATCGGCGAAGGCCATGCCCTCGCCCTTCATGCCCCGGCGTTCCATCGAGACGTAGTAAAGGCCCAGCACCATGTCCTGCGAGGGCACGATGATCGGCGCGCCGTTGGCGGGCGACAGCACGTTGTTGGTGGACATCATCAGCACGCGCGCCTCGAGCTGTGCCTCGAGCGAGAGCGGCACGTGAACCGCCATCTGGTCGCCGTCAAAGTCAGCGTTGAAGGCCGAACAGACCAGCGGATGCAGCTGGATAGCCTTGCCTTCGATCAGGACCGGCTCAAACGCCTGGATTCCCAGACGGTGCAGCGTCGGCGCGCGGTTCAGCAGCACCGGGTGTTCGCGGATGACCTCGTCGAGAATGTCCCAGACCTCGGGGCGTTCCTTCTCGACCAGCTTCTTGGCCTGTTTCACCGTCGACGACAGGCCCTTGGCTTCGAGCCGCGAATAGATGAACGGCTTGAACAGTTCCAGCGCCATCTTCTTGGGCAGGCCGCATTGGTGCAGCTTGAGTTCCGGCCCGGTCACGATGACCGAGCGGCCCGAGAAGTCCACCCGCTTGCCCAGCAGGTTCTGCCGGAACCGGCCCTGCTTGCCCTTGAGCATGTCGGACAGCGACTTCAGCGGGCGCTTGTTCGCGCCCGTTATGACGCGGCCGCGGCGGCCGTTGTCGAACAGCGCGTCCACCGATTCCTGAAGCATCCGCTTTTCGTTGCGCACGATGATGTCCGGCGCGCGCAGCTCGATCAGCCTTTTCAGACGGTTGTTGCGGTTGATGACCCGGCGGTAAAGGTCGTTCAGGTCCGAGGTGGCGAAGCGGCCGCCATCGAGCGGCACCAGCGGGCGCAGTTCCGGCGGAATGACCGGGATCACGGTCAGCACCATCCACTCCGGCCGGTTGCCGGATTCAAGGAAGCTTTCGACGACCTTCAGCCGCTTGATGATCTTCTTGGGCTTCAGCTCGCCCGTGGCTTCCTTCAGTTCCTCGCGCAGCCGCTCGGCCTCGGCCTCGAGGTCGATCTGGGCCAGCATGTCGCGGATCGCCTCGGCGCCGATCCCGGCTGTGAAGGCGTCGGCGCCGTACTGGTCCTGGGCGTCGAGATATTCTTCCTCGGTCATCATCTGGCCGTAGGAAAGGTCGGTCAGACCCGGCTCGATCACGACGTAGTTCTCGAAATAGAGAACGCGCTCCAGATCGCGCAGCGTCATGTCCAGCATCAGGCCGATGCGGCTGGGCAGCGATTTCAGGAACCAGATATGCGCGACGGGGGCGGCCAGTTCGATATGGCCCATGCGTTCGCGCCGGACCTTCTGCAGCGTCACCTCGACGCCGCATTTCTCGCAGACGACGCCGCGATACTTCATGCGCTTGTACTTGCCGCACAGGCACTCGTAATCCTTGATCGGCCCGAAGATCCGCGCACAGAACAGTCCGTCACGCTCGGGCTTGAAGGTGCGGTAGTTGATCGTCTCGGGCTTCTTGATCTCGCCATAGGACCAGCTGAGGATCCGTTCCGGCGAGGCGAGCGAGACCTTGATCTCGTCGAACTGCTTGGGCGCGGCAAGCGGGTTGAAGGGGTTCGTGGTCAGTTCCTGGTTCATCGTTCGATCCTTGAAAGGCTGGCGGAAAGGAGGAAGGGCGGTGGGTTGGCACCCACCCTACGAAACCGGCGTAGGGTGGGTGAAACCCACCATTCGGGGCTTGCCCTACTCGTCCTCCTCCGCATCCAGGAGTTCCATGTTCAGCCCGAGGCCGCGGACTTCCTTCACCAGAACGTTGAAGGATTCCGGCACGCCGGCCTCGAAATTGTCCTCGCCCTTGACGATCGATTCGTAGACCTTGGTCCGGCCTGCCACGTCGTCGGACTTCACCGTCAGCATCTCCTGCAGGGTGTAGGCGGCGCCATAGGCTTCCAGCGCCCAGACCTCCATCTCGCCGAAGCGCTGGCCGCCGAACTGGGCCTTGCCGCCCAGGGGCTGCTGGGTGACCAGACTGTAGGGCCCGGTCGAGCGCGCGTGGATCTTGTCGTCCACCAGGTGGTGCAGCTTGAGGATGTACTTGACGCCCACGGTCACGGGGCGGGCGAAGCGCTCGCCCGTTCTGCCGTCGAACAGCACCGACTGCCCCGAAGTGTCGAAGCCCGCGCGTTTCAGCGCGTCGTTGACATCGGCCTCCTTGGCGCCGTCGAAGACAGGTGTCGCGATCGGCACGCCGCGGGTCACCGTCGCGGCGGCCTCGATCAGGGTTCCCTCGTCCATATCCCTGATGCCCTCTTCGTAGACATCGTCGCCATAGGCCAGCCGCATCGCCTCGCGCACCGGGGTCAGGTCGCCCGTGCGCCGGTATTCGCCCAGCGCATCGTCGATCTTGATCCCCAGGCCGCGCGCGGCCCAGCCCATATGAGTTTCGAGTATCTGGCCCACATTCATCCGCGAGGGCACGCCCAACGGGTTGAGGACGATATCGACGGGCGTGCCATCCGCGAGGAAGGGCATGTCCTCCATCGGCACGACCTTGGAGACGACGCCCTTGTTGCCGTGACGGCCGGCCATCTTGTCACCGGGTTGCAGCTTGCGCTTCACCGCGATGAAGACCTTGACCATCTTCATCACGCCGGGCGGCAGGTCGTCGCCGCGGCGCACCTTTTCGACCTTGTCCTCGAAGCGGTGGTCGAGCGCGCGGCGCTGGGCCTCGAACTGGGCATTCAGCGCCTCGACCTCGGCGGCGTCCTGTTCGCCTTCGAGCGCCAGTTGCCACCACTGTCCGCGCGAGAGCGAGGCAAGCAGATCCTCGGTGATCTGTGCGTTCGCGGGGACGCCCTTGGGCCCCTTGACCGCCACCTTGCCCAGGATCATCGACTTCAGGCGCGCATAGATGTTGCGCTCGAGGATCGCCAACTCGTCATCGCGGTCGCGGGCCAGGCTTTCCACCGCCTCGCGCTCGATCTGCAGCGCGCGCTCGTCCTTGTCGACGCCGTGACGGTTGAACACGCGCACTTCGACCACGGTGCCGTAATCGCCCGGCGGCAGGCGCAGCGAGGTATCGCGCACGTCGGACGCCTTCTCGCCGAAGATGGCGCGCAGCAGTTTTTCCTCGGGCGTCATCGGGCTTTCGCCCTTGGGCGTGATCTTGCCCACAAGGATGTCGCCCGGGCCGACCTCGGCACCGATATAGACGATGCCCGCCTCGTCGAGATTGCGCAGCGCCTCTTCACCAACGTTCGGGATGTCGCGGGTGATTTCCTCGGGTCCGAGCTTGGTGTCGCGGGCGGCAACCTCGAATTCCTCGATATGGATCGAGGTGAAGACGTCATCGCGCGCGATGCGTTCCGAGATCAGGATCGAGTCCTCGTAGTTGTAGCCGTTCCAGGGCATGAAGGCGACGATCACGTTGCGGCCGACCGCCAGTTCGCCCATATCCGTGCAGGGTCCGTCGGCGATCACCTCGCCCTTGGTGACCGTATCGCCCACCTTCACCAGGGGACGCTGGTTGATGCAGCTGTTCTGATTCGAGCGCTGGAACTTGCGCAGGCGGTAGATGTCCACGCCCGCGTCGCCGAGCTCCAGATCCTCGGTGGCCCGCACGACGATCCGCTGGGCATCGACCTGGTCGATGACGCCCGCCCGGCGCGCCTGGATCGCGGCGCCACTGTCGATGGCGACCTTGCGCTCCATCCCCGTTCCGACGAAGGGCGCCTCGGCCTGGATCAGCGGCAGCGCCTGGCGCTGCATGTTCGACCCCATCAGCGCGCGGTTGGCATCGTCGTTTTCAAGGAACGGGATCAGCGAGGCGGCGACCGATACCAGCTGTTTCGGCGAGACGTCGATCAGGTCGACGTTTTCGCGCGGCGCCATGGTGTATTCGCCCGACTGGCGTGTGTTCACCAGATCGTTGACGAAGCGGCCCTGCTCGTCGAGCTTCGCGTTCGCCTGGGCGACGGTGTGGCGCATCTCCTCGGTGGCGGACATGTAGTTGACCTCGTCGGTCACCTGTCCGTCGACCACCTTGCGATAGGGCGTCTCGATGAAGCCGTACTTGTTCACCCGCGCAAAGGTCGCGAGGCTGTTGATCAGGCCGATATTCGGGCCTTCCGGCGTCTCGATCGGACACATCCGGCCGTAATGGGTCGGGTGCACGTCGCGCACCTCGAAGCCCGCGCGCTCCCGCGTCAGGCCGCCCGGGCCAAGCGCCGAGAGGCGGCGCTTGTGGGTGACTTCCGACAGCGGGTTGGTCTGGTCCATGAACTGCGACAACTGGCTGGAGCCGAAGAACTCGCGCACCGCGGCGGCCGCGGGTTTCGCGTTGATCAGATCCTGCGGCATCACCGTGTCGATCTCGACCGAGGACATCCGCTCCTTGATCGCGCGCTCCATGCGCAACAGGCCAACGCGATACTGGTTTTCCATCAGCTCGCCGACCGAGCGCACCCGGCGGTTACCCAGATGGTCGATATCGTCGATCTCGCCCTTGCCGTCGCGCAGTTCCACCAGCGCCTTGATGCAGGCGATGATATCGTCGCGGCGCAGGGTGCGCTGGGTGTCAGGCGCGTCGAGTGCGAGGCGCATGTTCATCTTGACCCGGCCCACGGCGGACAGGTCATAGCGCTCGGCATCGAAGAACAGCGTTTCGAACAGGTTCGTCGCGGCCTCGACGGTCGGCGGCTCGCCCGGACGCATGACGCGGTATATGTCCATGAGCGCGGTGTCGCGGCCCATGTTCTTGTCCGCCGCCATGGTGTTGCGGATGTAGGGACCGACATTGACGTTGTCGATGTCGAGCACCGGGATCTCGGTGATGCCGGCATCCAGCAGTGCCTTGAGCGTGCCGCCCGACACTTCGCCATCGCGGTCGAGTTCCCAGGTCAGTTCGTCCCCGGCCTCGACATAGATCGCGCCGGTCTCCTCGTTGATGATGTCCCTTGCGACATAGCGGCCGACGATCTGGTCGAACGGCACCAGGAGCTCGGTGACCTTGCCCTCCTCGATCAGCTTCTTGACCTGGCGCGGCGTGACCTTGTCGCCGGCCTTGCAGATCACCTCGCCGGTGGCGGCATCGACGAGGTCGTAGGTCGGACGGGTGCCGCGCACCCGCTCGGGGAAGAAGCGGGTAACCCAGCCGCGGTTCTTTTCCAGCCGGAACTGGACGGTGTCGTAATAGGCATCCATGATGCCTTCTTGGTCGAGCCCGAGCGCGTAAAGCAGGGTCGTGACCGGCAGCTTGCGGCGGCGGTCGATGCGCGCGAAGACGATGTCCTTGGCGTCGAACTCGAAATCCAGCCACGAGCCGCGATAGGGGATGATGCGGCAGGCAAACAGCAGCTTGCCCGAGCTGTGCGTCTTGCCCTTGTCATGATCGAAGAAGACGCCCGGCGAGCGGTGCATCTGGGAAACGACCACCCGCTCGGTGCCGTTGACGATGAAGGTGCCGTTCGGCGTCATGAGCGGCATGTCGCCCATGAACACGTCCTGCTCCTTGATGTCCTTGACCGACTTGGCGCCGGTATCCTCGTCGATATCGAACACGATCAGGCGCAGCGTCACCTTCAGCGGGGCCGCATAGGTCATGTCGCGCTGCATGCATTCGTCGACATCGTATTTCGGCTTTTCAAGCTCGTATTTCACGAACTCCAGCACCGACGTCTCGTTGAAATCCTTGATCGGGAAGACCGACTGGAACACCCCCTGGAGGCCCTCGCCGTCGGCGGGCGCCGGTCCGTCGCCCGAGTTCAGGAAAAGGTCATACGAGGACTTCTGCACCTCGATGAGGTTCGGCATCTCCAGCACTTCGCCGATCTTGCCGTAATATTTGCGGAGTCGCTTCTGGCCAAGGTAGGTCTGCGCCATGTCTGTGGTCTCACCTTTCGTCTGTCGCGTCTGCGCGATGCCGTCGGGCCACGGCCGCGCGCCGCTCACGAAACAGGGGGAGAGGTTCCATTCCTGCAAGCCGTCCCACCGGCCGCTCCCGAACCTCGAACCGCGCCTTGAAAAGGGCTCGGGCGATGCAAGCCCTTTTCAAGACAGGTCCGGCCGGACCCGGGATTCGTCCCCCGGACCCAGCCTTTTCATGCGCATCGCGGGCAACACGCCCGCGCCCGGATCACTTGAGCTCGACTTCGGCGCCAGCCGCTTCGAGCTTGCCCTTGATCTCTTCGGCTTCCGACTTGGAGACCTGCTCCTTGACGGCCTTTCCGCCGGCCTCGACGAGGTCCTTGGCTTCCTTGAGGCCGAGACCGGTGATCGCGCGGACTTCCTTGATCACGTTGATCTTGTTGGCGCCGGCGCTCTTGAGGATCACGTCGAACTCGCTCTGCTCTTCGGCGGCGGCGGCATCGCCACCGGCGGCGGGACCGGCCATCATCACGGCGCCGCCGGCGGCGGGCTCGATGCCGTATTCGTCCTTCAGGATCGTTTTCAGTTCCTGCGCCTCGAGCAGCGTGAGGTTCACGATCTCTTCGGCAAGTTTCTTCAGATCAGCCATTTTCTGTTCCGTTCTTTACACATGTTCTGTTCCAACGCGAGGCCGGTGCGGCCCACGCGGGATCACGAAGTTGCTCAAGCGGCTTCCGCACGCTCCTCGATGGTCGAGAGGATGCTTGCGATATTGGAAGCGGGCGCGCCAATGGCACCGGCGATGCTGCTGGCGGGTGCACCGATGCAGCCGACGATCGAGGCGATAAGCTCCTCGCGCGACGGCATGTCGGACACTGCCTTGACACCGGCCCGGTCCAGGGCCGCCTCACCCATCGCCCCGCCGAGGATCTCGAATTTCGAGTTGTCCTTGGCAAAGGCTTCCGCGACCTTGGCTGCCGCCACAGGATCTTCGGAATAGGTGAGCACGGTCATGCCCGTCAGAAGGCTGGCGATGCTGGCGCAAGGCTTTCCTTCCAGGGCGATCTTGGCGAGCCTGTTCTTGGCGACGCGTACGGATCCGCCCGCCGCACGCATGCGCGCGCGCAGATCCTGCATCTCGGCAACCGTGAGACCCGCGTAGTGTGCAACCACCACGACGCCAGAGCTTTCGAAGATCTGGCCGAGTTCCTCGACCACTTTCTCTTTCTGGGCTCTATCCACAGTTTCACTCCAGTTTGGGGGTCACCCCCCGGCTCAGGTCTGCCGGACCGAAGTCCGGCGTTCGGGTCCGCGAGGTCCCGAGGCCAGGATCGCCCGAAGGTCAGACCTTCGCGAAATCTGTCTCGTTTCCCCATCTCGGGAAGGACATTAAGCGCCCCCAGCGGGCCGCACCCTCCGTCTCGGACAGGACGGGGCGTCGCCGCCCCGCCATTCCCGGGCACGAGACCCGGAAATACGCGTG
>Ga0129302_1002333_pt1 | contig 13646 bp, 13 predicted proteins | sample BlaSprsedimmetaG_FD_94476 | JGI IMG/M metagenome (GOLD analysis project Ga0129302, IMG submission 94476) | Hot spring sediment bacterial and archeal communities from California, USA to study Microbial Dark Matter (Phase II) - Blank Spring... | ecosystem: Environmental > Aquatic > Thermal springs... | reverse complement strand
GTATAATAAATATTGGAATTTAGCCCCGAAAAGTTTCCCCCCTTTAGTTTCCCCCACCTACATATAGTATAGATAATTTTATAATTAAACAACATATTGTACCGATTTTTGAGTTTCAATATTGAGAAAACACATTTTCGGGAAAGGGAAAAACCGCCAAAAAAAAAGAACAATCCTCCTAAACGCAAGAGAGACAGCCACTTGCTGTCCCTCTTCTCTGTCGGAGCGAAAGGATTTGAACCTTCGACCCCCTGAACCCCATTCAGGTGCGCTACCGGGCTGCGCCACGCTCCGAAAGCCGTAAATAATACGGCAAATCTTTTACAAATACAAAAAGTTTATTGCTCATCTTGCAGTATTTCAGCGATTTCTACCAAGGCTTTGCGGATTTTTAGCAGCAGCGCTCGCTCCTTTTCGCCGGCGCTGACAGATTCTTTTTCCTTTTCGGCGCTCTCATCGCTTTGCGGGCCGATTATCGCATCCAGAATCTGGATATCCCGCAGCGCTTTTTTCAGTTCATCTCGTTGGCTAAGTTGGGTCAATAATTCCCGCGCCCCTTGTATGGTGTATTTTCGCTCATAAAGCAGATGTTTCACCAGCCGAATAAGCTGTATGTCTTCCTCTTTGTAAATACGATTGCCAGCGCTGTTTTTTTGCGGTTTCAGCATCGGAAATTCCGTTTCCCAGTAGCGGAGAACATACTGCTTCAGGTCCGTCACCTGGCTCACTTCCCCAATGCTGAAATATAGTTTTTTTATATCGTTGTAAGTCATTTGATAAGCCTGTTTACTTCAACCATTACTTGAATTATATTGAATTAATTGCGATAAATCAAGAGCATATTGAAAAAATTTTAAAAATATTTGCCATAAAAATAGAGAAAAGAACTTATTTATAAATCATGAGCGCCATCAGCCCCTAAACAATTTTTGATAAAGGACTGACAAAGCAGCGCCGGTTCGAATGATGCTGCCCTTAGATTTCTGTGCCTGGTAAGCAAATTGGCCCCGCTCGCCAATTTTTGCTAGGATGGAGATGGGGCTGTCTATCCAGCGATAGACCGGCAGTCTCTCCGGAACGGCTAAGTTTTCCAGTGCTGTGCTTGCCTTAAAGCCCACTGCCACCCTGTAGCCTGCCATTCTGCAGCTTTCCAAAAGAGACAAATTAAAATAGCCAAAGGGAAAGGCAAAACTTTTAACCGATACGCCAAAATGCTTTTCCAGCAACACTTTAGAATGAAAAAGTTCCTTTTGAAGCCAGTCACTATCTGCCGAAATGAGGGGCTTATGACTGAGGCCATGGCTTCCTGCCTCCCAGCCGGCATTTAAAAGTCGCTGAACCTGCGCTGCATCAAGATGACGAAACCGAACACCTCCGATATTGGCGTCCCAAAGATTCATTTGGCCTAAATAATCATAAATAAGAAAAACTGTAGCCTTAAAGCCATATTCCTCAAGGATGGGAAAAGCTTCCGTATAGGTATTCTCGTAGCCATCATCAAAAGTTATTGCAAGCTTTTTTTCCGCGGAAGAATGCAAATAGTCCTGAAGAGTAAGTCCCTGGTATCCTGCCATCGCCAGCATTTCAATCTGCTGACGAAAAACCTTTGGTGTGATAGTGGTTAATCCCCATTCCCATCGGAAATCGACCTAGTGATAGGCTAAAACCGTCATCAGACTTCCGATTCAGGCAAAAATAAGATACTGTTATACGTATCTGGGTCCAAAAGCTCAGATGCCAGCGCGATTATCTCTTCTGACTCTATTTTCCTCGTTGCTGCGATGATTTCAGAAATGGAAATAAATCTTTCAAACTGAAATTCATAGCGGCACATTCTTTCCAGGCGATGCACCATAGATTCAGAATTGAGAATCAAACTGCCCTCATATTGCATTTTCACCTTTTCCAGCTCTTTTTTAGAAACTTTTTCCCGTCGCAATATCTCAAATTCATCAAAAACCCTGGAGATGGACTCCTTTACTCGCTCACGGTCAGTGGCAAAATAGACGCCAAAGAGCCCACCTTCCGTAAACATATCTAAAAAACTGAAAATGGAATAGACAGCGCCGGTTTTCTCCCGAATATTCTGAAAAAGCCGAGAGGACATTCCGGCCGATAGCAGGGCATGAATCATCTGATAGCTATAGCGCCGGGGAAAATGGTAGGAATAGCTTTGCCGCCCCAATAATACGTGGGCTTGATTGCCTGCGATGGCTTTTCTCTCTGAAAAAGGTTCCGGCTGATGTAGTTTACGAACTTTGCGCTTTCCTGCCTCATATGGATAAGCCTCAAAAGCACGGCGCACCCATTCCGCAAAAACAGAGTGCTCCACAGCGCCAACAGCCGCAACCACAATCCGCCCTGCAGTATAGTTTTTCCTGATAAAATCCTGTAAATCATCCCGCTGAATTTTATTCAAGGAGCGGTGATTTCCCAAAATAGGATAGCCCAGTGCGTGCCTCGGGAAGCAATATCTGGTAAAGGTATCAAAAGCATATTCCTGAGGCGTATCCAGATTTTCATCAATCTCCTCGTGAATCACACTCCGCTCCAATGCAATATCCTCTTCCAAATAGAGGCTGTTTTGGAGAATATCGGCCAATACCGCAACAGTCACCGGAATATCCCGCGGCAGAATATGGGCATAGTAAGCGGTAATCTCTTTGCTTGTATAGGCATCGAGCTGACCGCCTCTGGATTCAATGGCATCGGCAATTTCAGCAGCGCTGCGAGTGTCAGTCCCTTTGAAATTAAGATGCTCAATAAAGTGGGCAATGCCATTAATAGCCAGCGTCTCGTCTTTCGTGCCGGTAAAGACAAAAACACCAACGGCGCAGGTTCCCACAGAATCAACTGTTTCTGTGAGAATCCTAACGCCGCTATTTAAAGTAGATTTATTGAAGCGTTGAATCACCGGCGATTATTGCGTGGTCCCCGGTCTCTTCCGCCCCGGTCTCCGCCTGAACGATGTGGTCTCGGTTGCCTTGGCGCGCTTTCGGGAATATGAGCTGGCCGCTCCGTTGTCTGTTTAATGCTCAGATTCAGACGGCCAAGATTGTCAATTTCAAAAAGCTTCACTTTAGTTTCAGTGCCAACGTCAAGAACATCAGTCACTTTGTCAATGCGTTCCCAACTAATTTCGGAAATGTGTACCAGGCCTTCTTTGCCCGGGAGGAATTCTACAAAAGCACCAAAATCCATAATGCGGGTCACTTTGGCATCGTAAATCTTGCCTATCTCCGGCTCTTCTACCAGGGCAAGTATCCAATTTTCAGCTTTTTTGGCTTTCACACTATCATTAGAGAAAATATGGACTGAACCATCATCATCGATATCAATTTGCACCTCAGTTTCTGCGACAATCTGCTTGATCATCTTTCCGCTGGGTCCTATCACCAGACCAATTTTATCTACAGGAATTTTGATAGCAGTTATGCGCGGCGCCCACTTGCTTAAATCAGTTCGGGGCTCCGAAAGCGTTTCCTGCATTTTCTCTAAAATATGCAGACGCCCAAGGCGAGCCTGCTCTAAGGCTTTTTCCATTGTATCAAAAGCCAGTCCGTGGATTTTCAGGTCCATCTGAATCGCAGTGATGCCATCTGCAGTGCCGGCTACTTTGAAATCCATATCTCCATAATGGTCTTCTTCTCCCAGAATATCAGAAAGCACAGCATAGCGCCCTTGGTCACTGATAAGACCCATCGCGATGCCAGAGACCATTTTAGAAATGGGTACACCTGCATCCATCAGAGATAGACATCCGCCACAAACGGTGGCCATAGATGAGCTGCCATTTGATTCTAATACGTCGCTGACGACTCGGATTGTATATGGAAACTGCTCTTCATCTGGCAAAACAAATCGCAATGCCCGTTCTGCCAGATTGCCGTGACCAATTTCACGACGGCTAACACTAAGCATTCGCTTAACTTCACCCGTGCAAAAGGGTGGAAAATTGTATTGCAGCATGTAGCGTTTGAAAGAATCGCCATCAATATCATCAATCATTTGAGCATCTTTTTTAGCGCCCAGTGTAGTCACCACCAGCGCCTGTGTTTCACCACGGGTAAAAACGGCTGAACCATGGGTGCGGGGCAAAACGGATACTTCTGAACTGATTTGACGGATTTCATCGGTGCGGCGACCATCTACTCTGATGGCAGAGTTGAGAATTTTCTCCCGCATCTCTCTGCGTAATGCATCATGAATGACAGTATGAATTGCCTTCGCTGATTCGGGAAAAGCTTCTGCAAGCGCTTCTATTGTTTCTTTGCCAAGCTCCGCTTCAAATATGGAGCGCTCTTGCTTTGTCGGGATATCACCGTATTTTGTCAGAGCTTCAGCAATATGCGCTTCAATTGCCTTCACCAGTTCTGCAGGAATACTGTCATCGGGCGCCTCACGCTTCACAGGTTTCAGTTCGGCTGTCAGTTCATTTTGGAGTGCAACAAGCTGACGAATTGCTATGTGAGCTGATTTCAGAGCATCCAGTAAAACCTTTTCGCTAACTTCATCAAGTTCACCCTCTACCATAATGAGTGAATCGTCAGTTCCGCTAACGAGGATATCTATGGCGCTGTTTTCGAGTTGTGAGGCGGTGGGATTAATCACATATTCTCCGTTTATGAGGCCAACACGGACAGATGCCACGGGTCCGGCAAAGGGAATATTGGAAATGCTCAGGGCAGCACTGACGGCAAGCGCAGATATGACATCTGGCTGATTGTCCTGATCGTATGAGAGGACATTTACGATAACCTGTGTTTCATAAAACCAGTTTTTCGGCAGCAAGGGCCTGATTTGTCGGTCAATGATGCGGGCTGTCAACACTTCCCGATCGCTTGGTCTTCCCTCTCTTTTTAGAAATCCACCAGGAATTTTCCCGCTGGAATAAAATTTCTCCCGAAACTCAACAGAGAGTGGCACAAAGCCAAGCCCTTCCCGAAGCTCTTCAGAAGCAACAACAGTTGCTAAAACGGCAGTATCGCCACAACGCGCATATATTGCACCGTTGGCTTGTTTTGCCAGGCGCCCGGTCTCGATGGAAACCGGTATTCCATTAATTTCTATACTTTTTACTAACAATGATACCTCCCCTTATTTACGCAGACCCAATCTCTTTATCAGATCCCGGTATCGGTTGATGTCGGACTGCTTAAGATAGTGGAGCAAGCGACGGCGCTGTCCCACCATCTTTGATAAGCCACGACGGTTATGATGGTCTTTTTTGTGAATCTGCACGTGAGCTGTCAGGTCTTTAATCCGCTGAGTCAGAAGGGCGATCTGCACCTCCGGTGATGCGGTGTCAGTTGCGTGCAATGCATAATTTGCAACGATTTCTTGTTTTTTTTCTTTACTTAGTGATGTCATTTTTCCTCCTAATGACAGATTTACATTTTTTTACAGTTGAATTTGTCTTTTTCTAATTGCTGAATCAACTCTTCTCTTGAATTGAATCGGATTTCATCACGAATTCGTCGGATAAAATCTACATCAATTTCGTGGTCATAAAGCTTTTTCAGTTGGGCATCTAACACGTGTACTTCAATGGTTAGATAATGTCCATCAAAGGTGGGTCGGTAACCCACATTGCACATTCCCCTGTAATTTTTGCGCTGGATATAAATATTCACGCAATAGACGCCCACATGGGGAATGATTTTTTTTGGCGACGAAGGCAATACATTTAAAGTGGGAAACCCCAACTCTTTTCCTCTTTTTTCTCCATTGATGACCTTCCCTTTTAAGTGGTAAGGCCGGCCAAGATAATGGGAAACCGTTTCTAAATCTCCAGCGCCAATGAGGCGGCGAATATTAGTGCTATTTATGGTGAAATCTTCATTTCGGACTTCTTCAATAATCTCCGTTGTAAAGCCGAGCTCATTTTTACCGAGCTCTTTGAGATATTGCGGCGTACCTTTGCGCATTTTTCCAAAACTATGGCTATACCCGATGATAAAACCTTTTACATCGATATACTTCATAACTGTATCCCGAATAAAAGCATCGGGTTCAATAGCAGCCAGAGCCTTTGTAAAGGGATGCACAACAATATAATCAAGCCCGCTTTCTGACAGCAGTTTGATTCGCTCTTCCAAGGTGCTGATAAAAGTAATCGGGTTACGGCTCATTTCAGAAATGACCTCCCGGGGATGCGGCGCATAAGTGACCAGAATACTCTTCAGCCCAGATTCTCTTGCCTTTTCCACGAGACGCCTTACTACCTTTTGATGACCCACATGAAAGCCGTCAAAAGTGCCCATTGTAAGCAGAGCCGAGGGTTTGTCAGGGATATTTTCTATATTGCTGATAACGTCCATTCTCTCCGAAATTCCTCAAGGGTAAAAGCTTCGTTCATATTCCAATTTCCAATTTGAGTGCGCCAAAGCTCCCAGGCTGTTGCACCGATTCCCATCGCTTGTCCAATATCGTGGATTAAAGTGCGGATATAAGTGCCGGCTGAGCATTTCACCCGAATTTTAAAACATGGATTTGCAAAACCTATCAGCTCCAAATCATAAATTTCGATGGGATTTGCTTTTCTCTCAATTTCCTGACCTTTGCGAGCCAGCCTGTATAGACGTTGCCCATTTATCTTTTTTGCGCTGAACATTGGGGGTGTTTGCAGGATCTTGCCTCTAAATTTGTCAAAAACAGTTTCAATATTTTGCTTTTGAATTGTTCCAGACTCATTTTGGCTAAGGATTTCACCGGTAAGGTCCTGGGTATCGGTGACGATACCTAAGCGACCAGTGGCTTCATATACCTTTGGCAGAGACCGCCAATAATCAAGCCGGCGCGTCTCTTTGCGCCCAAAAGCGACAATCAGCAACCCCTCAGCAAATGGGTCCAAGGTTCCGGCGTGTCCAACTTTCTTGAAAGCGCTTATTTTCCGCAAGATTCTTATAACATCAAAGGAGCTGATATTTTTGGGTTTATATATCGGCAAAGTCATTCCTTCAATGCTTCCGTTCTCGGAGCGTATGCAGTATTCGTTCAATTTTTTCAACATAATCCAAAGACTCATCTAAATGAAAACGCAAGTCCGGGATATGACGAATTGTCATACCACGACCGATTTCCTGGCGTATTTTCTTTTTATCTTCCATAATAATATGAAAGCACTCCGCAAGCTTCACTTCTGTTTCTGCGCCGTAAATACTGATATAGACATGAGCCAGACGCAGGTCTGCAGAAAGCTCAACCCGGCTGATAGTTAAGAGCATATTTGAGCAAAAGGACTGATAATCCCTCACCAACATTGCTCCAATTCGCTGTTTTAAATCACTGGCCAATTTTTGAGCTCTTTGACTCACAATGCTTCGACCCTTTCACCAGTTAGAATATAATTTTGTGATTGGAAGAAATTCCGAACATTCTCTATGACACTGTCAGCAGCTGCAGCGGCGCTGGCTATTGTGATTATTGACAACTGCGCCGATTTAATCTTATCATTGTGGCCAGTTTCTGAAATTGCTATATTCTCACTTTTTCGAAGCTGACTCTCAATACGGCGGAGATAAGTCCGTTTTTGCTTCAAGCTCTGTGCTTCAGAAAAATAGAGTTCTACTTGCATCAGGCGAATGTGCATCCTTTAGGCCAATGTCCTTTTAACTGATTTTTCAATATAACTCTCGATGATGTCGCCTTCTTCATAAAGATCATAACCATCAATAAGAACACCACATTCCAGCCCTTCTTTCACTTCCTTCACATCATCTTTATGCCGCTTCAGAGAAGTAAGATAGCCAGTGAACTGCTCTTTATCGCCCCGCAGAATACGAATCTGCGAATTACGCTGTACTTTTCCAGATGTGACGTAAGAGCCGGCAACTTTTCCATACTTAGGTACTTTTATGACCTGTCTGATTTCTAGTGTTCCAAGCACTTCTTTAATCCGTTCTGGCTCCAGCATACCTTCCAGCGCCAGTTTCACGTCGTGCTCCGCATCATAGATGATAGTATAATTTCGAATTTCCACATTCAATACTTGTGAGAGCTCTTTAGCCTTTATATTGGTGTTCACGTGGAATCCAATAATAATTGCCTTTGAAGCGCTGGCAAGCTGAATATCCGATTCGTTGATCATACCGATGCCTTTATGGATGACTCTCACTGCCACTTCAGGAGTTGATAGTTTCATAAAGGAGTCGGCCAGGGCTTCTACTGAGCCATCCACGTCTCCTTTGATGATAAGATTAAGCTCTTTGGTTTTGCCGTCAATGATCTGGCGACTGATTTCATCCAGCGTCAGAAGTGAGTACGAGCGGAATTCCTGCTCGCGATAGAGCCGTTGTCGCTCTTGAGCAATGCGCCGAACTTCTCGTTCGTCTGCCATTACGGCAAATTGGTCTCCGGCTTGCGGCACATCATCAAAACCCTGAATCTGAACGGGGTCAGCAGGCTTTGCCTCTAGTAAACGCTCTCCTTTTTCATTGAGCATTGCTCTTACCCGCCCAGCATGACGGCCACAGATAAAAGGGTCGCCGACTTTCAATGTGCCTCGCTTTACCAAAACTGTGGCAACAGGTCCGAGCCCTTTATCCAGGCGAGATTCAACGACCACGCCCTTGCCAAATCCGTCATAGGGAGCCTGTAAATCCAGCATTTCCGCCTCAAGCAAAAGAGATTCCAGCAATTTATCTATGCCTAAACCTGTTTTAGCAGAAACTTGCACATCCTGGACTTTACCGCCCCAAGATTCTACAAGAACATTAAGGCTGGCTAATTCCCGAATGACCCTCTCTGGCTCAGCAGCAGGTTTATCCATCTTGTTAATGGCAATAACAATGGGCACACCAGCCGCTTGTGCATGATTAATTGCTTCTTTGGTCTGAGGCATCACGCCATCGTCGGCAGCTACCACAACAACAACAATATCGGTAATCTGAGCGCCTCGGGCACGCATCGCAGTAAATGCTTCGTGACCTGGTGTATCTAGAAATGTAATGGTCTGATCATTAATTTTAACGCGATAGGCTCCGATATGTTGGGTAATACCACCAGACTCACCTTCCACCACTCTTGTTGATCGTATATAATCGAGAATACTAGTTTTGCCGTGGTCAACGTGCCCCATCACTGTCACAACAGGGGCTCTCCAGCGTAAATCCGCACCATCTGTGCCAGCTTCCTCAACCAGCTCTTCAGCATATTCATCAAGTCGACTTACACTGTAACCAAATTCAGAAGCTAATATTTCAATCATATCCCAATCAAGCCGCTGATTTATTGTCACCATCTGATTCATTGACAGACATTTTGTAATAATATCGGTGTGAGATACATCGAGATGACGGGCCAGCTCTTCAACGCTGATATATTCTGTAACAGAAATTGTGTCACTGGCGCTTGTTGTCTCTTCATCTGTATGGACAACAGTTTTTTTATGATGTTTCCGTCTGCTTTTCCGGTCGTCTAAGGTATTTAATGTTTTTTTAATCGTTTGAGTCACCTCTTCCTGGTTGACTTTTCCTGGCCTGTGGCCGCTTTTGCGGTCAGGTACAGATACAGGTTCTTCTGCTATTGTCTTTTTCTTTTTTAACTGCTCTATGCGTGGTATATCTTCAATAATACGTACCCTCTTCGTTGCGGATTTGTGACGTTTTTTGAGCTCATCAAGTTTGGTTTCAAATTCAGTTTCAGAGTCAGTAAGGACTTTAACTTTCTTCTTTTTCCTTGCTGTTTTTTTCGGCGCTGCAGGGCTTTCGGGGGCGCTTTCATTCTTTATTTCGGCAATATTTTCAGAGGAAACCACAGCGCCGCCTACTGTAGCAGCTTTAATCTCTTTTTTCTTTTTAGGCTGCTGGCCTGAGACAACTTTTTTCTTTTTCTCTTCCTGGGCTAAAAGTTTAGCTGCTGCCTCTTCTTCCTTCCGCTTCATTTCAAGCTCTTCTTGTTTTTTGCGCTTTATCTCTTCTTCTTTTTGTTTTCTCAGCTCCTCTTCACGCTTTTGCTCAAGTTCACGCTTTTTAGCTTCCTGCATTTCACGAAGCTTCTTCATTCGCTCTTCTTCAGCTTTCAGACGCGCATCTTCTTCACTCTTCTTTTGCGCTTCCTGCTGCTTTTTAGTGGCCTCAATCTGTCGCGCCCGCTCGATTCTTTCCCACTGGGCCTGACCAACTTTTTTAGCATCAGTATCAAAATGATTCAACACTTTTTCGACAATATCAGCTTCTATAAGTGTATTGGGGCCTGCAGCTATCTGCATTGAATCTAAAAAATTGATGATTTCCGTGGATGCGCGGTTTAGCTTTTTGGAAAGTTGAAAAACCCGTTGCTTTCCTGAAGGCATTCAGCAGCTCCTTTTTTAATGTTTCTTATCTGCACTTGGCTGATTAATATCAAGGGCGGTCTCATTTTTACGTTTTTTATCTAATACTTCCTGAATAATTTCTTCAATTCGTTCAAATGTCTTTTCACCGATTCCTTTAATTTCCAGTATTTGTTCTGGGTCAGCATTTAAAAAGTCAGCGACAGTCTCGATTTCGGCGTCATGAAGGGCACGAATATATTTGGGGGGAATTTCGGGAATATCTTCAATAAAGATATCATCACCTTCAAGTCTATTGTATTCTGAGCGGCGAATAGCATCAATGTCATAACCGGTAACTTTGCTGGTAAGATTGATATTGATACCGCCAGTACCGATTGCCGTGGCAATTTCGCTATCGTCAAAAACCGCAAGAGATGTCCGGCGGTCTTCATCAATTTCAATAAACAGTGGTTTCGCAGGAGAAAGGGCGCGAGAGATCAGCACTTCCGATTCGCGGCTATAGTTAATAATATCTACATTTTCACCATTTAGCTCATTCACGATGGTCTTGATTCGACTGCCTTTTAAGCCAACGCAAGCGCCGACGGCATCCACCCGCTTGTCGTTGCTTTCCACGATAATCTTTGATCGTTTGCCTGCAACTCTGGCCACAGCCTTAATCTCTACGATTCCATCAAAAATTTCGGGGACTTCCAGCTCAAAAAGCCTTTTGAGAAAAGACTTATCGGCGCGACTGATAACTATCTCAGGGCCTTTCAATGTCTCTTTAACCTCTTTGATAATAGCTTTTACCGTGTCACCGCGATGATATCTTTCACCCTCAATCTGTTCATTGCGGGGCATTTTCAGCTCGACCTTGTCAATGTTTACATAGACAGCATCTTTTGGCCGAATCTGATGTATGGTGCCCACGATAATCTCACCAACGCGGCTGCGATATTCTTCGTAAACCTGATTGCGTTCAATTTCCCGAATTTTTTGATTCAGGACTTGCTTGGCAGAAGTGATGGCCCGGCGGCCAAAAAGATCAGGATCAATGACTTTAACAACCACTTCACCAATTTCAGCCTCTTCCATATCAGGAAGCAGCCTAGCGCTGGTCAAATCAATTTGTGTCACCTCATCATCTAGTTCTTCATCAGACACGACTTCAAGCTCCTGATAAATCTCCACTTCGCCCTTATCGGTGTTCACAATAATTGTGAAATTATCTACTTCGCCATAGCGGCGGCGAATAACTGAGTCAAAAATAGCTTCAATAATATCACCGACTTCTGAGCGGTCAATACCCTTTTCTTTTGCTAATTGGGTTATTGCTTCAATTAATATTTTTTGGTCCAAGCAAATACTCCTGATCTTTCTTTACCATTTTAATTTGATTTTTCCCTGCTTGATGTCCTCGTAGGACAGCTTGACTGATTCTTCCTTTTTTTTACTTTTGCTTACCCCGATGATGCTGTCTTCTGTGACTTCGGTAATACTGAGGATAAGGGGATTATCCAGGTCATCGCGACAATGTGTCAGAACAATTTCCCGGCCGATATTTTTTTGAAAATGCCGTGGTAAACGCATCGGGAACTCAATACCAGGGCTGCTAAGCTCCAATTCAAAATCCTCACCAACAATGGCTTCCAGCTCGGCGCTATCACGAAGCTTCAGTGTTAACTCCGTCAGCTCATCAGAGTGAATTCCCGACAAAGTGTCGCAAAGCACCATAATTTTTGGTCTTGCGCCTTCATTTACAAAGAGCGCTTCCACAAAGATATTCATTTCCTCTGCAAGAGTGGAGATGAGCTTCAGTAATGGTTCTCTCATTCTTGGCCTATAAGTGAAAAGTGGGAGACTCCCACTTTTCCTGACGGTTTAAGAAAATTTCTTTTTTTTTCAAATTGTATTATCCGCTCACTTTTCTGCCAAAGTTAACATTGATTGCATAGAATTGATGAGCTCTTGCTTTGATTTATCATCAGCAAATTTCAATTTTTCGACAGCAGCAAGTATCATTTCTGCTTTTTTCAATTGACTTGATTTAAGATAATAGCTAAAGGCCCGTTGGTAAAAGTCCTTTTTATTAGTCAAATTGGCGGTTTTTTCCGCGCCTTTTTGATAATGAGCCGCAGCCGGACCATATTCTTTTGCTTGTGCGGCAATCGCTCCCAGTGTAGCGGAGGCTGCTGATATAAATTCTATATCTGAACCAAAATCAGCAAGGTACTCATTGAGCAGTTTCCGGGCCTGCTCATATTTCCCCTCATTATATTCTATCATTGCGGAGTAGTATAGGGCATAACCCGCGTATTCTGATTTTCCATAGAGAGCTCTGAGTTCGCTAAATTTTGAACGTGCACTGTCATAGTCACGGGCAAAATAATACTGCTGAGCAATACCCAGCATACTAGATGCCGATTTGGCCTTGCTGCTCCAGTATTGAGAAACACCCCAGCCAGCCAGAATCAAAACCATTAATACCGCCAGCACAATATAGATTTTTTGCTGGTTTTCATTATAAAATCGCACAGATTGATCAATCCGCTCAAAGAAAGGGTCTTTCTTCATCTCTTTCCGTGTAATCTTCTTTTGTCCTTTTAGCATTTCATCTCCTCTTTTCTCGCGCCCCTGGCCCGACTCGAACGGGCGACACCAGGTTTAGGAAACCTGTGCTCTATCCGCCTGAGCTACAGGGGCCAAAGCCTGCAAATTTAAGAAGAATAAAAAGCTATCGCAAAGAATATTATTTTTTTTCAATAAGGCTTTCAGGATTGAGCGGCGCTAGCTCTGCTATCGTAAATAAGCCATTTTCGCGAATGGTTTTCCCGTCAAATGAAATCTTACCACCACCAAATTCTGGTGTTTGTATCAGCACCAGATCCCAATGGATTGCACTCCGATTGCCATTATCAGCCTCATCATAAGCATTCCCCGGAGTAAAATGAATACTGCCGGCAATTTTTTCATCAAAAAGAATATCTTTCATCGGCCTGGTGATATAAGGATTCACACCAATGGCAAATTCACCAATATAGCGTGCCCCTTCATCGGTATTAAAAATCTTATCTAGCTTGCTCTGGGGCAAAGCTCTTGCTTTTTCTATACGACCGTTTTTAAAGTGCAGCTCGATATTGGTGAAAACCGTTCCATGGTAAAGTGATTCAGCATTGTAGCGAATGACACCATTGACGCTGTCTCTAATAGGGGCAGTAAAAACTTCCCCATCGGGAATATTGGCATCACCGGCACATTTGATGGCTTTCATGCCAGCAATTGAAAAATGAAGATCCGTACCAGGCCCGCTGATATGAACTTTATCTGTGTTTTCCATAAGTCTGACCAATGGGTCCATTGCTGATGACATTTTGGCATAATCAAGATC
>Ga0129302_1002327_pt1 | contig 13672 bp, 10 predicted proteins | sample BlaSprsedimmetaG_FD_94476 | JGI IMG/M metagenome (GOLD analysis project Ga0129302, IMG submission 94476) | Hot spring sediment bacterial and archeal communities from California, USA to study Microbial Dark Matter (Phase II) - Blank Spring... | ecosystem: Environmental > Aquatic > Thermal springs... | reverse complement strand
ATCTTGATTTTTAAGCTTTTTCTGAACCCGACAGGATTCTGATGAGCGACCTGATGTTTATTAGTTTTAATACAGCCGAATAAACTAGAATGCTTGCAATCATAAGCACCAGCGATTTTACCCAGGGCAATCCTGACAAGGAAGTAAGCCAGGCCACAAAAAATGCCCCCAGCGCGAAAACCAATAAGCGTATAAGAAAACCGTAATCGGGTTTGAACCGGAAAATATACTGTACCAGCACTACCTGCAATATCGCAGTGATGCTTTGTGTGGTGAGGCTTGTAATGGCCGAACCCACTGCAAATAACCGGGGTACAAGGATCAGGTTCATCATAATATTCAGCACCATGCCACTTGCTGCTACCAGGTTTAGCTGTTTCAGGTTTCCGTTGGCAGTAAGCAGGCTGCCAAAAACATAGGTTGTACTGATGGGCAGGAAACCGCACATGAGCAATGAAAACACCCTTGCTGATTGACTGATCCGGAGTTCGTAAGCTGCTGTGGTTTCAAGTCCGTGCGGAGGGTAAAGCAAACGCATGAACTGATCGCCGTAAAAAACGGCACTCATCGCCACAACGATCGCCAACATTGATAATAAGGAGTAGGATAATTTGATCAAATCCTGAACAGCCTGCTTATTCCGGATCATATTGGCAAACAGCGGAAGCAACAGAACAGCAAATAAATAGGCGATCATGTTGGTGGCATCGAGCAGGCGGTAGGCCTGGGCGTAAACACCCACCTGCTCATTGCCGATGGTATCTCTCAGCAGTTTTTCTATCATCACCGAGTCAATCCTGTTGTAAAATGCCATTAGCAGCACAAGCACCGCAAAGGGAAAACTTTTTTTAAGAATCATAATAAAAAACAGGTAGTTCCAGTGCAGTTTTCTGAACCTGGCCTTCACGGCAACAATACCCGCTGCCACGGCAATGGTAAGCAGATAGGCCGCCGTTTGGGTGTAAACAAACCACTCAATCCTGAATGGCTGATCGGTGACATTGCCCCACAAAAGAATGCCGCAGAAAATAATCATCAGCAAACGATCCATCACTGAGAGCATGCTGTCAGTGCGGAACATTAGAAGCCCTGAAATATTGGATCGCAGATATAAAATAAAAGACAACAAAAACTGGTTGAACCCAAGCAAAACCAGCATGCTGAGCTGCCGGGCATCATATTTCATAAGTAAGCCGGCTGTTAAAATAACCACAAAATAAACCAGCGATAATAATGCTTTCAGGATTATGATGCTCGAAAAATGCTTGTGAAGCAGTTGTTTATGCTGTGCAATGTTGCGGTTGTTGAAATTTGTGATCCCAAAATCGAGCAGAATATTAAAAATGAATGAAAAGTTCAGAATAGCGAAATAAAAGCCATATTCGCCGGCGCCTACTGCGTTTTGTACCCCACGGTCAATGCCCAATATCCAGAATGGCTTGACTAAAAGGTTCAGAAAAAGCAATAAAATCAGGTTCGACAGGAACTTTTTCTGCATAATATGTGGCCGGATAAAATCTTTAAATTGCTTTTTTGGCATTGTAAGCCCAAAAACACTAATTTTGTGCAAATATATTGAATTAGTTCTTTCTTAGTTTCAACAACCAATCTGTTTCTTACCATCAAAAAGCTGATAAATTGAGAATTGCTGTGAATACCCGCCTGCTCATTAAAAACAAGCTCGAGGGCATTGGCTGGTTTGCGTATGAATCGCTTAAACGCATATGCGTTACTCATCCGGAGCATGAATTCTTTTTTATTTTCGACCGCAAATGGGACGATGAATTTGTTTTTGCCGGCAACATCACACCAGTTTCCGTTATGCCGCAGGCACGGCATCCGCTTTTGTATTATTTGTGGTTTGAACATGGCATCCCCAAATTACTCCGTAAGTTGAAGCCTGATCTTTTCTTTTCGCCTGAAGGATTTCTTCCTCTCCGTATCAAAGAAAAATCGGTGAATGTATTTCACGATCTGAGTTTTGAGCACCAGCCCAAGAACCTTCCGCCAGTTGAGCGTTTTTACTGCCGGCGTATTTCTCCGAAATGTGCGGGACAATCTACCCGCATTGCTACGGTTTCGGAGTATTCAAAACAGGATATTGTGAAAACTTATGGTGTGAACCCTGATAAAATTGATGTGGTTTACAATGGCGCCAATACTGCTTATGCCCCGATTAGCCTTGAAGATCAGCAGGAAGTTCGGCAAAAGTTTTCGGACGGAAATCCATATTTCTTGTTTGTGGGCGCCTTGCATCCGCGAAAAAACCTGGTGAACCTTTTCAAAGCATACGACATTTTTCGCAGGCAGTATCCCGATATGTTTAAGCTGGTTATTGTGGGAGCAAAAATGTATTGGACCAAAGATATTGAGGAAACCTACCGCAAAATGGTTTTCAGGAATGATGTTATTTTTACCGGAAGGCTCAACACAACCGAATTAAAGCAGGTGCTTGGGTCTGCGCATGCACTCACCTATGTTTCATATTTTGAGGGGTTTGGCATTCCTATCGTTGAGGCATTTTATTGCGACACCCCTGTGATTACCTCCAACGTTACTTCCATGCCCGAAGTTGCCGGAGATGCCGCTTTGCTGATCAACCCATTCTCAGCCAACTCAATTGCGGAAGCCATGATTGAAATAGCTTCAGACGACCAAATCAGGCAAAACCTGATTGAAAAGGGCAGGCAGCGCCGTAAATTATTCTCCTGGGATCAGACTGCAGAAAGACTTTGGAAAACCATGGAGCAGGCGATTGGAGAGTGAGGAGTGGCGAGGGACGGGAGCAGTCGTCTGAACGCTTGAGCCGATCTGACGGATGAAGAGTACAGGGAGGCGAGGAGAGATGGAGACAAGGAGACAAGGAGAAGGGGAGAAGGGAGAAGGGCGAAGGGCGAAGGGCGAAGAATTTCCGATTTCGGATTGTGGATTTCGGATTTCCGATCACCATCTTCCAACCTCCATCTTCCATCTTCCAACCCCGTTGAATATGAGGAACGAATTATTCCACGGGATGAATCCCGTTTAATTCTTTGGTTCAACTAGGGGGTAAACTTTGGACTTCCGACTACTGATCACCGACTACTGAATATCGATTACCGTCTTCGGACTTCGGACTCCCGACTTCCAACTTCCGACTTCCAACCAAATATTTCCGATTACCGACTACTGATCACTGAATACCGCTCACCGTCCCGACCTCCCCGACTTCCCCGACTTCGTAAACTCAGTACGGGGTAAACTTCACTCAGTACGGGGTAAATTCTGCTTGGTACGGGATTTCGCTTCGCTCAAATTACCGCTCACCGATTACCGGCAAACTCCCTTTGTCTCAAAGCTTCGTATAGCAAAATTGCAGTGGAAACAGAAACATTGAGTGAATCAATTGTGCCATGCATGGGTATCTTAACATGCAGCTTTACATTGCTGAGCCAGAAATTACTCAGTCCATCGGCTTCGGTTCCAAGGATAAATGCAAGTGGTTTTTTCAGATTGCATTGATAATGATGTTTTGTACCTGACAAAGAAGTTGCCAGCGGTTCAATCTCATTTTTTCTGAGCCAATCCAGCGCCTGTTCCGATGTGCAGGTTGCAAGCTGCCTGGTAAACACACAGCCCAGCGAAGAACGTATTACGTTGGGATTAAAAACGTCTGTCAGTGGGTCGCAAACAAGCACTGCATCCGCATTAGCAGCATCGGCTGTGCGCAGGATGGCGCCCAGGTTGCCGGGCTTTTCAACCGATTCAAGAACAATTAACAATGGGTTGGTTGAAAGTTTTATTTCCTCAAGTTTGTTTGCGGAAGTTCGCATCACTGCCAGTATCCCGTCAGATTTTTCGCGATAAGCCATTTTCGCGAAAATCCCTTTGCTTACCTCAAAACAAGTCTGTTCAGTAATCAGGTTTTGAGCAGGCAGTAAATATTCTTCTTGAAAAAGTGCAGGACAAACCATTAAAAATTCTGTTTCGAAGCCGGCATCAATTGCCAGTAGTACTTCCCGGAGGCCTTCAACCAGCATCAATCCTTTTTCGCGCCTCACCTTTGAGCGATGCATTTTCACAATGTCTTTTACGCGTGGATTCTGAAAGCTGGAGATTTTTTCGAGCACGGGCATTTTTATTTGGTTGATTGGTTGCCGTTCAAAACCCGGCGGTGTGCGAAGCTCCCGCCGGTGTTTTAGGGTTGACTGGTTTACCCCCCCCCGTTAAATAGTTGCTTCGCCGATTTCACGCGGTAAACTGTGAAATGTGGGGTGCGAACTATTTCTGCGGGCTCAATTGCTGAAGTCAATCTAAAATCAAAAAATCTGAAATCTTAAATTAATCAAGCCAGATTCTTCAAATCTGCAATAGCTTGAACCGGATTGGATTCACCAAAAATGGCACTACCGGCAACCAGCACATCCACGCCGGCATCAACCAGTTTTTGGGCATTTTTGAGGCCAACACCACCGTCAACCTCAATGAGCGCCTGCGAATTTTTTTGAAGAATCAGTTCTTTCAATCGGCTGATTTTCTCATAAGTGTTTTCAATAAACTCCTGTCCGCCAAAACCCGGATTTACTGACATGATAAGCACCAGGCCAACTTCGCTGATGATATCCTGCAAACTTAAAACCGGCGTGTGCGGGTTAAGCACTACGCCTGGCCTCATGCCGGCATCTCTGATCTCGTTGATAGTACGGTGCAAATGAGTACAGGCTTCAATCTGAACACTTAAAATAGCAGCGCCGGCATCTTTGAATTGTGCAATATATCGCTGGGGTTCAACAATCATTAGATGCACGTCGAGGGGTTTTGCTGAATGCCTTTTGATGGCCTTTACTACCGGCAAGCCGAACGAAAGGTTTGGAACAAAAACTCCGTCCATGATATCGAGGTGGAACCAGTCGGCCAGGCTATTGTTCACCATTTCAATATCGCGTTGCAGGTTCGCAAAATCAGCCGAGAGCAATGATGGTGCAACCAGATGTTTCATTAACCCAGATAAGATTTCAGGATTTTACAACGCGAGGTATGTTTGAGCCGGCGGATGGCTTTTTCCTTGATCTGCCTGACGCGCTCGCGGGTTAGATGAAATTTCTCACCAATTTCTTCCAGGGTCATGGGATGGCTTCCGTTGAGCCCAAAAAAGAGTTTAATCACATCGGCTTCGCGCCCAGTGAGCGTTGAAACAGCCCTGTTAATTTCTTTGCGAAGGCTGTCGAATATCAGTTCTGATTCGGGGGTGTTTACTTCATCGCTTTTCAGCACATCGTAGAGGTTGTTGTCTTCGTCTTGTATCAGCGGGGCGTCCATTGAGATGTGCCGCCCCGAATTGCGCATGGAATCCTTTACTTCGGTTTCGGTGATTTCAAGCATTTCGGCAATTTCCCCGGCATTGGGTTCGCGCTCATATACCTGTTCAAGTTTGGCGTAAGCTTTATTAATCTTGTTTATTGAACCGATTTTGTTCAGCGGCAACCTCACAATCCTTGATTGCTCGGCCAGTGCCTGCAGGATTGATTGCCTGATCCACCAAACAGCGTAAGAGATAAACTTGAAGCCTCGCGTTTCGTCAAAGCGCTGGGCAGCTTTTATCAGGCCCAAATTGCCTTCGTTGATCAGGTCGGGCAGGCTTAACCCCTGGTTTTGATATTGTTTTGAAACCGAAACTACAAAACGCAGATTGGCTTTGGTAAGTTTCTCAAGCGCTTCGCGGTCGCCTTGCTTAATGCGTTGGGCCAAAGCAACTTCATCGTCAGCCGTGATCAGATCAACTTTTCCAATCTCTTGAAGATATTTGTCGAGTGAAGCAGTTTCGCGGTTGGTTACCTGCTTTGAAATCTTGAGTTGTCTCATGATGATGAGAAATTAATAGCTTGTTTTGTTTTTTACGAAAACCAAAACCTATAAGTTTCAAAAAAAGAAGGATTTTTTGAAAAAAAGAAAATTCTATCATAATTCATTTCTGGGCGGCCTTGGCAGCAGTGCTTTACGCGAGAGCTTGAGTTTTCCGGTTTTGCTGTCAATATCTATGAGCTTAACTTCAACTTCGTCGCCAACTTTTAGCACGCTTTCAACATCTTTGAGGCGCGTCCAGTCAATTTCGGAGATGTGCAAAAGCCCGTCTTTTCCGGGAATGATCTCAATAAAAGCACCAAAGGTGGTGATGTTTTTCACTTTTCCTTTATATACTTCGCCAATTTCGGGCACAGCCACGATTTGCTTGATGCGTTGCCTTACCTTATCAATTGACTCCTTGTCGCTTGAAACAATGTCAATGATGCCGAATTCGCCAACCTCTTCAATTACGATGGTTGAACCGGTTTCACGCTGCAGTTCCTGGATGATCTTACCTCCGGGTCCGATCACTGCGCCGATAAATTCGCGTGGGATGGTCATTTTTACAATACGTGGTACAAAAGGCTTGTAATCTTCCCTGGGGCCTTTGATTATTTTTTCCATTTCTTCCAGGATGAACAGGCGTCCTCTTTTGGCTTGCTCAAGCGCTTCGGCCAGCACCTGGTAAGATAAGCCATCTACCTTTATGTCCATCTGGCAGGCGGTGATTCCTTTGCTGGTTCCAGTAACTTTGAAATCCATATCGCCAAGGTGGTCTTCGTCGCCAAGAATATCGGAAAGTACTGCATATTTGCCACTTTTTGTATCGGCTATCAAGCCCATGGCAATGCCGGAAACAGGACGTATAACTTTAACCCCGGCATCAAGCAGGGCAAGGGTTCCTGCACAAACCGTAGCCATTGACGACGAACCGTTCGATTCAAGAACGTCAGAAACTATCCTGATGGTGTATGGGTTCTCATCAGAATTTGGGATCATATTTTTAAGCGCACGGTGAGCAAGGTTTCCATGGCCGACCTCACGGCGGCTGGTTCCCAGCATGCGCTTAACTTCGCCGGTACAGAAGGGCGGGAAATTGTAGTGCAAAATAAAATTGATTTTTTCTTCAATCACAGCACCGTCAATAACCTGCTCGTCCAGTTTGGTTCCCAACGTAACTGTTGCAAGTGCCTGGGTTTCGCCACGTGTAAAGATGGCTGATCCGTGAACAGCCGGCAGATAATTTACCTCGCCCCAGATCGGGCGGATCTCATCAAGTTTGCGGCCATCGAGGCGGATGCGTTCATCGAGCACAACGTTTCTTACCGCTTCTTTATGAACCTCTTTGAAGTAACGGCTGATCAGGGGAGCTTTTTCTTCACGTTCCTCTTCGCTCAGGGTTTCGGCAAATTCTTCCTTGATCCTGTCAAAAGCCTCGCTGCGCTCTTTTTTTTCTGTGCCTTGTTTGGCTACTTCATAAATCTTGTCGTAAACTGCTTTCCTGAGGTTCTCAAACAGTTCTTCATCATTGGCCTCGTGCGAATACTCGCGCTTCACGCGGGCTTTTTCAACTTCAGCCGCCAGTTCTTTCTGGGCGATGCACTGCACCTTGATGGCTTCATGGGCGAGCTTAAGGGCTTCAATCATATCCTCTTCGCCTACTTCTTTCATTTCGCCTTCCACCATCACGATGTTCTCTTCGGTTGCGGCAACGATCATGTCAATATCAAGATCGGGCAGTTCTTTCACGCCAGGGTTGATAACGAACTTGCCATTAAGCCTTCCGATGCGCGTTTCTGAAATTGGCCCGTGAAACGGAATGTCAGAAACTGACAGGGCTGCTGAAGCCGCCAGGCCGGCAAGCGAATCAGGCATGATGTTGTTATCGCTCGAAATAAGCGTAACCAGCAGTTGTACTTCTGAATGATAATCGGCGGGGAACAAGGGGCGGATAGCCCTGTCAATAAGTCGTGAAATCAGAATCTCGTGATCTGATGGGCGGGCTTCCCTTTTAAAAAACCCACCAGGAAACCTTCCGCTTGATGCGTACTTTTCGCGATAGTCAACGGTGAGGGGGAGGAAGTCAACGTTTTCGGACGCTTCCTTTCTGGCTACCACTGTAGCCAGTAACATGGTATTACCCATTTTTACTACTACCGAACCATCGGCCTGTTTGGCCAGTTTTCCGGTTTCAATGCTAATTTCCCTTCCATCACCAAGATCGAAGGATTTTGTGATTACTTTCATATTGGGTTTGGTTATAATGTCAAAAAAAGCATGACGATAAATTAAATTTTGGGTTTTATTATCCGTACAAATACAAAAAAAGGCAATCAGAAAATTGCCTTTTCAAGGAGGAAGATGGAATCTTATTTCCTGATACCAAGTTTTTTAATGATACTACGGTACCGGGTAATGTCTTTTTCTTTTAAATAATCAAGCAGTCGCCTTCTTTTACCAACAAGGCGTACCAGCGAGCGTTCGGTGGCTTTGTCTTTTCTGTTAATTTTGAGGTGCTCAGTAAGGTGCTTGATCCTGAATGTGAACAATGCTACCTGGCCTTCGGGTGAGCCGGTATCGAATTCGGACTTTCCGTATTCTTTGAAAAAATTTTCTTTCGTTTCTTTTGTAAGGTACATATCCTTGTTTTCTATAGCTTTAAAATCCTTTGGTAAAACGGGGTGCAAAAATAGTAACTCTTGTTGTAATGACAAGGGATGTTGCAAAATTTATTTTTCTGCCTCGGGGAGAAATCGGAGATCAGTGTTCGGTACTCAATAATCGGTGATCAGTCCCGTCTCGATGGCTCCCGACAGCGATCAGGATCAGTGATCGGTATATAGTAAACAGCAAGTTGAGCGAAGTGATTCCGTCCCGATACCTCCCTATAGCTATCGGGACGGGAGCTATCGGAACCCGTACCGACGAAGGAGGTCGGGATCGGCAATCCGAAATAGAAAATTCTTCTCTCTTCGCCCCGTCACTCCCCTCCCATAATAATATTGGCTGTGCCAATCACATCCAGCACATCAATGATGTTGTCGGCGTTAACATCAGCATTTTCGAAGCAGAAAGGCTCAGGGTTCAAACCCATGATATAATTGGCAATGGCGATAATATCAAGCACATTGACCATGCCATCGCAGTTGGCGTCGCCAGCAAGTACGGTAGCAATTTCAATGCTTATGAGGCTGAAATATCGCGATCCGCCGCCCATCACATTGTTGCTGGCACCGGTGGTCATATCTACAATATGAATTCCTTCATTATTCGACCACATGATGTTGCCGTTGCCCAACTGAAAATTCCCGCGGGGGCCGGATGCCACCGGATTGCCCACAGTGCCGGGAACCGGACCGACCATTATGCCAGAGGTGTTGTATTCATACACGCCATTTTAGTTTCCTCCGGTAACATTTGAGAAAGCCGAAGCCAGGATATGTCCGTTCTCCATCTCTGAGAGTTGCTGGATAAAGTTCAGTTCACCGGGCATGTTCCAGGGGCCAAGCGGGTTGCCATTAAAATCGTATCTGTGTATTTGCGAGAGGAAAGCCCCGGCAGCCGAGAAACTCAACAATACTTCTCCGTTGTAAACGATGGGTTTCCAGGGGCTTCCGCCAACTGTGAAATTCCCCAGGATGTTTCCGTCAGGACTGATGCGGACAATGGCATTGCCGGGTGCACCGTTTTGTGTGCCGGCGTTGGTTACCCAAACTTCGTTGCCAACCCTTCCAAGTCCGCGCACGTTGTCAAGGCCGCTGCCTGGAAACATCCCTCCAATGGAGTCAACAAAATTGCCCTCCATATCAAAAATCATGATCCTGTCGCGGGTTTGGTCTGTGATCCAAAAACGGTCGTCAACCTGCAGTATGTCAATGGGCGTGCCTGAAATTCCTTCAAGATCAATGAAATTATCTTCTGCCAGGCTTCCGTCCTGCGGATCAAACAAAACCACTCTTTTGTTTTGAAGTGGAACGTTCACTACTGCAATAAAATTGTTCCCCGAAGGCATCTCAACCGGCCCCATTGTGCCGTCGGCTTTCACGTTTTGGGCATAAATATCGCCACCATCGTTCCGGTTATCACTCCAGGTTACCACCAGTTGTCCATTATGGAATATGCTTGCGTCGAAGTGCATTTTTTGGCTTGGAACCAGTGAAAGGGCAACTTCCCCACCGGCCCATGTAGGGTCTCCATTGGCATCAAGCCTGATGGCTTTTACCAGATCGTTGTTGGCTCCGCCCGGACTATCATAAAAAGTGATGATAGGTTCACTTCCATCCAGTGCAACATTAAGTCCGGCTTTTTCGCCAGCCTGCATCGGCACAATAGTTTTGCCATCTGCTCCCCATAGTTTTGTGCCTGACATGGCTATTTTCTGTCCGTAAATTCCGCGCTGGCTCTGGATAGGATTGTGTTCGCACCAAAAAACGAATAAATCTTCTTCTATGGCGTCAAAAGCCATCACCGGGTCTAACTGGTGTGTGTTGGCATTTTCACTCACAGCCAGCCCGTTCATCGGGAAACTCAGGTTGCCGTTTGCTTGCACATGCTGAATATAGGCATCGAAAACAAATCCGTTGTCGCGGTGCCAGGCTATGAATGCACCATTATTTCCATCGGCCAGTATGCTGGCTTTCACATAAACGGGTATTGCGTCATTGTTTGTAATAGCGATGCCCGTGCTCCACAAACCCTGCCCGTTTGCATCAAAGCGCTGGACAAAAACATTTTTTGTAGGCGACCAGGCCGAGCCGGTTTGTTTAAAAAATACCATCATAACTTCGTCGTCGTTCATTTCTGCCAGAAACGGCCAGGCAAAAGTTTCCGGCCCCTGGAGCTGAATTCCGTTTTCGCCCCAGAGTTTCTGGCCTGAAGGGCTGACTTTCTGGATCATGATGGTGTTTTCGCGCGACCACGCAAATACAGCATTGTTTTGAGATGTGATAGTAACTACCGGGGCAGCTTCAAAATCCGGGTTGTTTGATAGCGCCAGTCCGTTGTCGCCCCACAGAAATTCTCCGGTTGGTGATATCCGGTACGCGTAAACGTTGTTACTTCCGGTTCTTACGTCCTGGAAGGTAACAAGCGCGCAGGCATCGTGGTCAACGGCCAGGTCCCAGTCGGTGAGCCAGGTCATGGCCGGATTGTTGCTTACCAGCAGGCCCTCTTCAGCCCACATTTTATTGCCATAAACATCGAGTTTCTGAAGCCTTACATTATAATTTCCGGCTTCTTGTGAGAACCAGGAAATATAAGTTACACCCGAGGGATGCATGGCTACTTTCGGGATGGATTGCTCGCCGAGTGCCACGCCAATGGGCGAATTCTGGCTAGGATCGCTGCTCCATTGAGCAAAAGCAAGTGCCGGAAAACATGCAAGCAACAGAAGTAACATTTTGTTTTCATAAGCTTTTGGTTTAATTGGTGATCGAAAAAGAAAATTAATAAAACAAGCTATCAGGCAAAATTAGAGACAATTCGTCAAAACAAGATAGATTCGTAAATCAGATTATTTTTTAGCATACCTGGGCGAGACTTTTTTTGATTCGCTGGGGTTGCATAATAAGCCTAAAATCCGCAAGGATTTTTATTGGAGTCAATCCATCAGTCACTTAAAGGACTAAACAGAATAAATCATGAATGACCAAAAAACTCTTCTAATTCGTGAATTCGTGGCATTTTCAATTTTACCTGCGGATTAAGGATAAGAAATATGAAGCGTAGCGGCAATCTCTCCGTTTGCAGAATACTTTTACTTTTGCAGCTTGTTTAAAAAAATTCAAGTATGAACCAGACCGAGAGTATCAAAGAGCCCGTAAAATCATTGAACTTTATACAATCCATCATTGAAGAAGACCTGCGCCAGGGAAAGAACGAAAAAAGGGTTCACACCCGTTTTCCTCCTGAACCCAACGGCTACCTGCATATCGGCCATGCCAAATCTATTATCCTGAACTTCGGGCTGGCAGAACAATACAATGGCATGTGCAACTTGCGTTTCGACGATACCAACCCCACCAAAGAAGAGGTTGAATATGTAGATTCCATCAAGGAAGATATCCGCTGGCTGGGTTTCGACTGGGAAGAGCGTGAATACTATGCCTCTGATTATTTTGAGACCCTGTTTGAATATGCCATCACAATCATCAAAAAAGGAAAGGCTTATGTTTGCGAACTGAGTGCTGCCGAGATCAGTGCCAACCGCGGCACACCAACCCGCCCCGGCATTGAAAGCCCCTACCGCAACCGCAGCGTGGATGAAAACCTCGACTTGTTCCGGCGCATGAGAGCAGGCGAATTTAAGGAAGGCTCAAGGGTGTTGCGCGCAAAAATTGACATGGCTTCGCCCAATATGCACCTGCGCGACCCGGTGATGTACCGCATCATGTTTGCCCATCATCACCGTACCGGCGACGATTGGTGCATTTATCCTACCTATGATTTCGCTCATGGCCAGAGCGATTTTATCGAGGGCATCACGCACTCCATCTGCACACTCGAATTTGAGGTACACCGGCCTTTGTACGACTGGTTTCTGGATCAGATTGTTGAACCCGGAAGCTACCGCCCCCGGCAATATGAATTTGCCCGCCTCAACCTCAGCTATACCATCATGAGCAAACGCAAACTGCTTGAACTTGTGAAAGAAAAGCACGTAAGCGGGTGGAACGATCCGCGCATGCCAACAATCAGCGGGTTGCGGCGCAGAGGCTATACACCCGAAAGCCTGCGCTATTTTGCTGACAGAATTGGTGTGGCCAAACGCGACAATGTGATTGATGTGGCCCTGCTCGAACACAGCATCCGCGAAGACCTGAACAAGCGATCTCTGCGCCGTATGGCAGTGATTAACCCGGTGAAACTGGTGATTGACAATTATCCGGTCGGTCAGGTTGAATACATGGATGCCGGAAATAATCCTGAAGACCCGGGTGCAGGCACACGGAAGCTGCCTTTCTCAAAAGAACTTTTTATTGAGCGCGAAGACTTTATGGAAGACGCTCCGCCAAAATTTTATAGGCTCAAACCCGGCGGAGAAGTACGCCTGAAATATGCCTACATCATCAAATGTGAAAGCATTGAGAAGGATGAAAATGGCAACATAACGGTTATCCATTGCAGTTATGACCCTGAAACAAAAAGCGGCATGCCACAGAGCAACCGCAAAGTAAAAGCAACCATACACTGGCTTTCGGTCAATCACGCAAAAGCGGCAGAAATCAGGCTGTTCGACCGGCTTTTTAAGGTGGAGATGCCCGATGATGTAGAAGAAGGGCAAGATTACAAAAGCCATCTGAACCCTGATTCGCTCAAAATTGTTGAAGGATTTGTTGAAGATTCATTCAAAGAGGTTAAACCTTTGGATAAATTTCAGTTTGAACGCCTGGGCTATTTCTGTGTTGACCCCGACAGCCAAGAAGGCAGGCTGGTTTTCAACCGCACTGTGACCTTGAGAGATGCCTGGGCAAAAATTGAAAAAAACAAGTGAGATATTTTAGCCACAAATAGTAAGAATATATTATTTTTGCAAGCCGTAATTGTCCGATGGTGTAATTGGTAACACGTCTGACTCTGGATCAGAAGAGTCTAGGTTCGAGCCCTAGTCGGACAACCTGGAAATGAGCCGCTTGCAGAAGAATCAAAATGCGAGCGGCTTTTTTGGTACACACAAAAAAACACACATTAACAAGGGTTCACACAATTCCGGAAATGTGTTCATATAGACATAAAGCCTTGTTTTGGCATTGATGTTCTTTATTTGGTGAAAGTAAAAGATCGGATCAGGATATTTTTGTTGCAATTGCATCAAGCAGCCGCACCATTGCCAGGGTATCCAGGGCGCAGT
>Ga0129302_1002314_pt1 | contig 13694 bp, 15 predicted proteins | sample BlaSprsedimmetaG_FD_94476 | JGI IMG/M metagenome (GOLD analysis project Ga0129302, IMG submission 94476) | Hot spring sediment bacterial and archeal communities from California, USA to study Microbial Dark Matter (Phase II) - Blank Spring... | ecosystem: Environmental > Aquatic > Thermal springs... | reverse complement strand
GACCTACACCGTGCAGCCTGGGGACACGCTGCTCGGCATAGCCGTAGAATTCAATGTCACCGTCGATGAGCTGAAAGCCTTCAACGACTTGGACTCGGACAACATCGGCGCGGGGCAAAGCCTGCGCATCCCGCCGCCCACGCCTACGCCCGGCCCCACACCCACCCTCGATCCCGGCGAACCGACTTTGACGCCCGCGCCCTATCTCCTACACACCGTGCGTTCTGGGGAAACGCTCTCGACTATCGCTCAACAATACGGTGTGCGCGTCGCCGACATCCGCGCGGCGAGCAATCTCCCTGAAGACACCGAGACCATCCGGCCCGAACAGGTGCTCATCATCCCGCAATACACGCCGACACCAGAGCCCGATGCAGGAGCGGCCATCGTCGGTGGTACACCCACGCCCGTTCTGGCTTACGCCGCCCCGGAGATGCTCTATCCGCCGGATAACGCCACGTTCACCGGGCCGGATGCCAACATCATCCTGCAATGGGCCTCTACCGGCATCCTCACAGACAAGGAGTTCTACAAACTCGAATTCATTGTGCCGACGGCAGAAGGAAAAACCACGATCAACGTCTACCAGCGTTCGACTGCCTGGCGGGTTCCGAAAGACCTCTTTCCACCGGACGACAGCGCAAATCGCACCTGCGCGTGGCGCGTCAGCGTCGTGCGCCAGGTTACCAGCGGGAGCGATCCCACCTACAAAGTCATCGGCCTGACCGGTAGACGCCGCACATTCATCTGGAACGTCGCCGCGCCGTAAGCCATAAACGTGCGCAGCCCTGCACGAGACGTGCAGAGCCGCGCCCTGACTACGACGAAGGGAGTAAACTATGCAGAGGACCAACAAAGTGATCGCCGAGTTTTTCGCACAAGGGTATCGTGTGTCGGGGACTTACGTCGTCACCAAACGCCCCCTCGCCGACGAGATCTATGACCCGACGACCAACTACCTGCAATTGGAGGAGGCGTACCTCTCGCCCATTATGGACCCCGCCAAAATCAGCGCCTACTACACACTCACCCTCTTCGACAAATCCAACCTGGATTTCGTGCTGACGGCCGATAAGAAAGATGGGCTGCGACGCGACCAATCGTATGGCATGGGAACGTACAAATTGCAGATCTGTCTCACCGTCCCATTTTTTGAGATCACCGGCCACTTGTATCTGATCAACAGAAACTTCAACCCGCGAATCTATCTCAGCTCGGATGCCGGAATTTTCATCACCCTTCTGGACGTAACCACACGCTCCACCTTCAATCCCGATGTCAGCTACCAGGGCGCTGTAGCGTTGATCAATCGTGCGCACATTAGTTTCTTCGGCGAAACTGCCGGTTAGTCACGAGGAGGCACATCATGGCTCGAGTCCTGATCATTGATGATAACTACGATATGCTCAGTATGCTTAAGATGATCCTGGAAAGACAGGGAAAGCACGAGGTTATCGCCTGTACCAATGGACAAGAGGGCTTGGAGGCCGCTTTCAGCGAGCCGCCCGAAATCGCTCTCGTCGATGTGATGATGCCGGGGATGAGCGGCTACGATGTAGTCAAACGACTCCGCGCCGATCCCAGCACCGAACGGATAGGTATCATCATCCTCACGGCACGTGGCCAGACCGTCGATCGCGAGGCAGCCCTGGCAGCCGGGGCAGATGATCACATGACCAAGCCCGCCAACGTTGAAGAGTTGCTCAAACGCATCGACGAGCTTCTGAATCGGGACAAAGCGCAAGCACAACCAACCGGTGTAATGACGCTACCGGTCTTCAGCCTAAAAGGGGGCGTAGGTGTCACTACGCTCGCCATCAATCTGGCAAGCGTGCTTCAGCAAATCGCGCCCGTCGCGCTGCTAGACCTGGCCCCGGCCACCGGGCAATGCGGGTTCTTCCTGGGTATGCGCCCGGAGAAACACTGGGGACACTATCTGGAAAACCAGACTACACCGGTCGCTGCTCTGGTACAAAAGCATACCAGCGGTTTACCGGTGCTCCTCGCGCCGCCGCTGGCGGGGCAATATGGTTGGCCGAACGTGGACGCCGTGACTGCCATCCTCGCCCAACTCACGGCAATGGCACGCTTCGTCATCGTCGATATGCCGCCGCTGCTCGATGCGACGGCGCAGGCCGTGTTGGCTCAGTCGCATCGCATTCTCCTCGTCAGTGGCGACGACGTGCCGGCCATTCAGGTAACGCGCGCTACCTTGCAAGCCCTCCAACAGTGGAAGGACCGCTTACTGGTCATCCGCAACGCCGCTGCGCCGGGGCCGCGTCCCCCCGCAGAAGCTATCCAGAAGGCGCTGCGCGTCCCGCTGGCGGTCGATATTGCCTACGATCCGGCGCAAGTCACCGTAGCGGCCAAGGGGCTACCGTTAGCGGCAGTGCAGCCGAAAACGCCTCTCGTCCTGGGCGTGAAACGCATCGCGCAACAGTTGCTCACGCGATAGCGACACTGTACTCTAGTCAAAACAAAACGCGAGGCGCTTGGCCTCGCGTTCTTTTTTCAATATCAGAATCAGTAAGGTAGCACCACGCGACCCAACATCACCAGGAACAACATCCCAATCACCGCAACATCCAAAAACATCAACACCGAGAGGAAGAAGACCTGCCACGGCAACAGTCCAAAGATGTAACGCGAGCGCGTTCGCCTGGCCGATGGCGCAGGTACAGGTTCCTCCACAGCGACCTGGCTGCGCAAATCGGCCATCATATCCTCATCTTCGAATGCACCCACCTGGGGACGCGCCGTTGCTTGGGACGGTGACGCTGCCGCCTGGGGCGGCGCTGCGGCAACTTGAGGCTGCGCTGCGGCGGTCAGGGGTTGATCGTCATCTTCATCCTCTGGAGCGGACACTAAACCCGCCAACCAATCAGGCATATCACTGCTCATCTGCCGGCCTCCTTGAGAATAGTCAGGTAGTCTACAGTCGACGATTCGACTCGTTGAATCGTCAGATAGTCGAATCGTCTAGCCGTGGCCGGTCTCCAGACCGTGCCACCCACCACGGGCGCGGTCAGAGACCGGCCCGAGCACGCCCTATCCTCTTCTGCTTGCTTGTACTGGATCAAGGCTATGTTACAATCAGGATACCGCAGAAGGAGACAATGTCAACTTGGCCGCCCGATTAACCCGCGAATTTTACGCCCGCGATACGCTCACCGTCGCCCGAGAACTGCTCGGCAAGCGCCTGGTGCGGCTGTATGAAGGCGTGCGTCTCGCCGGGCACATCACCGAAGTCGAGGCCTACATCGGCGAAGACGACCGCGCCAGTCACGCCAGTCCCGGCCCCACCGCCCGCAATGCACCGATGTATGGCCCGCCTGGCTACACCTACGTCTACCTGATCTACGGGGTAAACCACTGCCTCAACGTCGTCACTGAGCGGGAAGGGTTCCCGGCAGCGATTCTCATCCGCGCCATAGAACCGCTCGAAGGTCTGGCGATCATTCAGCAGCGACGCGGCCCGCAACATCCGCCCACCGATCTGACCTGCGGTCCCGGCCGGCTCTGCGCCGCCCTGGACATCGACCGCCGCCTCAACGCCTGCGATCTCTGCGCCCCGGACGCGCTGTTGTGGCTCGAAGACGCCGCACCCCTTCCCGAAGCGCAGGTGGCGCGCAGTCCGCGCATTGGCGTACGCGGCGATCAAGTGGCGCTGGACGCGCGCTGGCGATTCTACATCCGGGATAGCGCGTGGCTCAGCGGCTCGCGCAGCTTCAACCGCCGGTGGGAGGACTAACCAAGCCGCGCGCGGATAACCTCCTCCACCGTCGGACGCCCGATCACCTGTAGCTCGTAACGCACGCGCTCCATCGGATGCTTGATCTTGAGCAGGCGCGTCAGATCAATCGGCGTGCCGACGATCACCAGATCGCACGGTGTGTTGTTGATCGTCACCTCCAGGTCGCGCATCTGCTCGTGACCGTAACCCATCGCCGGCAAGATCGCGCCCGTGTCCGGGTACTTCTGATACGTCGCGATGATCGATTCGACCGCATAGGGCCGTGGATCGATAATCTCCGCCGCGCCGAACCGCTGCGCCGCCACGTAACCCGCGCCGTAAGCCATCTCGCCGTGCGTCAGCGTGGGACCGTCCTCCACGACCAAGACGCGCTTACCCCGAATCGCCTCCGGGTTCTCGACGAACAGGGGTGAGGCGGCCTCCACAATGATCACACCGGGATTGACCGCATTCGCGTGCTCCCGCACGCTGCGGATGCCCGCATAGTCCGCCGTATCGATCTTGTTTAGCACAATCACATCAGCAGCGCGCAAGTTGGTCTCGCCGGGATAGTAGGCCATCTCATGCCCCGGACGGTGCGGGGCGGCCACCGTGATCCACAGATCGGGCTTGAAGAAGGGGGTGTCGTTGTTGCCGCCGTCCCATACCACCACGTCGGCCTCTTTTTCCGCCTCACGGAGAATAGCTTCGTAATCCACGCCGGCATACACGATCACACCGCGGTCGATGTGCGGCTCGTACTCTTCGCGCTCCTCAATCGTGCAATCGTGGGCGTCCAAATCCGCATAGGTGGCAAATCGCTGCACCGCCTGCTTCACCAAATCCCCGTAAGGCATGGGGTGGCGCACGGCGACGACCTTCTTCCCCATCCCTAACAACACGTCGCACACGTGGCGCGTCGTCTGTGACTTGCCGGAGCCGGTGCGCACGGCGCAGACGGCGACCACCGGCTTGGAACTCGGCAGCATCGTGTACTTGCCGCCCAACAGAATAAAATCAACGCTCAGCGCGTTGACCAGCGATGCCTTGTGCATCACGTATTCGTGCGGCACGTCGGAATACGCAAAGACGACCTGATCGACGTTGTGTTCATGAATGAGCGTCGCCAAATCGGCCTCAGGATAGATCGGGATGCCCTCAGGATACAGTTTTCCGGCCAACTCGGCAGGATACCGGCGGCCTTCGATGTTCGGAATCTGCGTTGCGGTAAAAGCCACCACCGTGTACTTCGTGTTATCGCGGAAATAGGTGTTGAAATTGTGGAAGTCGCGCCCAGCAGCGCCCATAATCACCACTCGAATCTTCTCCATACCAAAAACTCCTTTTTAGAGATTACGTTACGGATTCAACTGCATCTTACTAATCTACCGCATACCATCCCAGACAACAAGTGAACTTCGAGAAAAAAGGGGCGCAATTCCTCATATCGGAATCACGCCCCTGGATTAATGCCAAAAATATACCGGCTGGATCAAGATTTCTCGTTGACGGACGCCTTTAACGCCCCCGCAATCTCGGACTGCATCGGCACCAACGCACCCAACACCCCATTGACGAAACGCGGCGCACTGTCGGAACCATAACGTTTAGCTAACTCCACCGCCTCGTTGATCGCTACCTTGACGGGCACTTCGCCAAGCGTGAATTCGTAAAGCGCCATACGCAGCAGGTTACGGTCGATGATGGCCACCTGATCCAGCGGCCACTCCTGCGCATGAGATTGAATATAGTGATCCAGCAGATCGCGGCAACGCGCCACTCCAACAACCAGACGCCGGGCGTAGGTTTCCACGCGCGGCAGCGCCTCGGTATCGGCGAAACGCTGGGTCAGCACCTCCCCAATCGGATGCGCCACAAGATCAATCTCGTAGAGGACCTGGAGCGCTAACTGGCGGGCCAGGCGACGCTCACCTTTCATACCATCAATCCTTTCAACGTGCGAATGTTTGTGGCCGCTCGAACATCCGTATCAGTTATCGAGTAACTCAGGCTGCTCCTCCGACTGAGGATAAACCACGTCCTCGATGTGAACGTTGACCGCATCGACGGGCATCCCAATCATGTTCTGAATTGCGCGCGTGACCTCGTACTGTACCGAGCGCCCCAGGCGCAGCAGGCTGATGTCGGGGCCGGCGACAATCGACAGGTCCACCGTCACCTTGCCCGCATCGACGTGAACGCCAACCGACTTGCCCTGAAGCCCTAAAATGCGATCCACCTCTTTCTCGACGAGATGCACGACGCCGGGCACACTCAAAGCCGAGAAGCGCGCAATCGTTTCGAGCACTTCAGGTTCTACCGTGACCATACCGGGAATGGTTCCTGTTTCCATAGCAAACCTCCTACATACTCAAGCCGCCATCGACCGGCAGCACCGCACCGGTGATGTAAGCCGCCGCATCCGAGGCCAAAAACGTCACGGCGTGCGCGACGTCCTCAGCAGCACCAAATCGTCCCAGGGGGATTAGCCTCAGCATCTGCTCGCGCAGCCCCTCATCCAACGCCGCAGTCATATCGCTAGAGACGAATCCCGGCGCAACCACGTTGACGGTAATGCCTCGCGCGGCAAATTCGCGCGCCATGCTTTTGGTCAGGCCGATCAAACCGGCTTTCGAAGCCGAATAGTTCGCCTGGCCTACCTGCCCCATCAGGCCCGAAACCGAGCTGACGTTGATAATGCGTCCCGCACGCTGGCGCGCCATCAGGCGTACCGCCGCTTTGCCGGTGTTGAACGCGCCCTTGAGGTTCACGCGCAACACCTCGTCCCAATCCGCTTCCTGCATCCGCAACAACAAAGTATCCCGCACGATGCCGGCATTGTTGACCAGAATGTCGAGCCGCCCTAGCGCGTCGACCGCCGCTTTTACCAGAGCCGCCGCCTGGTCGAAATCGCCCACGTCGGCAGGCAATGCTACGGCGCGCTGGCCCAGTTCCTCAATCTCGACGACAACCTGTGTGGCTGCCTCAGTATTGCGGGCGTAGTTGACGGCGACATCGGCGCCCTGCCGTGCCAGTTCGAGCGCAATCGCACGGCCAATTCCACGCGAAGCACCGGTAACGAGCGCTATCTTGCCTTCTAAAGTCGACATTTTCCCGGCCTCCTACCCTTCAGCGCCAAGCGCAACACAGGGCGCCAAAGCCTCCAATGCCTCGGCGCGCGCATCGGGCAACGCCCGCCGCACCAAACCGGTGAGCACATTCTTCGGCCCGACTTCGACGAAATGGTCCACACCCTGCGCCGCCATCCACAACAGGCTCTCACGCCAGCGCACCGGCAACGTGAGTTGGCGCAAAAGCGCCTGGCGAATCTCATCCGGTGCAGAGACCGGCGCAGCCGTCGCGTTCAATACGACAGGAACTCGCGGGGCGCGCAACGGCACAGCCGCCAAAAGGTCAGCAAACGCCGCCTGGACCTCGCGCATCAGGGTACTGTGCGGCGCCACGCTGACCGCCAAACGCTGCATTCGCCGTATCCCGTGTTCCGCCGCCAGCTTCTCCGCCGCATCCAAGGCCGCGAGCGCGCCAGAGATGACCACCTGTCCCGGGCAGTTATCGTTGGCGATCACCAGCGGTTGTCCCGACGCAGCCGTTGCCGCATCGCAAAGCGATTCCGCCGCTGCCAACGTCGCGCCGAGAAGCACAGCCATGCCGCCCGGTGCGCTCTCACCCGCGCGCGCCATCAGCCGTCCACGTTCGGCGACCAGATGCAAACCGGCGTCGAAGTCCAATGCCCCGGCGGCCGCCAACGCGCTGAATTCTCCCAGACTATGCCCGGCCATAAAGACGGGTGGTGGGAGCATGGCTTTAGCCGCCTGCCACATCGCCAGGGCGATCACGAACAGCGCGGGCTGCGTGAACTCAGTCTGATTCAACTGCGCCTCTGGCCCGGCGAAGCACAATTCGGTCAGCGCGTAACCCAGAGAGGCATCCGCCTTATCACAAAATATCCGGGCCTCTGACGAGGCCCGGTGCCAGGCTAAACCCATGCCTACATATTGCGAACCCTGTCCCGGGAAAAGAAAGGCGGTGCTCATCCCAACGCTCCAGGGTAATCAGAGATCAGGTTAATCCTCCTTAACCTGCATGACCTTTTTGCCACGGTAAGTGCCACAGTGCAAGCACACTTGATAGGGCCGCACAAGCTCGCCACACTGACAAATCAGCAACGTCGGCAAAATTGGCGAACGATAGCTATTGGCGCGCCGGCGGTCGCGCCGGCCGCGCGGGGTACGTCTCTTCGGTACTGCTGGCATTTTTCTAACTCCCTTTTTTCATTATAAGACCGCCCATCATAGGGACGGGCAAAGTAACACCTATTATACAAAAAAGAGGGCGCATGTCAAACGAGATTAGCATAACCTTCCGGGAAGCTCAGCACAACCTTGTAAAAGTAAAAAAGCCCTTTGTTCTAGGGTTTGCTCCTACACTACTCACGCAGCTTCCCGGAAGGTGCGCGCTTATGTGCCCTCGCCTTTCATCTGTAGCGTCTGCTCGCGGTCGGCCTCGAGCTTTTGCAGCCCGTTATCGACCACGTGCAAGAGGCGATTCAACTCAGCCTGCAACTGGCTCAGCGCATTGAACACGTATTCGTCGGCATCGGAGCGCAGCACGACGGCATCGCGCCTGGCCCGCTTAGCGATGATCTCAGCTTGCTGCCGCGCATCCTGCACCAGACGGTGTTCTGTCACCATCTGCTCGGCTTTCGTCCGCGCCGCCGCGAGAATCTGCTGTGCCTCCTGGTGCGCGGCATTGAGCAGGGCGTCCCGCTCCGCAACGATTTCCCGGGCCTGCGAAACCTCATCGGGCATGGCCGCGCGCAACTGTGTCAGATGCGTGCGGACTTCATCTTCATTGACCGCACGCACCCCAAACAGCTTGGGAGATTCTTCCAGGATATAGCGTTCCAGTCGTTCGATCAAAAATTCGACATCCATCGGTACCTCCTGAATCATACTCCTGCGTAATAGCGACTGAAGCCGCTTTCACACGCGGCAACGACTCAAGTCGTCACTACACGTCTAGCAAAACGGCACGTTATAACGAAAGCTTGAGAATCTCGCCTCCATCTGCGCGGCGTTGTTCATGCTTGAGCAGCAACATTTCCTGAACCACAGGGGGGACCATCTGTGAGATGTCGCCACCGGCCATAAACACCTCTTTGAGAAGGCTGGCGCTGAGAAAGGCGTACTCGTAGCTAGTCATCAGGCAGATCGTTTCGATCTCGGCGCAGAGTTGCTGGTTGGTAAGTGCCATCTGATACTCCATCTCGAAATCGGAGATAACGCGCAAACCGCGCACCAACACCTGTGCCCCCACAGAGCGCGCCAGGTTCACGGTCAGCCCCGTGTAAGCGCAAACGGTCACATTCTCAAGCTCCGCCAACGCCGTCTCGAGCATCGAAACCCGCTCCGGCGCGGAAAAGCACAAGCGCTTCTTTGGGTTCTCGTACACGCCAACGATCAATTGATCGAAGATTTTGGCCGCTCGCTGTGCGATGTCCATATGGCCAAAATGTACCGGATCAAAGGAACCAGGATAGAGGGCTATTTTTTGCGTCAACTTGCATCTCCTCCGTTACGCCAGAACTCGGTCACGCGCTCCGCCAGGGATTGGTTTTCCGGCTGACTTAGATCGGGATCAGCCTGTAGCAGGGCTTCGGCGACTGCCCGTACTTGGTGCAGTAAGCGGGTGTCGGCCAAAGTCGCCATCGGCAATTCGGGGAATCCACTCTGCTGCGTACCCAGGAATTCGCCAGGGCCGCGCATCTCCAGGTCTTTCTGCGCCAGTACGAAGCCATCGGTGGTCGCAGCAACCGCTTTGAGGCGCTCATTGGCCTCCTCTGAGGCGCTGTCGGCCATCAGCAGACAATACGATTTATGCTCACCGCGCCCCACACGGCCCCGGAACTGGTGCAGTTGCGCCAGACCAAAACGTTCTGCGCCGTCGATAAGCATCACGGTGGCATTCGGCACGTCGATACCCACCTCAACCACCGATGTAGCAATCAACACATCAAGTTCACCGCGCGCAAACTGTCCCATCACGGCCTCTTTGTCGGCGGGGCGGAGCCGTCCGTGCAGCAGGCCGAGGCGCAGGTCGGGCAGCACCTCTGTCCGCAGGCGGTCGTATTCGGCGACGGCGGCTCTGGCGTCAATCTTCTCCGAAACCTCCACCAGCGGGTAGATGATGAAGGCCTGCCGCCCCTGCTGTACCTGGGAACGGATAAAAGCGTAGGCGCGCTCGCGCTCGCGCGGGAACAACACGCGCGTCTCGACAGGCTGCCGGCCCGGTGGCATCTCGTCCAGCACGGAGACGTCAAGATGCCCCCAGACGGTCAGTTCTAGCGAGCGCGGAATGGGCGTGGCCGTCATCACCAGCAAGTGTGGCGAGAATCGCCCATTATAACCCTTTTGCCGCAGCGCGCCCCGTTGTTCGACGCCAAAACGGTGCTGCTCATCCACGACGACGAACGCGAGGTCTTTAAAATTCACCGTCTCCTGGATCAGCGCGTGCGTGCCCACCACGACCTGCAATGAACCGTCCGCCAGCCCCGCGTAAATCGCTTCACGGCCCTCGCCGGTCGTGCTGCCGGTCAGCAAGCCCAGGGTCGGGCGCGGTTCCGGAAAGGCGGCAAACAGGTTATCGAGGCTCCTGTAGTGCTGTTCAGCGAGGATTTCGGTGGGGGCCATCAACGCGGCTTGAGCATCATTTGCCGCCGTCGCCGCCATCACCAGCCCGGCGACCACCGTCTTGCCCGCGCCGACGTCACCTTGCAACAGGCGGTTCATCGGCTGGCCGGAAGCCAGGTCGCGCAGGACCTCCTCGAGGGAGCGCTGCTGCGCGTTGGTGAGCGCATAAGGCAGGCTGGTCTGCAACGCCTTCATGTAGGCAGTATCGATCTGGATTGTGCGCCCTGGCTGCGACTTCCAGGCCATTTTCTGGCGCAGTAAGCCCAATTGCAGGTAGAGGGTCTCCTCGAAGGCCAGACGCCGCCGCGCCGCATCGAGATGTTCCTGGTTGTCGGGCAAATGGACACCCCACAGGGCGCGATCTAATGGGAGCAGGTCAAGCGCCGTCCGCAAGGCGTCGGGCAAAGCGTCGGGGACGCGTCTGGCCCACGCCGAGAGGGTGCGTTCCAGCGTCATCCGCATCCAACGCTGCTGTAAACCTTCCGTCAGCGGGTACACCGGCTGAATACGCGCGCTCGTCAGGTCTTTGCGACCCACCGGTTCCCATTCCGGGGAGTTCATTGTCAGACGGCCCAGGTATTCGTCCACCTTACCGCTGACCAGGATTTGCATACCGGCGCGGATACGGCCTTCGAGGTAGCTCTGGTTGAACCAGGTGACTTCCATCGTGCCGGTATTATCGGAAAGTACGGCGCGAAACAGGGATTTGCCGCTCTGGGTTTTGCGCAAACCTGCGTCCCACACCGTCGCCAAGACGCTCACCCGCTCGCCATAGACGAGGCGATTGATAGTTTTCAACGTAGAGTAGTCCTCGTAGCGTCGTGGATAGAAGTAGAGGAGATCGCGCACGGTTGCAACGCCGAGTTTCCTCAACAGGTCGCCACGCTTTTTCCCGATGCCGGCGAGCATCTCCACCGGGGCATCGAGGCCCCGCCCAGGAACGCTGCGCGGCTGGCGACGAGATGCAGGTGGCTCCGGTGGTAGGGCGGCCTGTGGCTCGGCCACAGAAGGCGTTTCCGCCGGGCGAACTTCGCCGGTAGGCGGCGTGCTTAGCGCCTCACGCAAAGCTTGCATCGCTTCGCGCCGCGCTTCGATCTCAAGGCTGCTATAGGCCCGCAGCCGGTCAGCGACGTCGTCCACCCAGGGGTGGGCCGGTTCGCCAAACGCGTCGATAGCTTGTTTGACCCAGGTGTCGGCGTAGCGCGCTAACCCACCCGCAACAGCTTTGTCCTGGTAAATGTAGTCTTTTTCCTCCAAATTGAGGATCTTCTCCAAAATCTCTAATGGTTTAACCATTCATGCTCCTCGAAAATAGTCGGGTAGTTGCCAGTCTAATGATCATATCTGATAGTCGCCGGCTGATAATCGCGCCACGGCTCAGAGAGTACCGGCACGGACCAGGGCCACACCCACAGCGCCAGGACCGACGTGCGCACCGAAAATGGGACCAACCTCCACCACCAACGGTAAGTTATCCGGCGCGTAGGGCGCTAACGCCTCGCTGAGCCGCGTTACGACGGTGGGGTTGGCGTGGGCGTGTAACACCGCCAACCTTTCTAACGGCGACATCGTCATGACCAGATCGACCATGTGCTGGAGCGCGCGTTGATGCGTGCGCACCCGTCCGATTAATTGCGCCTCGCCCTCCACAAAGGAGATCATTGGCTTGATTTGCAACAGGCTGACCAATTTCGCGGCCGCCCATCCCACGCGCCCGCTGCGGCGCAGGTACTCCGGCGAATCCAACATGCCGAGCACACTGCTGCGCGCGCGCGCATACATGATCAACGCTTTGATCTCGGCGATGGATGCGCCGCGAGCCACCGCCTCAGCCACCATCAACACTATCCAGCCAATCCCCATAGACACTTGCCCCGTGTCGAAGACGTGCACGGTCACGCGCGAATCTTCGCACTCCGTTAACTGCTGTGCAGCGAGCAGTGCGTGATTGTACAGACTGCTCACATTCGACGAAGCAAAAAGGCCGATGATGTCACGCGCGCCCTCCGCGACCAACTCGCGATAAGCCTGCAAGAACTCTGCCGGAGCTGGAGCCGCCGTCTTAGGCATAACATCCGACGCTAACAGTTCACGGTAAAACCATCCATAATCGGCAGCAACACCAACCAGGTGACTGGCCCGCCCCAACATCAGATAAATGGGAACAACCTTAATCTTAAATTGCTGAATGAGATGTGGGGGAATGTCCGCCACCCCGTCAGTGATGATACGAATATGCTCATTCATACCAGCTTAACGCCATACCCCCTCGTAGATGACCATGCCTACGCCTTCCGGGCCGATATGTGAAGCCATAATCGGATCATAGGTGATGATCGGGAAGTCGCGGTTCGGCATGATCTGTTCAAGCCGGGTTTTAAGCAGCAGCGCTTCCTCCGTCGGCTGTGCGCCGCTCTGGAAGATGACCAGGTGGTTGATCCGCGAAAACTCAGAGGCGAACTCCACCAGCTTATCGAGCGCCCGCTCCGGTTTACGGCTTTTCTCCTGCGGAATGATGTCGCCATCCTCAATCACGAGGAAGGGGTGAATTCTGAGCATTGCACCGAGGATTGCCTGCATGGCGCTGAGTTTGCCGCTGTTGTAAATGTAATCCAGGGTGTGCGAGATCATCACCACATAGATGCGGGGAATCATCCCACGAATCAGTTTAACCACGTCCGGCAGCGACAAGTCGCCTTGCTGTAGCAATTCCCCGGCCTTTTCCACTAACAACCCCAGGCCAACGGACATCGTCTGTGAATCCAGCACGGTAATATCGCACCGCCCCATAAAGTCCCGCGCCGCGATGCGCGCGTTGCGCATCACAGGACTCAGATGACTTGAGGAGAGAATCACCAGCATCCGGTTAGTGCGATAGAGCGTGCGCTCGAAAACAGCGCGGAAATCATCGGGTGAAGGCCCAACGATCTCCACAGGACTGCGTGACTGCTCAAGTTCGGCCAGCAAGTCGATATGCCCGTCTGCCTGCTGATCATACATAAAGTTGCGCTCATTGGCCTGTGCAACAATGGGCAACGAAATAACGCCAAGTTCGCGCAAACGCGCCGCCGGGAGATATGCCGTCCCATCAGTGATCAATTGAATGTGATGATTGCCGCTCACACCCTTTCTCCTCGTATAAAATAATCCATAAGATAGTTCTTTAAGCCTTGAGTAACAGGTCGGCCGCATAGGCGTACACCCCAACCTCGGATACAATGGATGACGATTCATTGTCGGCGGCAAGGGAG
>Ga0129302_1002310_pt1 | contig 13705 bp, 11 predicted proteins | sample BlaSprsedimmetaG_FD_94476 | JGI IMG/M metagenome (GOLD analysis project Ga0129302, IMG submission 94476) | Hot spring sediment bacterial and archeal communities from California, USA to study Microbial Dark Matter (Phase II) - Blank Spring... | ecosystem: Environmental > Aquatic > Thermal springs... | reverse complement strand
GTCGCGGACGGTTTCCCCGAGGGGCCGGGGGCTGTAGCCCAGTTCATCCCGGGCCTTCCGGGACGACACCGGCCTGCTCTCCCTCAGCGCGCGCAGGGATTCCGGGGTGTAAAGGGGGCGCTTCCCCGTCAGCTTCGACAGGGCGAGGGAGAAAGGCGCCCCCAGCCCGGCAAGCCAAATGGGGACGGCAATAGAGGGAGCCTTCACGCCGGACACCCCCTCGGCAAGGAGTGCGAGCTCCCGCAGCGAGTAGTAATGCCCGGACAGCAGGTAACGCTCGCCGCGCCCCCCTTTTTCCGCGGCAAGGATGGCCCCAGCCGCGACGTCCCTCGCGTCAACCCAGTCGAAACCGCCGTTGACCAGGGCGGGCATTTTACCCCGGAAAAGATTATACAGCACCTCTCCCATCGGGGACAGTTTGAAATCATAGGGGCCTATCACCGCTGTGGGGCCGACGATGACCGCGTCCAGCCCCCGCTCCATCCCTTCCCGGACCACCCGTTCCCCCATGGCCTTGGAACAGTCGTAGGCGACGCCCTTTTTCGCGTCGACATAGGGGCTCTTTTCGTCCATTTCCGGCCGTCCGTCACCGGGGCAAACGGCATGGATCGAGCTGAAGTGCACGAGCCGCCCGACGCCGCGTCGCAGACAGGCCTCCACCACGTTTTGTGTGCCCCGCACGTTGACTTCATCGACCAGCCCGCCCATGGAGCCGGTTATGGATATCTGCGCGGCCAGGTGAAATACTTTCTTCGCCCCCTTGAATGCCTCAGCCAGAGATTCCGGGTCCCGTATGTCGGTCTGGACCCGCTCCACCGCCAGGCCCTCCAGCGCGCGCACGTCCCGGTGCACCAGGACCCGTACATCCTCTCCCCGGGCCAGCAGTTCCCTCACCAGATTGGCGCCGACATGGCCGGCCGCCCCCGTCACTGTCACCATGGAGGCCTCTCTCCTCAGCTTTCGAGCACCTGTCCGGCGCGGACGGTGGTGTCGACCCGCCCGTCCTTAAAGACCGGCCTGCCGTTGTTGAACACCAGCGCGATGCCCGACGGCGCCCTGTCTGTATGGTCGAGGGTGTTGTTGTCCCGTATCGCTACCGGGTCAAAGACCATCACGTCGGCCGCGTACCCGTCGGCCAGAATGCCCCGTTTTTTAATGCCGAAACGCTCCGCGGCAGCTCCGCTCATCTTGCGGACAGCCTCTTCGATGCTTATAAGCTTATGGTCCCGGGCGTACTGGAAGAAGAGCGGGAAATTGCCGTACACCGCCGGGTTCTGTACCCCTTTGAGGGCCGGCGCCGCGTCTGTCATAAAGAGCGATGCCGGGTGGCGCATCATGTCCTTCACGTTGTCCAGGCTGCTGTACCGGTGGTTCAATACCCTGGCCTTGCCTTCGCTTTTCCTGGCCATGTCGATGTAACAGTCGAATTCATCCATTTTTCTCGCCCTGGCGATATCTTTCAGGAACATTCCGTTGTAGCGCACCAGGTCGGGGTGTTTCGCGTCGGTGATCTGGATGTCCTGGTAGCCGAACCCCAGAAGCAGGGTGATGATACGGATCTGGTTGCGAAGCTTCTTCAGCATTTTCGGGTCATCAAAGGCCGCCGGCACCTTCGCCAGGAACCACGCCGGCAGGAAGACATTGATGATGGAAGTGCCGCAGTGGTAGGCGTAGGTGTCGAACTTCACATCCAGGCCGTCCTTGATCGACCGGTCGATCCGTTCAAGCGCGTCGTCGCAGGTCTTGAAGGTTTTCGACCCGACGTAGATCAGGTGGGACAGCTGCATGCGCACGCCGGTGTCCCTCGTGACCTGGAGCATTTCATCCATGGCCATGAGGTTATGGGGTGTGCCGAAGATCTTGATGGGATAGGTCCCCGAAAGGGAGGAGTAGGCCCGGGTGTGCACGGTGATGATCCTGTTTTTCTTCTTCACCAGTTTTGCCACCTGTTTTATTTCTTCCATGGTGGCGAATACACCGGGTTCGTACTGCAGTCCGAAAGAGACGCCGCAGGCTCCCTGTTCCATGGCCTCTTCAAGCAGGTACAGTATCTCTTTCATCTCGTCCGGCTTCAGTGGGCCGGGTTCATAGCCCCGCATGGTGGTGCGGGTGGTGCCGTACCCCACGCAGTTCATGATGTTATGGCTGATCCCCTGGCGGCGCAGCATGGCGTTATATTCCGCGAAGGTGTTCCAGCGCAGGCTGTACATGCCCTCGGTCCTTTTTTTCAGCATGCCGATATGGGCGCTGTTTTTCCTGTAGGCCGAACTGCCGAAACCGCAGTTGCCTCCGATGAACGAAGTGACCCCCTGGGCCGTGAAGGGCGCCGCGAGCCGCGGATGGTCATCGGCCGGCATCACCCAGTCCATATGGGAATGCATGTCGATGACGCCCGGAGCGATGACCAGCCCCGTGCAGTCCACCACTTCCCCGCTGAACGACGCCTCGCCGGGCCCTATGACGGCGAGGGTATTCCCGGCGATGACCACGCTCCCGACAAAGGGCTTTCGGCCGGTCCCGTCCACCACCAGCCCGTTTTTCAGCAGTATGCGCCGGGCGTTTCCTTTAAGGCTGACGGGGGCTTTTGCCTCTTTGCCCTCAGCCGCATCTCCGGCCCTGAGTACCCGGGTGCCGGACAGGACCCGCCCCACGACGGGCAATGCAGCGGCCGCGATGGCCGCCTTTCCGGTTTTTTCTATAAATGCGCGTCGGGAAATGTTTTCCCGCTTTTCATCGTTGTTATTCATTCCCATAACCTCCTGTTCCCGTATTCATGGCATCTAATATTTGTGATAAAACAGTATCGGAATTTTGTCAAGATATTAGCGGAGCCTCCTCTCCCGACTGAGCGGACGCTCAATTATTGTTATTGACAGGAACGTCAATCTGTACATCCTTATTCAAATTAGAAACCTGTCCAATAAAAACTCTGGGGGAAGCTCTATGTCCGCAAACAACACGGAAAAACTGCGGCTGGCCACAAAGATCGGCTACGGCGCTGGCGACATCTTCGGCAGCGGCGCCATGACCATCATCGGTTTTTATTACCTTTATTTTCTTACCGATGTTGTGAGAATAAGCCCCGCACTGGCCGGTATGGCCTTTCTTATCAGCAAGATATGGGACGCCGTGAGCGACCCCCTCATGGGAATGATCTCCGACCGCACCCGCACCCGTTTCGGCAGGCGGCGCCCCTATTTCCTCGCGGGGATTTTCCTGATCGCCGTCTCTTTCTTCGTCATGTGGTTCCCTGTCTCCTTCCCTCTGGAGATTCACCGCTTCATATACGTGCTGGCGGCTTACCTGTTTTTCTCCACCGTCATCACCATGGTCATGATTCCCTATAACGCCCTGGCCTCGGAGCTTACGGTGGACTATAACGAACGGACGTCCCTGGCGACCTACCGGATGATTTTCTCCGGTATTGCCGGGATCATCGGCGCCGTCGTCCCCCTGGAGATCGTTAAGAGCTTCGACGACACCAGAACGGGGTACATGGTAATGGCGATCGTTTTCGGCCTCATGTGCGCCCTGCCCTTCATCGCCACCTTTCTGTCCACTTTCGAGCGCAGCGAATTTCAGCGTGAAATAGCGCGCCAGAATTTCAGCGAGACCCTGCGCCATACATTCATTGAGCCCTTCAGGGTCCGCTCGTTCAGAAACGTTTTAATGATGTACGTTTTTTCCTTTCTCGCCATCGATTCTCTCATGGCGACCCTTATCTACTTCATGACCTACTACGTGGGGAAGCCGGACATGATGACTCCCCTGCTGGGAGTCTGTTTTGTGACCCAGATCATCTTCATTCCGGTCTTCGACCTGTTGAGCAAAAAGACCAGCAAGCGTAACTCCTTTATCACTTCAGCCCTTATCTGGCTGGCGACCTTCGGCTACAGTTTCATCATGGGACCCGAGAGCCCGGCGACTGTCCTTTTCATTTACGTGTTCGTGGTCGGGATCGGCCTCGGCGGCATACAGGTCATGGTGTTCGCCATGTTCCCCGACATCCCCGATATCGACGAACTGAAAACCGGCGAACGGCGAGAGGGGGTTTATTCGGGCCTTTTCACTTTTGTCCGCAAGGTCAGCTCGGCCCTGGCTATTTTTATTATTTCTAACTCCATCCAGATCGCGGGTTACAGCCCGCCGCTTGAGCAGACTGTCGACGGCGTAAAGAAAATCGTCCAGCAGGCCCAGACGGCAGAGTTCCTGCTGCTGCTGCGACTGATATTCGCCTTTATCCCGGCGATCTTCCTGGTCATCGCCATTTATAACTGCGTCAGGTACCCTCTGAGCCCGGAAATCCACACCAGACTGCGTGAGCTCCTGTCGCGGCGTAAGTCAGGCGGCGCGATCGCGTCTGACCGGGAAGCTGAGCTGGAACTGAAAAAAATGTTGATCGGAAAGAAAATCGACGGTTAAATAAAGGTTGAGTTCTTCCGGACACCGCGCCGGAACCCGATCAACGATAGAGGCAGGCGGCCATGAACGGCAAACCAGTATCATACCCGCGGAAGCGCCGCTTCGACAGCATCAAGGCGCCGCTGATCGGGGCGCTTATGGGCTTTGCCTTCTGTGCGCATTCCGTCGCCCTGTTCGCCGGTAATACCGTCGTGGATGTCCCCGGCGTTCTCAGGGCCCTGGGGTTCCCCGGCGGCGTTTTCGACCCTGTGCACGCAATGGACTACCAGTTCGACCCGGCTATCGAGGCGAAAGTGGGGCGCTTTGACCGCGACTCCACGGTGGACACGGCGGAGGAATTACTCACCGCCCTGCACTACTCCCCGGCGGCGGTCGGCAAAAAAACCCGCGAGTCGGTCGAGCGCCTGCTGCCTCCCGGCCGCGAAGGGGCCCTGCGGCTGTGCTCCCTGTGGCTCCTGAAAAGCGCCGACACGCCCTCCCACGGGGCCCGGTACCGGGAGGCCGTGCGCTACATCGGCGAGCGATCGAAACTCCGGGCCGGTGAAATACTGGATTTCTACGAGCAAAAAGTCGCCGAAATGCTGGCGGGCATAAACCCCGGGCCCCTGACGGCCCGGGAGTTGTCCGAGCTGAAAGAGCACCTCTCCCTCTACATGATCAGCCCGTCCGACGATAAGGCCGTCGGCGCTTTCACCGCCTGGTTCCTTTCGGTCCACGGGAGGAGCGTTTCCAAATCAGGCGCCGTCATACAAATCCTGTCGGGCTACTCCTCCTCCCTGGCCGATACTATGAAAAAGCTCATTGTCCGGTGAAATATCACGAAAACTCGCGAGGGGCCCGGCAGTAAAGAATGAATGTTCACCACAGGAAAATACTGGCGGCGGTATTTGCGGCGTTTCTTATCGCGCCGGGCGCGTACTTTCTTTTTATCTATCACCGGTCGTATGCCCTTCTCACTTCCATTGAACATTACAACCCCAGTCTTTCCACCCGGCTCTACGATGTTAACGGCGAACTGATTTCTGAACTTTTTCAGGAAAACCGTGACTACATCGCAATCGAACAGGTGCCTCCCGGCGTGGTCCAGGCGTTTTTGAGCGCCGAGGACAGAAACTTTTACGCCCACCGCGGGTTCGATATATCAAGTATTCTGAGGGCGCTCATGGTTGACATCCTTACGGGCGAAATACGGCAGGGAGGCTCCACCATCACCCAGCAGCTGGTCAAACAGGTCTATACGGGCAGCGAAAGAAGCGTAAGAAGAAAAATAATCGAACTGCTCCTGGCCAGGGAGATGGAGAGAAGGTACGACAAGGACGCGATCCTCGAGATGTATCTCAACCAGATATACTTCGGCCACGGGGTTTACGGCGTTAAGAGCGCCGCCCGTTTTTTCTTCAACCTTGACATCTCCCGGCTGACATCCGCCCACGGCGCCGTGCTGGCCGCGATCCCGTCCGCCCCGATGAAATACTCCCCGCTGAGAAACCCTTCCCTCTGCATGCACCTGAGCCGGAATATTTTTGCCGCCATACCGGCCGTGTTCAAAAAAGACCTCTCCGGTGAAAATGTTGATTTCGCCTCCTTCTGGGCGGGTTTTCTTGATGAGATCAGGACCCTGCCGCCCACCCTCAGCTCACGCAGCCGCCGTTTCGACAGGGCCCCGTATTTTACCGAACACGTCAGAAGAATTCTTATAGCCCGCTACGGCGAAAAGAAAGTCTATAACGGCGGCCTCAAGGTCTATACGACCCTGGACCTGCGCTGCCAGATAGAAGCCCAGGAAATCATGAACGCGGCGCTGAAAAAGCAGAACCGCGTCGCCTCCTGGTCGAACCAGTACCGGCTGCGGAACATCGACCGGATAATTCTTGGAGCCGGCCTTTCCCGCCGCGGCGCTCCGGAGATGCGGCAGGGAGCTGAGTTTCTCAGGCACACGCGGGCGTCATCTTTTGAGGAATGCGAGATTCTCTCTCTGCTCTGCGGGGCCGATGGAGCCTTCAACGCTTTCCGCTCATACATGGACCGGTATGAGTCCATTATCGAATCATCGAGGGTTGAGGGGGCGCTGGTGGCGCTGGTGCCCTCCACCGGCGAAATAGTCTCGATGATCGGCGGGAGCAGCTTCGAGGGGGCTAACCAGCTTAACCGGGCTGTACAGGCGATGCGGCAGCCCGGTTCCGCTTTCAAGCCGTTCCTTTACGGGGCCGCCATCGAACTGAAACGCATCAGCGCGGCCAGCAGTTTTCTTGACGCCCCTATTATCAATAACGAGCCCGGCAAAAAATGGTCTCCCACGAACTATGACTCCCGCTTTCACGGCGCCGTCCTGGTCAGAAAAGCCCTGGCCATTTCTCTTAACACCATACCCGTGCTGGTTTACGACACCATCGGCAGCAGGCCTGTTGCCCGTTTCGCGTCACGGCTCATGGACATTCCCCTCTCACGCTTCGAGCTGGACCCGACCCTTGCGCTGGGGACGACGGAGCTCACCCCGCTTGAAATCACCCGGGGCTTCGCCGTGTTCGCCAATGACGGCATGGCCGTGCACCCCCACGCGATCAGGAAAGTCACCGACAGCAGCGACCGCACCCTTTATGAGTTCGCCCCCGCTTCAGCTTCCAGGCGCCTGGTCTCGGCCGAGACGGCCTACATAATGACCAGCCTGCTCCGGGGGGTGGTGGACCACGGCACCGGGTACAGCGCGGTCCGCCGTTACGCCGGTTTCCATGACCCCGCGGCCGGGAAAACCGGCACCAACACCGAGTTCAGGGACGCCTGGTTCGTGGGCTATGTGCCGGGGCTCGCCGCCTGCGTCTGGATAGGATGCGATTCACAGAAATTCACCCTGGGCTCCGGGCAGAGCGGGTCCGTCGTCGCCGCCCCGGCGTGGGGTGAATTCATGCGCAACACCCGTAAATACAGAAAAGCCGGCTACTTCCCGGGCCCTCCCCGCGGGATCATCACCGTGAGAATATGCTTAAAGACCGGGCTGCTGCCGGGGCCTGACTGCCCGGCCCGGAGGGAATACTTCATCCCCGGCACCGAACCCCGGGACGCCTGTGACGGCATCCATGAGGAGATGGAATCGGTGGGTCAATTGATGCGTAAGGACCGCGACACTAACGGGCGATAGCGAGGATACCGTGAATACCATGCGCATAAACTGCTCACACTGCGGCGCCTCCCGCACTGTCCCGTCGGACCAGTGGGCCGACCACGCGAACTTCATCACCTGTGAGAACTGCGGACGGAAGATCAAGACCGTCCGCTGCCCCGGGTGCGGGACCGCCTATTCGATCACTTTCGATTTCGTTAAAAATACACGGTACCGGGTAAACTGCAAGAAGTGCCTCGCCCGGTTCATCATTACCTTCCCCGAATCCTGCACCGTTCCACCGGCACCGGCTGCCGACCGGCCGGATGAAGCACTCAGTCCCTCCGCCCCGAAGCCTCCCGCGGGTCCGACTGCGCCGAAACCGCGCTCTCCGTACCGTGAATCAATCTATACCATCAACGGCTTTTTGCGCGCTGTCGGATCGTCTTTTACGCGTAAGAAAATCCTGCCGGCGTCGCTTGCCGTTGCCGTCGTATATGCTCTCGGGTCCCTGATCGGGGCGCTCCTTTCCCGCCTGCCCCTTCCCGCCGGCGCGGACAGATTGTTAACGCCCTTCACCCTGTCTAAACAAATGCTCATGTTCTTTGTTATCTACCTGATGGGGTCTGCCCTGGTGGCCGGCATTACCCTGGATGAAACGCGGGAAAACCGAAGGCCCCTCGGAGTATACCTGCGCGGCGTGACGGCCCATGTTGCGCCGATAGCAGCCGGGGCAGCCGCCGTCCTGCTGCTGATTGAACTGGCAGTCCTGGTTTTCGGCAGCATTCCCCTGGTGGGGACCCTGCTCTACGCTCTTCTATTTATCCCGGTCTACGGACTTTCCCTGGCCGTCGCCGCGGCTGCCGTTGTGGGCTTCTGGTTTTACGCCCCCATTATGGCGCGTCACCGGGGCGGTTTCAGGCGCAGCATGATCGAGCTTTACCGTTTCACCGTCCGCCATAACTTTTCTCTCCTGTTCAACATCGCGATACTGGCCGCCGGCGCCCTGGCCGCCACGGGCTTTCTTTACCTGCTCCACAGCCTGGGCCTCGCCGCGGCGCTGGGCCTCTCCCGCGTTTTTATCGGCCCTGACGCGTCGGGCCTTTTCTCCTCGATGAACCCGGGAGTCTCGGCTTTAAGGGTGATATTTTCCTCTGTGTTTATGAACAGCGGCTCCGGGCAGTCGGTACTCCAGGGGATTAGCATTTTCATCATCGGCCTGAGCCTGACTCTCATTACGGTGGTGCTGGCGGGGATTTTTATATCGATAGTCGCGACCATATCGACACGGGCATACGACGAGATGGAAGAACAGGTTCCGCGCGATGAAAAAAGCGCCGTTTTCCTGCTGGGCCTGCTTGTGATGCTGCTGGTCCTTTTATTCCTGGCGCGATGGGTGCTTCCCGTATAATCACAAAGCGGGCGTGTCTATGTGATCTCACCCGCTCCGTATCCAGCTTTTTCCACGGCGTCTCGAAGGGCGCCTTCTTCCGGTTTTGCCGACAGTTCCAGGAAAGCCATCCCGCCGTCAAGGCGCACGTCCGCTTCCAGCACCCCCTCCACCGATTCCAGCGCTTTTTTTACCCGCATGACGCAGTGGCCGCAGGTCATTCCTTCTATGCTCATGGTCACTTTCATATTCTATCACCCCTTACACCTTTGTGAACGCCACAGGTTTTTCGATAATATACTTAAAGGCGGCTTCAATGTCCACATTCAATGAAGGGAGAAACCGACGCCATGGGCGGTTACGGAAGGTCGCGCCGGTTTGGGGAGGAAGGGTAATCTTGAGAACGGCATGTATACTTTCTCCCTGCCTCCGCCTTCGTCGCCGGCAGGGATCTAATTAAAACCAGAAACCCTATGTGATATGCAACAGGTTCAGTCCAGTTCCACGATTTCAGCGTCGGCGACGTTCTTTTTCACCGATTCGACACCGTTGACGCATGCCTGTTTGGAGCTGTATGCCTCGCCCACGGCGATCACTTCACCGTTAGCCGCTTTCAGTCTGAATCGATACTCGCCCTTCGCGTCTTTGAAAATTTCGAACTTACCCGCCATCGTGCCCTCCTCTCGAATTTTGTACGCCCCATGGTAAACCCTTTCAAGCCGCCCTGTCAAACACAAGTTCAGTATATCCCGCCGCGATTCAGTCCGCCGGCAGGGTGATATACTCGCCGTTGAGGCACACCGGGATGAGGCCGCCGGCCAGTCCCGGTGTTCCATCTACCGGCCGTATGGCGTGAGGGACGCCTTTGGGAATGTAGACCGCACCCGTCGTGGCCACCTGATAGGTCTCGTCCCCCAGCATCACCTCGAAGGTGATGGCCTTCTCGTCGCCGATCATGAGGTACATTTCGTCGAAATCGTGCTTATGGGGGGTCGCCCGGTCCATTTGCACCGCCAGGTCGATCATCTCACTGGTGATGTTCTTAATGAAGAGGTAAAGCGCCCAGGCATTCGCGTCTTTTACCAGTTCTTTGCCCATAAGCACCGGATATGGTATCACGTGGCTGAAGTCATGATCGGGCAGCTCGTTCACGTTGACCGGTTTGCGCACCACCAGATGTTCGTATTTTCCCGCCATAGGGCCTCCTGTTTATACATGGATAAAATCAGGCAAAGCATAGTCCACCGAAATGGGAAGGTCAAGCAAAAGCCATGGCCGGTGACAGCACCCCTGTGCCATCGGAAATTTTTTAGTTTAACTTTCCTTTACCCGGTTGTATAATGCTCATGAGTGATACCGGAGTTTCAGCACAGTGCGGTGTTTCCCGTCAGCCGAAAGCGACCGATAATGAAATCAGGAGCGCCCGATGAATAATAAAAATTCAATTATTATCAGGTCAATGAGCCTTACCCTGAAAAGATTCTTCCGGCCGGCTTCAGCCGCCTTTGCCGCCGTCATATCCCTGCTGCTTTCAGGGTGCGGCAGGCTGGGCACTATCCCCATGTCACCGGATACCACCCCCGGGCAATGGCTGGGTAAACACCCTCATATCAACATGAATATTTTCTCCCGGGATTTTATCCTGGCGGAACCGAGCTCTTCGGCAATTGTCTATCTTCTGGCCGTCGTTACTATCGCCGCGGGAATACGCTTCCTGAAAACCCGCGGAAACCATCGGTCAAAATTCTGGTGGGGCACGGCCCTCATCCTATGGGGAATCGGGACACTGCTGGCCGGCACCAGCTACCAGGCCTTCGCCTATGAAATCAAGTGCGCCGGCAAAGCCCTGTGCTCGTGAACCAGCTGGTTTGAAGTTTTCTACATGATATTCGAGGTGGCCAGCGTCAACGCCATCGTGACGGCGGTGGCCCTCTCGACCCTGGAGGAAAAGCATGCGCGCGCGGCCGGGCTGTACGCTATCATCAATTTTACGGCATATTTCGCGGTGTCTCTGACCGGCGCTTTCCTTCCCTCCTGGTTCCTGGTCTCTTTCGAACTGATGACGCTCTTCTGCATTCCGGGCTTTATCGCCGCTTTTGTCTTCAATGTCCGCGCCTATCGCAGGAACAGGGACGCCATGAACAGGAACCTCATTTTCACGTGGGTGTCCCTGTTTCTCATCATGGCGGCGTACTACGGCTATCTGCTGGCGGGTTTCACCGAAAAGCTATGGGCGGACGGGATATGGTTCTCGGCCAACGACGTGCTTCACGTGGGGCTCATCCTCTGGATGCTCTATATCGCTTTCTCCGTCGCGGGCAAAGTCATGGACCGCCGGGCGGACAATTCATCGGTTTGAAGATCCTCTTCTACCGATCGTTCCGCACCCAGGGTAGATTGAACCGGGCGAGTTTCAGGTATTTAGTCCGGTACTTGTTGCGCTTTTCCCAGCCCTGCTCGTACAGGGCGTAGATCGTCCCCTTATGGACCGTGATGTCGCCGTAACCCCCTTCCCGTGGGGCGTATACCCGCGAGAAAGGCCAGGTTTTCCCGTCGTCCAGGCTGGCCCTGATGACCATGGGCTCCCGGGGACCCCGAAAGTCGAAGAAAGTAAGCCGGTGATCGGTCTTTAAAACGCCGGCCGCGTTGGAAAACAGAATGGTCTTCCCGTCGTAGCGGTGGATCGAACCGAAACAGATGGAGTCGGGTAGCGAGGTATCCAGTGCCGGCGTCGTCCAGCCCTTCGTTCCGTCCCGGCTGACCGTCACCGCCCGGTAGACCCTGTCCATGTCATATATTTCGTTGCGCATGTTCAGCATGACGCTCCCGTCCGAAAGCTCGACGGCCACCGGCTCCCCGATCACCGGCCCCTTCAGGCCCACTACCATTCGCCCCGTCCGCCAGGTCCTTCCGCCGTCGTCGCTGTAAACGGTGGACACGTGGTGCGGGTGGTGGCCGTCCCCCCCGCCGCCCGGCGAGAGCCACACCGGCGCGATGAGACGGCCGTTCCTCAACTGGATGCCGTGGCCCGGGCCGAATGCGATGACTTTCCAGGGATATGAATGTTTAAATTTCTCGAATACGCCGGTAATCTCCACGGCCGCCGACCAGGTGGCCCCGGCGTCGGCGCTTTTACGGTAGAAGGCGCGGCGGTAGTTGGTGTTGTAGAGGAAATGGACGGTCTCTGACCCGTTCTCGGCGATCATGACCGGGTTGTTTACGGTGTCGGTTTTACCGCCGGCGTAGAGCAGTGACCGTTCTTCCCAGGTGTCGCCGCCGTCGGTACTGCGCTTCATATAGACATCGATTTTCGCCCAGTCGCTGTACCCCTCGCGCGCTTCGCAGTAAGCGATGACCACGCCCTTCGGCGTCACCACGATGCCTGGAATGCGGAAGGTGATGTACTGTTTATCGGCGACGGCGTCGAAGAGCACCTGCTCGCTGAATACCTGTTCCCTTACCGGCGCCCGCTCGTCTTCCCCCTTCCCCGCTCCACCGGAAATGAGCACGCCCACCGCCAGGGCCAGGCAGAGGGCGGCGAGGACCGTTTTCAAGATTCGGCCTTTCCGGCCCGCATCGGCTTTTTTAAAAGAAGCGTACGCGCCGTACCCGAAGACGCCCCCAAGGGCCAGGAAAAGCCATGGCCCCAGCAGAAACCAGTGGTACTCGACCTGTGAAAGCAGCACCGCGTCGCCCGCCTCCATGAAGAGGGCCAGCGTCATGGCGCTCCATACCAGCAACACGGGAAGGGCCATTATTCTGCCGATCAGCCCGGTTTTTATTGCCCGGGGTTCTATTAACGCACGCCGGAGACGAAACAACTGGACGCCGTAATAGAGAAGCAAAAGCACCGTGGCGACGAGAATGACCGCCACCCAGTTCCAGTCGAGTCCGCTGGCCTTCACGAGGAACTTGTTAACGTCGAGCCAGAGGGAACTTACCGCCATGACACAGAGCAGCGTAATGAAAATATCGATGAATACCACGAGGAACACGGCAAACCAGAATTTTACGCGCCCAAAACCGCTGGAAGATGTCATGAAACCTCCGTTGAGCGTTAAAGTGATGAGAGTCTATCATATAGCCGATAACTACAGGCCGGTTGGAAATACTTTTAAAATTTCAAACAGCAATTTCCTCCGGTAAAGGAAATGAACTCTAAATATTCAGTGAATACACCACTGAAACGATGACCCCGTAAAAGTTGAGATCGGTGTCAGCGAACTGGTCTTCATTTTCATAGTCGAGAGTGACAAGCTGGTAGCGGAAGCCCGCCGTCACCACCGTGGATGCCGATTGAATATAATAGGCCAGCGATACAGTGCCGTTATAGCCATATTCGATAAAATTATAGTTTTCCTGTTCGCCCCACAGGTACAGCGCCGACGCGTTAAGAAGGGCAAAGAAGTTACCTCCCAGGGGGGCGGTGATGCCGATACCGGCCGCCGGGCCATAGGCGATATTCACTCCCCCGTCGTAATCGAAGCCCATCACCTTGCCGCCGGCGAAGACCTTGAGCCACCGGTTGATGTTGTAATTCAGCGCCGTGTCGGAGTCGAAACGCTTCAGGTTGGGCGGTCCGTTGTCGGAGACAGAATCGAATTTCCCGTAGAGGAACACGGACGTCAGGCTCCAATTCTTTGAAAAACCCAGAGACAGAACCGGGCCGTAAAGCGGACCGGGATCGAACTCCATGTCCTCGGCGTCTGAGTCGAATTCCCACCATGAATACCAGCAGGTGGCGCCGACGCCTAAGTCCAGTGCATGGGAGACCGCGGGGGTCACGAGGACGAAAG
>Ga0129302_1002309_pt1 | contig 13711 bp, 10 predicted proteins | sample BlaSprsedimmetaG_FD_94476 | JGI IMG/M metagenome (GOLD analysis project Ga0129302, IMG submission 94476) | Hot spring sediment bacterial and archeal communities from California, USA to study Microbial Dark Matter (Phase II) - Blank Spring... | ecosystem: Environmental > Aquatic > Thermal springs... | reverse complement strand
GATTGTATCAAAAACAAAGGCCCATCAGGAGTCGGTTGAAACAATTATGCTCTCAGCCTCTAAGCTTGAGTCATTCCGCAAGAGCATCACCTTTGGCCTTGACTGGGATGGGTTTACACTGGAATAATATCTGAAGTTTTCCAACAAAACAGTCAGTAATAATCAGACAGTCAAAAACATTTCATCACCCCTTCATGCATTCCCCTTTACTACAGCATAATTAGGTGCTTAAATCGCAAAACTAACTCCTGCAGCTACGGGATTTTCGCCTTTTTTGTGATCCCGCAGGTGCGGGAGTGATTCAGTAATGGAGGCCCTATGTTTGTAGTCTTAAAATGCAAGGAATCTTTAATTTCGTTCATTGAATAACAAAACTACAAAAATTATGAACACAACAAAACAAGCAAATTTTAGTGGTCAGGATATTTTCATCGGCCTTGACACTCATTTAAAAAATTGGAAAACAACTATCTTTGTTGGAGAAACATTCTTCAAGACATTTGTGTAGGATCCTAATGCAAATGCTTTAAAGACATATTTGGACAGAAATTTTCCAAATGGGAATTATTATTCTGCGTACGAAGCAAGTTTCTGTGGATTTAAAGCAGTAGAGTATAGTGGTAGAGGCATTCTGCCTCTACCTACCCCCTCGTCAAACCGTACGTGCGGTTTTCCCGTATACGGCTTTCCTATAAATTTCGTCTCAAGCTTTCACAGTCGAGGCGGAAGCTCGAACATATTTTATCGGGTTAATTAATCCCATATTTTGTGGTTAATTCCTCGAAGGCGCTTTGTCCATAAAGCCTGCTCTTCCTTTGACTCCTGCGATGGCAGTTTAGGTATCACCTTTTAGTGCTACCATCTTTGAACTCATAACGCTACCACCTTTCTGCACTGCCAGTATTGTAAGCATTGGTGGGCTTTTGAAAATGCGCTGAAAGTGATCATGATTTTCTGTTTGCAAAATTGCACTTCAAACAGACAACCATCGGGTAATAAGAGCCTGAAGGTTTGTCCCCCGCTTTATTAGTTTTAGTGATCGTATTGCTCCTGTAAGCATTTGCCTTCATATTCCCGATAGCTTGGCCCCTTTATCATTACCTTTACTGAGTGGTGATAAATCCGGTCAAGGATGGCCTGCGTGGAGATGGGATCGCCCAGGTATTCGGCCCAACCCAGCTCATCTACGTTGGTGGCCATCATCAGCGGTTTGCTTTTGTTATATCGCTCATCAATAACCTTGAACCGCAGGTGAGCCTTGCGCGTTACTTCCAGTTCCAGGCGATCATGCCCCATCTCGTCAATAAGCAGCAGGTCGGGGTTGAGGTATTTGCGGATTCTTTTGTACAAGGTTTTTTCATATACCCCTGTGTTTAAGTCGTGCGGCCTGTTGGCACAGGTAGTGTAATACACCTTGTAGCCTTTGTGGCAGGCGATCAGGGCCAGGCTTCTGGCCAGATGGCTCTTGCCTGTGCCGCTGCGACCCTCAAAAAGCACCGAGCGCCTGTTGCGCATCCAGTCCATGCTTGCCAGATTCATGACCAGCTTCTTTTTGAGTTTGGGTTGGAAAGAGAAGTTAAAATCATCCAGGAGTTTATGAGGCCGCGGCAGCCTGCTTTCGCTGATGCGGTAGTTGATGCTGCGAAGCCTGCGCGCATCCGACTCATCCTGTATGATAGCACTGATAAACTCCAGGCACCCCATGTTTTATACATTGGCAAGGTCAATCACGGCGCTCGATAATACGCTTTACACGACTGCGGCTGATTCCAAATTCCCCGGAGAGCCTGCGCTCCGACCAACCACGGCCATGGTAAAGCGTAACAATGTTGTGTTCCAATGTAGTGCCTTTCATTGCAAGGGGTTTTTATTGATAAGCGATACCATCTGCTGTGCTCTTTGATGAAGCGGCCTGAGCCTGGGGGCAAGAATGTGCCTTTTTGTCTCGCTCAGGTAGCCGGAGCTCATTTGTCCGATAAAAATGTTTTGTTGCAGCATCAGCAACTCTATGGCCTTTAACAAGCGATTGCCTCCCGATAGTTATTGGGAGGCCAAGACGCGTGTCATAGATATCCTTACCGGTGTGTTCCCGCTGGATAACATCCCTGGGATGCGACAAAACATAGGCCTGCTCTTTCCGGCTCTTTGAACTTAAATACTTGTTAACCAACAGGGCTGTGTCGTGGCAGCAGAGATCATGCCTGATAAGGTATGAAAATATTCAAATGGCCATCAAGGGTGATACTGTTTTTTAGCGATCGGTGATAATGTATTGGGGTGGTGACGAAATAAAGCGCAAGAGAAGATATGCATCAGAACCTGTTCGCGTCCAACGGCAGGCGCTTAGCAAATTTATCAAGCCCTGAAATTAAAACAAGTGCCTTATCACCGAAAAAATATGTGTTCCCCCAACTACAAAAATGACCTCCACAAAATGCTGTTCAGCAATGAATTCGCCTTATTTTTTCTCAAATTGGGTAAAAAACTTCTCTGGCATTTTGGAGTATTTGCTTTCATATTTTCTAAACCATCAGCCTGCCCATTTCCTGGCAGCTTCAACCGCTCACTCACCTCCACCCTTGGCAGCCTCTTCCCTCTGCTTCAGATAATTGGCAAGCATATCGAGCAGCAGGTAGCCCATCAAACCGCCCCAGAGCATGCTCATGTAGGGGTTTGAGGTGATTGCACAACCGCCTGAGCGGCAGCCGATAAAATGGAAGTATAAATAGCCGCCGGCAACGCCAAGAATGAGGCCGGCAATTTGAAGGTAGTATTTTTTGAAAGTTTTCATGTATCAATAACGCTGCCGCTGCAGAAATGTTTGCCAACTTCTGAATGTGCCGGTGCTGCCTTTTTCATCATTCTTAAAAGCCGGTCAACTCTTAAACGACACAATCGTCATTCCGGCGCCGCCGCGGTCGGGGTGACCTTCGCTGAGGTGTTTAACTTCCTGAATGTTTTTTAGATAATTCGTGATCACTTTTCGCAGCACTCCGTCGCCCTTGCCGTGAATGATAGTAATTTCAGGAATACTGAGCAGAACAGCATCATCTACATGCCTGCGGATGATGTCAACGGCTTCGTCGGCTTTTTTGCCTCTTACGTCAATGCTCAGTTTAAAATTGGCTGTTCTGTCGTAGATGTTCTGATAGGCCGAATGTTTTCGCAGGTTGGCTAAAAACTCAGGTTCTTTAGGTTTTTCGGGTGGTTTGGCAGCCACAAGTTTGTCGGCCCTCACGTGCAGGATCATCTGCCCGGCTTCGATCTTAACTTCCTGCCCTTTTATTTCAATGATTTGCCCGCTTGTTTTTTGGTTTTTGATCCGAACCCAACTTCCTATCTGAAGCACGGGCGGTTTTTCCGGTTCGTTTTCTTTTTCGGCCTCAGTATCCGGCGCAGGAGTATCCGGCGGTTTTTCAAGTTCTTCGCGAAGTTCAAGAACGTCCTTTCTCAGTTTCGAAACGGTTTTTTTCTCGGCCTGGCTTTCGCGTATTTCGCGGATGGTTTTTTCGATTATTTTGTTTGAGCGCGCAATGATGGCCGATGCATCCGCTTTTGCCTGGCTCAGAATTTTTTCTTTTTCCGAACGCAATTCCTTGTGCAGCTTGCTGTATTTCTCAATCATCTCGTTCAGGAATTCATCGGCTACTTTCATCCCGGTTTGTTTTTCCATCAGGGCAGCTTTTTCTGCTTCAAGCTCGCGGAGGAGTTTGTCGTAATCAATCACGTTCTGGTTGATTTTGCCTGCTGCGTTTTCGAGTAGTTTTTTGGGGAACCCGATTTTTTCGGCAATCTCAAAAGCATACGAACTTCCCGGCTTGCCGGTTTTAAGAACAAACAGCGGTGAAAGGTTTTTCGGATCGAACAACATGGCGCCGTTGATGATGCCGGGAATCCGCCCGGCTGCCTCCTTTAGGTTCGCATAATGGGTGGTAACAACACCAAGGCATTTGCGCCGCGAAAAATCTTCAAGCACTGCCTCAGCAATTGCCCCGCCCAGTTGCGGCTCGGTTCCCGCTCCGAATTCATCAATCAAAATCAGGGTGCGGGAATCGGAGTGTTCGATAAAATGCCTCAGGTTTTTCAGGTGCGAGGTGTAGGTGCTCAGGTCTTGTTCAAGCGATTGCTCATCGCCGATGTCAATAAATATTTTGCTGAAGATGCCGGCCGTGCTGTTGGCATCCACCGGTATAAGCAGGCCGCATTGCAGCATGTATTGAAGCAATCCTGTGGTTTTCAGCGCCACTGATTTCCCGCCGGCGTTAGGCCCCGAAATCACCAGCATACGATCTTTGCTGTCGAGTTTCAAATTCAGCGGAATTACCGACTTTTTATGAGCACGGTTTGTGAGAAATAAAAGCGGATGAATGGCATTGCTCCAGTCAATCATTGCTTCGTCTCTGACAAAGGGCAACTGTGCATTGATCTCGACAGCAAACCTGGCCTTGGCTCTGATAAAATCAATCTCGCCCAGGGTTTGATACGCCAGCAGGAGGGTTTCAATATCGGGCCGGATAAAATCAGCGAAAGCGGCGAGTATTTTGATGATCTCACGCATCTCGGCACTTTCTAGTTCCCTGATTTCGTTGTTGATTTCGAATATTTCGGCCGGCTCAATAAAAACAGTTTGTCCGGTGGCCGATTCATCGTGCACAAAACCTTTGATTCTCCGTTTAAAGGCAGCCGGCACTGGTATTACCTGCCTGCCGTTGCGTATGGCAATTTCAAGCCCCTCGCCTGTCAGGCCTTCTTTTTTGACCCGGGAAAAAATCTGTGCCATTTTTGAAACTGACTCTTTGTGCTTGCGATCCAGACTGCTGCGGATTTCTTTCAGATTGGCTGACGCATTGCGCCTGATCACTCCTTTTTCATCAATGATCCGGTCAATTTCCCTGAGCGTTGCCGGTTTAACAAATGCTCGTGAGGCAACTTCCATCAGGTGCTGAACTTTTTCAGGATCTTGTTTTTCGAGGAAATGCTGGATTTCGAGAATGGTTCTCAGCGAATTCCGCAGATCGGCAAGCGCTTCCAGTTCAATGGCTGTGCCGGGGGTTTTTATCCTGATAAGCTCGGCCGTGGGGTCGAAATAATCCTGTTGTGGAAAAGCGGCGCCATCGCGGAGCAATCGTGTAAGTTCATTAACCTGGTTGAGTTTTGTAAGCAGTTCGTCGGCATCGTGGCAAAAAGTAAGGCCATCGAGACGCTTCCTGCCCAACGAACATAAAATGTTTTTTCCAACAAGCTCCCTAATGGTGGTAAAACCAATCTTTTCTTCGAAATTCTGCGGATAGGTCATTATTTGTATTGCCATATTTCGGTTCGGCAAAGATACGGCTAAGTTTAAAGTGGCGAACCGGATGAAAAGACGGCCGGGTTCGCAAAGTTAAATTTTCCGGAAAACCTGATCAAAACACAATCCTGATAAGGTTGTAGCGTTCCTGCAAATATCATCAACGAGTTTAAAAATTTTCACAGCAAAACTTTACTCAAAATGAACGGCTATTTATTTCTTCTTCCTGCAACTGTTCTGGCATTTTCATGCCGCCAGCCACAGCCGGTGGCTGAAGTGCCGCTTGCTCCCAGAATTGACACCATCCTTGAAATGCACGGACACCAGCGGGTTGATCCTTATTATTGGATGAACGATCGTGAAAATCCCGCGGTGATCAACTATCTTGAAGCCGAAAACGCCTACCTGCAAGCCCGTTTGGTTCACACAACAAAATTGCAGGAAGAACTTTTCGAAGAAATGAAAGGCCGGATAAAGCAAGACGAAGAATCGGCGCCGTTTTTCAGAAACGCTTATTATTATTATGTCAGATACGAAACCGGAGCCGAATACCCCATTTATTGCCGCAAACAGGGTTCGCTTGAGGCTGCTGAAGAAGTCATGCTCAATGTAAACGAACTGGCTGAAAGTCAACCTTACTTCAATGTGGGCGGCTATGATGTGAGCCCCGATAACCGCCTGCTGGCCTTTACAGTTGATACAATCGGGCGCAGGCAATATACCATCAAACTGAAAGACCTGGAAACCGGCATGATCACTGCTACAGGCACTCAGTTTGCAGGTGGCGATGTAAGCTGGGCCAGCGACAACGAAACTGTGTTTTTCACGTCAATTGATCCGGTTACCCTGCGTTACAACCGCATAAACCGCTACAACATTAATGGCGGCAAAGCACCCGAAGAGGTTTATTACGAGGAAGATGAAACGTTCTATTATATCGGTGTGAACCGCAGTAAGGACAACCGCTACCTAATGATTACGGCATACAGCACCCTGAGCAACGAAACATGGTTGCTCGAAGCCGGCAATCCCACCGGAAAATTCCGGGTGTTTCAGCCACGCGAAAAAAATCTGCTTTACGATGTCTGGCCTCATCACGGGAGGTTTTTTGTGCGAACCAACTGGAATGCACAAAACTTCCGTCTGATGGAAACGCCTGCAAATGCCACCCATAAAAAAAACTGGAAAGAAGTTGTGCCCCACCGCCCCGATGTGCTTTTCGAAAATATGGAAGTTTTTGATGATTATCTTGTTTTGCAGGGTCGTAAGCAAGGCCTCAATCGCCTGCGCATCATGCACCTGTCTTCCGGAGATGTTCATAATCTTGAATTTCCTGAAGAAGCCTACACAGCCAGTATAGGCATCAATGCCGAGATGAGCACGGATGTTGTCAGGTTTAATTATACCTCTCCCACCACTCCCAACAGCACTTACGATTATAACATGGCCACCCGCCGGCGCGATCTGATAAAACGTCAGGAAATTCCAGGTGGTTTCGATCCGGAACTTTACGAAACCAGGCGTTTGTATGCTACTGCCCGCGATGGGGTGCAGGTTCCCCTCACACTGCTGTACCGCAAAAACACCCCGCAAAACGGGCAAAACGCCTTGCTGCTTTATGCTTACGGTTCTTATGGTTCGAGCATCAATCCGCGTTTTAACGCCAATATTTTCAGCCTTGTTGACCGCGGCTTTGTTTATGCCTTGGCCCACGTGCGCGGAGGGCAGGAGCTGGGCAGGCAATGGTACGAAGACGGCAAACTGCTTAAAAAATGGAACACTTTCAACGATTTTATTGATTGCGCTGAATTCCTGGTTGCTGAAAAATACACGAATCCCGGCCTGCTTTTTGCCGGTGGCGGCAGCGCCGGCGGTTTGCTGATGGGCGTCATCATCAACGAGCGGCCTGAGTTGTTCAGGGGCGTGATTGCTTCAGTCCCGTTTGTTGACGTGGTAACCACCATGCTCGACGAAACCATCCCGCTCACCACCGCCGAATACGATGAATGGGGCAATCCGAACAACCGTGAGTATTATGATTACATGCTGTCATACTCTCCTTATGATAATGTTGTGAACCAAGCTTATCCTAACCTGCTGGTAACTTCAGGACTGCATGATTCGCAGGTGCAATACTGGGAACCGACAAAATGGGTGGCCAAACTGCGCAAACACAACACCGGCGACGGGATCATTCTGCTTCATACCAACATGAAGGCCGGGCATGGCGGCGCTTCCGGCAGGTTCAGGAGGCTGCGCGAAACGGCACTTGAATATGCATTTTTACTTGACCTTGCATTTGATTCGACCCCATTTAGCGAATAAAGCAATGAATCTCTGGTTGATGCCAGATTATTCTTTTATAGTTCTAAATGATCAAAAAGCTAAGCATTTCTTTACTTCCTGACCCTGCCCAGGATGATGTTAACCGTACCAACCACATCGAGCACATCAATCAATCCATCGCTGTTTACATCTGCATTATCAAAACAAAATGGATGCACATTGCCTGTCATGATATAATTTACTATTGTAACAGCATCAAGGATATTTACAATACCATCGCAATTGGCATCTCCAGGCAGGATTCCTAATGGTTCGCCAAGGAATGTAACCTCAAGCAAACGCCAGTTGCCGCCGCCGGAATATGGATTGCCTCCGGTTCCGGGAGTGCGCGCACGGTGGTAGGCAGTGTTTGCTGCAAAAGTTGAGTCGGGAACTTCAGGATTGAAGGCCACCGGTGAGAAAACAGAAACGATACGAACGCCAAAACCGGCATTATTGGCGGTTCCGGAAACTGATGAAAAATCGAAATTAAACGGATAAACCACATCGTGAGGGGTCAGATTACCATTGTTATTGTCGAGTACCTGCCAGTTAGCGCCGCCATCGGTGGTGTAATGAATTTCGGCCCAGCGGCTCATGGTGCCGGATGAGCGGTGGCCGAAATCAAGAACAATGTTCTGGTAGCCATCGGTGCTCACCATAAACTGGGCGCCGGCCGTTCCTGAGCCATCATACTGTTCAGGGAAGTTGGTGATTCGCCAGCCGCTGCCAATAGAGGCCGAGTGCTGGGTAACCCCGCCTATCAAACTAGCAACACCTTCGCCAATGACTGGTTCTGTTGTATCGTCGAAAGTCCATTTGGCGATGATATTTTCAAGCGGATAAACCACTTCAAAAGGTTCGGAGATGGCAGGCTCCAGAACCATACCTGAAGTGGCTGCAACTGTAAGTACCACGCCGTTTTCGGCGACGTCGTAAGTCAGATCGCTAAAACTAAGCGTATGCTCACCGGCAGGAATCACCTGAGCCAGCGTACCGTTCAGACTACCGGTTCCCGAAGTAACAGAAATGCTCACCTCTGTGTCAATCTCAATCGCCGTAGGTTCGTTGTTTATGTTCTGGGTTTGAACCGTAAGATAAAAAGGAACATTCAGCTCAGGAATGTTCCCTCCGTTAAAATCAACGATTGTAAGTTTTTCCGCGCCACCCGGCATAATCGCTTCTCCGGCAAAGGTAACCTCAAGCAAACGCCAGTTGCCATCGCCGGAATAAGGATTGCCTCCGGTTCCGGGGGTGCGCGCACGATGGTAGGCCGTGTTTGCCGCAAAGGTTGAGTCTGGAGCTTCGGGATTGAAGGCCACAGGCGAGAAAATGGAAACAATGCGCACGCCAAACAACGGATTGTCGCTGGCGGCGGCAACTGATGAGAAATCAAAACTAAACGGATAAACCACATCATGGGGAGTGAGGTCGCCGTTGTTGTTTGCAAGAACCTGCCAGTTAGCACCGCCATCGGTGGTGTAATGAATTTCGGCCCAGCGGCTCATGGTGCCCGAAGACCGGTGTCCGAAGTCAAGAACGATATTCTGGTAGCCTTCGGTGCTTACAATAAACTGAGCGCCGGCGGTTCCTGAGCCAACATATTGCTCAGGAAAATCTGTAATTCGCCAGCCGTTACTCATAGTGGCTGAGTGCTGGGTAACGCCTCCGATCAGGCTGGCTGTGCCCTCGCCTGTTGAGGGTTCAATGGTGTCATCGAAGGTCCATTGTGTGATAATGGCCGGTTGAGCTGATGTGTGGCCGATAAATAAGAACAAGGCCATGACAACCATCGGGAAAATCAGGTTAATTTTGGTTTTCATAATTTTAATAATTTTGGTTTAAAATATGTTTCTTTGAGTTTGTGCTTTTAAATGATTTTAAAGTCCCCACGGGTCAAAATTGTTTACGAATTAACTTTGAGCATTTGCAAAGGTAATAAAAATGTTTAACATCATTTTTGTTCAATCAATTAAATCTGAGCCATCATGGCCATTTTACATCGTAGAGAAAGCCTGTTGTATTTCCCGATCCTTCTTCGGTAATAAAAATACGTCCGTCGCCGGTAAATGAGATTGCCTCAATCTGCCCCATTGATGTTGTAAAATAATTCTCAGTCATGATTCCCTCGAAAAACCGGTTGCCGGGGTAATTTACAAAGGACACAATTTTGGTTCGCGTAAGCAGAACCAGTTCACCTGTCTGGCGATGAATATCAGCGGCTGTAACCCTTGCTTCATGATTGGTTTCGCCCAGAAATACCGAGTCAACCAGCAGCGCTGTGTGTGTGCCCGGATGCGCCGGCATTTTGTACATTTTGCAAAATCCTGTTTGAGGGTTGCTCCGGTTTTTGGTGAACAGAAAAAGTGAATCACTTTTCCACACGATTGCTTCAATGTCGAAATTCCGGTTTGAGGGCGGTGGTGGAAACTGGGTCTGATCTTCAAAAACAAAATTGATTATCTCCGCTGTAACCTGGTCCCCGGTAATGGTTTCCGGATCGGGGATGCGATAAATTTTCAGGTCGGTGCGGTCGTTGCTGTTGTTGCCGGCATCGTTGATATAAACGCGGTTCAGGTCATCCACAGCCAGGTCTTCCCAGTCAACATTGGTGGCATTGGAGATTAACAGCGTGCGAAGCAAGGTGCCGGTGGTATCAAACAAAAACAATTCATTTGTGTAGCCTGAGTCATTATGCGACCAGATGCGGTTTGGACTGCTCACATAAATTCCTGAACTCTCGATCAGCACTGAAGGCAATTGAACCACAGGGCGGGCAAAAATATTATTCACGCTTCTGTAAGTTGCAGCTTTGATGCTAACGCCGGGTTCAGCCAGGGAGTAGGTTACATGATTAAAGATCAGGCTGCTGTTTCCGGTGGCCATTGTGCTCAGAAGCGTTCCTCCCAGTTCGCCGCTACCGCTTGCTTTGGTCAGAAGAATCTGAGTGTCAGAAATTACGTTTGCAGGGTTATCATCTGCATCCAGCGCCTTCACAGTAACGCTGAAGGGCGCATTCAGGATTGGCGGCACACCATTGTTGATTGAAGTTACGGCCAGCTTTACCGGCAATCCGGACGTATCAGGGATTCCTGTAAAAGTAACGTTAAGCAATCTCCAGTTTCCTTCGCCACTATAAGCGTTGCCGCCGGTTCCGGGGGTGCGGGCACGATGATAGGCAGTGTTGGCTTCAAATGTTGAATCCGGCACTTCAGGATTGAAAGGCGCCGGCGAGAAAATGGAAACGATCCTTACGCCAAATATTGGATTATTGGCAGCGCCTGAATTTTCCGGGAAACCGAAACTGAAATCATACACCTGGTCATGAGGTGTAAGCCCTCCACCATTGTTGCTGAGTGTTTGCCACGTTGTTCCGCCATCGGTGGTGTATTGAATTTCAGCCCAGCGGCTCATGGTGCCGGATGAGCGGTGGCCAAAACTCAGTTCAATTTCAACGTATCCTGTTGTGGGAACCATAAACACAGCGCCGGCAGTTCCGGAAGCTGTAAACTGCTGCGGGAAATCAGTGATTCGCCAGCCACTGCTGAGGGTTGCTGAATGTTGGGTAACTCCCCCGATCAAACCGGCTGTACCGTTGCCCGTTATTGGATCAGTGGTATTATCAAATGTCCATCTCGCTAAGATTTCCTGCCCGGATGAACGAGGCATGATTAAAACGATCAATAACAAACAGCCAGTGATCTTTTTCAGTTTGGTATGCAGATGTTTCGTCATTTTCTGATCGTATTTTTAAACCGACTGTATTTTGTTAAGTTGGCGCTTATTTAATTAGAAACCGAAGACTCCGTCGGGTGTGATGCCCAGGAAACGGAACCAGGTCTCGCCTGCCAGGATATTAAGCACCCAGCCAATAGCCATCAAAGTAAATCCAAACCTGAAAGCATCGGTAAGGCTGTACTGATCAGTTTCATAAAGCAAAGCGGCCGGTTTGCTGTTGAACGGCAGCACATACACGTGCTCAATCATGAAAGCAACCGGCAGCGCCAGGCTCACAACATCATAACCAAACCTGTTTGCTACCCCTATGGCGATGGGAACAAAAATCATGGTGCGCATGGTTTTGGATTGAAAAATAAGGGCGCTGAAAACCATTACACCCGTAAGTAGGAGGTACAGTTTCCAAAAAGCGGTTTCGTCGCCAATGCCGATGCTGTCGAAAAAGGCATTTACGCTAATGGATGGCAGATCGGTAATTCCAAGCCCGGCACCCAAAGTGTATGCCCCGGCCGAGAAGAGCAGCAGGTGCCAGGGTATATCCACATCATTCCATTTTATAATTCCGATTTTTGGCAGTAAGGCAACAATGGCACCCACAAAAGCCACAGCCGTGGCACTGATGCCGTGCAGTTTGTCGGTAGCCCAGAAACCAAGGATAAGTACGAAAATTACGATGGCTTTAATTTCCTGGGAATCTATCTTCCCGAGCTTTTCGTATTCTTCCTTCAGGCGCTGCATTCCACCTTTAATCTGTGGCAGTCTTTCTTCGGGCGAAAGCGGGAAAAATACTTTCATAGCCAGGATGTAGCCTATCAGCATTAAGCCAACCATGATGGGCAGCATGGCGAACATCCAGTCAGCAAAATATACAAACCCGCCAGTTGCCCCGCCAATCAGCGCTGCTGCCAGCAAATTGGCCCCTGAGCCGGTAACAAAAGCGCCTGCGCCTAAATTGATATTGAGCAGGTTTTGCAACACGATACTCCTGCCGAAATTTTTATGGCCTTGCCCCTGCCGTGCGCCGTAAATGGCCGCAATCACCATGAAAATTGGCAACAGTATGGCCGCTTTGGCGGTGGTGGCCGAAATAAAAGCTGAAAGGATCAGGTTGATGACTATGAAGCTTAGAAAAATGGTTCCGGCATTTTTACCAAACCTGAGTATGAACCACAAGGCAAAACGCTTGGCCACCCCAGTTTCGACCAGCATACTCGCCAGCACAAACGACATAATGTTGAGCCACATCACCGGATGGCCTAATTGCGCATAAGCCTCGCGTTCAGGCAATACACCGGACAAAACCAGCGAAATAATCAGAATAAGTGACGTTTGATAGTTGGGTATGGCCTGGGTCATCCATAAAATAATGGTGGCCAGAAAAATTGCCAGCATGTAGGCATTGCTGCGGGAAAAAGCTTCGGCGCCAATGCGCTGAAATTCTTTGAGCGCCCGCTCAGAAACAATATTTTCAGCTTCAATATTTTGCAAAAACGGAAGTTCGATAAAAAAAGCGAAAAGAATAAACGCAAAAATGGCCAGCGGTACTCCTGCAATCGCCAGCCATTTTTCAAAATCTGATTTATCTCGCTTCGGAAGCCGCTCAATGCGGTAGTTGTGCATATCCAGCGGATCGAAATGATTGTTGTTTTCATTGTTAACTACATCCTTATCAGCCATGTTTTTACAGTATTTTACGATTCACTAAAATACTAAAGCGGACAATGGTCTCACCACCCTGTCCTTTGCTTTTTTTACCATTTGGTGAATGGATTCTTCATCAGCATGGAGTTGAAGTACTTCACATCTCCGGTTACCTCTTCGCCCAGCCAGCCTGGTTTTTCAAATTCCTCATCTTCTGAACCCAACTCCACTTCTGCCACTACCAACCCCTGGTTCTCGCCATAAAATTCATCCACTTCAAAAGTATGATTTCCTGCTTTAACGAGATAACGGGTTTTGTCAATCACGCCCGGTTCGCAAATTTTGAGCAGTTCTTCTACTTCCTGAACCGGAATTTCTTTTTCCCATTCGTATCGGCTGGCGCCGGAAGCGCTGCCAATGCCTTTAATAGTGATAAAACCTTTGTCGCCCTTGATGCGAACCCTGACGGTACGTTCCGGAACCGATGAGAGGTAACCCTGGGTGATACGGGTTTGTTTGCTTGCGAAAGGCTTGAACTCGCCTTTTACCAAAAATTTGCGTTCTATTTCCTGTGCCATTTTCATGTGTGTTTATTGAGTTTATTTTGTTTATAAAGTTTATGGGGTTTAGAAGTTTAGAAGTTTAGAGGGTTTATGGGGTTTATGAGGTAGAGTGTGTGGGCTTACTTCTGTTTATCTTTTGTGGAACTGTGAAGTG
>Ga0129302_1002307_pt1 | contig 13715 bp, 9 predicted proteins | sample BlaSprsedimmetaG_FD_94476 | JGI IMG/M metagenome (GOLD analysis project Ga0129302, IMG submission 94476) | Hot spring sediment bacterial and archeal communities from California, USA to study Microbial Dark Matter (Phase II) - Blank Spring... | ecosystem: Environmental > Aquatic > Thermal springs... | reverse complement strand
TATAGGTATAATATAATATTGTGTGGCTTTGCCGCGCGCAAGAACGAGCGAAGCGAGTTCATATTATTACCTCGGGGCTTTGCTCCGAGGGCGTATATTGAAAAGAAGATTTTGAGAAAATTGTTTTGGTATCTGGCGACGGAGATTATAAAATGCTTGTGGATTTTTTGATTGAAGAAAATAGGTTCGCTATGCTATTGTTTCCAAACAAAAATTTTGCTTCTTCTTTGTATAAAAAAATTAAATCAAATCATAAGTCTTTTTTGGAAGATAATGATATTAAAAAGAAAGTTTCTTAATTAAAAATATAGTCCCCCTTCGGCAAGCTCATGACAAGTCAAGCGACGCAAGTTACATACTTTACATACATTAACTCTACGTCGCTAAAAAAATAATTTTATCAAAAGGAAAAGGCCCTTAGGTATTTAACCGTTCGGGTCCTTTTTCGTCTTAATACTTACATTTTTACAGATTTATAAAAAGAGTTAAGCAGATACGGTAATGTGTACACTCTTTTGGCACTTTTTACCAACATTATACAAAATTAAAAGTCCTAATAGCATTATCAACCAAGGCCTTTAAAACTTCCTTTTTCGGCTCAGGGCGCAAATAAGCTATTCTTTCAGCTACTAGGCGAACATTCAAGGGTTCATTTCTTTTATTACGATATGGTTCAGGAGAGACATAGGGACAATCGGTTTCTGACATTATTCTATCCAGAGGACAATTTTTAATAATCTCATCATATTGTGAAGTAAAAGTAATAACTCCGGTAAATGATAAAGTATGGCCTAAATCAAGAAAAGTGCGAGCTATTAGCCAATCACCGGAGAAAAAATGGACATTAACTTTTAAACCTTTGAAATCTTTTAAAATTGCCAAGGCATCATCAAAAGCTTCTCGAATATGAAGCATTATCGGTAATTTGTTTTCCTGAGCTAATTCCAACTGCTCAATGAATATTTTTCTTTGCTCTTTTTTGTCTTCGTCGTTTTTTAGGTGAAAATAATCCAAACCACATTCACCAATAGACACTACTTTTTTACTTTTTGCTAAGTGGCGATAATAATCAATATCAAAATCATTAGGATTCTCTTCTTGAGATTTATTAACTTCATCTTCGTCTTCATCATCAGTAGAAGAAGAACAGGAATGTATTGGATGGTGACCAATAGAGGCATAAACTCCTTGGGGATATTTTTCAGCTAAAAATACAGCTCGCCAAGAGGTGGCTTTTTGACTACCAACATTTATTAGCCAAACATTTTCATCTAAAGTTTTTTTAATTATTTCTTCAGCCTCATTATTAAAAACGGCGAAATTGACATGAGCGTGAATGTCTATAAATTCTGGTATCATAACTATTTTCTAAGAAATAATGGTTGCTCGGGAAATTTATTCTCCCTGACTAAAGATATTATTCTACTAGCCGTCTTGGGCATAAATGGTTCCAACATTTTACCGATGATGGCTAAATCTTTAACTAAATCTATCAATATTTTTTCTCCTTCAGCTGGGGAAATTTTTATTAATTCAAATGGCTTTCTGACACTAATGGTCTCATCCATTGAACCAATCTTTTGCCAAATGAAATTAATAGCTTCGTTAAGATTATAATTATTCATAAAATTATGATATTCCTCCGGACAATTAATTTCATAAAAAGGTGTTTGATTTAGATATTGGGATGATAACTTCATTATCCGACTGACTAAATTGCCTAAACCATTAGCTAGGTGAGCGTTATAAATTTCTTTAAATCTGGCATCAGAATAATCGCTATCATCAAAAAGATTTATATGACGAGTTAAATAATAGCGCAAAGCATCAGTTCCATATTCGTCAATCAAAGTAAAAGGTGAAATAACATTTCCTAAACTTTTACTCATTTTTTTTCCATCAGCGGTAATAAAACCATTGATGATTATTTTCTTTGAATTAGATAAACCGGCAGCTAAGAGCATGGCTTGCCACATAGCTGATTGTTGACGAAGATTATCTTTACCACAATACTGAATAACCGGCCAATATTTTTTAAATTTTTCCATATCTTCCGGCCAGCCAATAGCGGTTAAATAATTGACCAAAGCATCAAACCAAACATAGATAACTTGTTTTTTATCACCAGGCACTTCTATCCCCCAGGGCATTTTATCTTTCAATCGAGAGATACTGAAATCACTCAAACCACTAGAAACAAAATTATAAATTTCTTTCAGGCGATAATCAGGTAAAATAAATTCAGGATTTTTTTTATAAAGCTCAAGTAATTTATCTTGAAAAGAGCTAAAACGAAAAAAATAATTTTCTTCCTCAATAATTTCCAATTGCTGACCCGGGTGAAGAGGACATTCACCAGCAATCAATTCAGAATCAGTTTTTTCTAATTCACAACCAATACAATACTTGGCCTTGTATTTCTTTTTATAAATATAACCATTATCTTTACAAATTTTCCAAAAATGTTGAGCGGCTTTAATATGTTTTTTATCAGTGGTTCTAATAAAGTTTATTTCCGGCCAAATGTCTAGTTTTTCTATTAAATCACTAAAAATTTTTGATTTTTTATCAGCATATTCTTGAGGACTAATATTTTGTTCTGTGGCTTTTTGTAGTATTTTCAAACCATGCTCGTCAGTACCGGTATTAAAAAAAACATCCTCACCTAAAGACAAATGATAACGAGCAATAATATCAGCCCTAACCACTTCTAAAGCAAAACCGACATGAGGTTCGTTATTGATATAGGGTAAGGTGGTGGTGATATAGAAACTCTTAGCCATTTTATTTTTCAGATTTTGAAGATATCTTTTTAAGCCAAGCTAATTTTTGTTCTCCATAATCATTAGCCAATTCTAACAAGACGGTAGCTACTGGTACTGCTAAAATTATTCCCAAAAAACCAGCCAGCTTCCAGCCGATTATTAATGACAAAATGGCAATGATTGGGTGAACGCCAACTACTTTCTTAACAGCTATCGGATAAATGAGATGATTTTCAAACTGTTGAATAATTACATATAAAGCAATAACCGCTAAAGCTAATGGGAAGCCACTAGTCAAAGCTATGAAAAAAGCCGGCACAGCTGATAATATTGGGCCGAAGATGGGAATAAGTTCAAAAATGGCGGCAATGATAGCTAAAGTTAGAGCATAACGAACACCAAGAATTGTTAACCCCAGAAAAACTAAAACCCCAACAATTAGACTCAAAATCAACTGCCCCTTCATCCATAAACCAATTTTCTTTTGAGCTCGACGCCAAAGAGAAAGAATATATTCTTCATATTTAAGCGGAGTAGTTAGCCGTAAGAAATTTTCTATCCCCTTTTCTTGAACCGCTAGATAAAAAGACAGAACTAAAATCAAGACAAAATTAAAAATTCCTCCAAAAAACATAGCTGTAGTTAAGAAAGCTCCACCGGCTAAAACTTCCAATTCTTTTTTCAAACCTTCAAACAAATTTTCCAAAGGAAAATCTATTCCTAAAGTTCCTGTTAATGAAGCCCAAGACTCCTCTGCTAGACCAAAGAAATCAAAAGATTCTAATTTTTCAGGAGCAGTCTTGGAAAGGTCAAACATCTCAGTCAAAAGAGGAGGAATTAAAAAGTATAAACTACCGATAATAATACTGAAAAATAAAACATAAATAAAAAGAACAGCCAAAACTCTCGGCACCCTTTTCTTGGCAAACCATTTAGTGGTCGGTTCAACCGCTGAAGCTATGACTACTGAAGTCAAAATAATCAAAAAGACATCAAAAAGAAAAACGAAAAGAACTAAGCCCAAAACCAAAACCATCGCTTTAAGAATTGTGCCAGTTGAAATATTTATAGATAAAGTATTATCTTTCATTATTCTAAATTTACTATATTAAGTGGTAATTTACAACCACCATGATTTAACCTAGAATTTTGGTAGCTAATTTTTCTATCTTATCAAGTTTTAATTTTTCGCCAACAACCGATAAACTCAAATTACTAGCTGAAAAAATATCTTCAGCCAAAACTCTAATTTGTTCAGCGGTTACACTTTCTAGGGCATTTAAATAATCTTCAGGTGATACTAAAGGCAAACCAGCTGATAAGCGAGAAGTAAAAAATGAAGCCAAACCAGCCGGTGTTTCTAAACTCAAAAGAATTCTACCTTTTAAGCTATTTTTAACTTTGAAAAGCTCTTGAGATGAAATAGGTCTTTCTTTTATTTTAGTAACTTCTTCAAAGACAGCCTCTAAAGAATTGAGAAAAGAATCCTTTCTTAAACCAGCACCAATCATAAATAATCCCCTATTAGCCAAAGCATAATGTCTAGCAAAACAATAATAAGCCACCCCTAACTCTTCTCTTAATTTAATAAATAATCTGGAACTCATTCCGCCACCTAAAATAGCAGATAAAATAACTGCTTGAGGTAGTTGAGAAGCTGAATAAGAAAAGCCCGGGAAAGAGGACATAAAATGATTTTGGTCAGTTTTTTTATTAATAGTTTCTAGGCGAAGACCGGGTCGTCGTTTAAGACTTGATAAGGATGGTAATTTTTTGCCTTTAGCAAAATCAGTAGTTTCTTTTTCTAAAATAGCTAAAATTTTTGAAGAGTCAAAACGACCAGCTATTATGACGGCACTATTAGCGATAGAGTAATTCTTATGATAAAAATTTCTTAAATCTCTTATTTTCATATTTTGGATTGTTTCTTCCTCCCCGACAACACTCCAACCAGCAGAAATTGATTGACCATAAGTTAAGGGCCAGATAAGCTCTTCAGCCAAATCAGGAGGAAAATCTTTATACATTCTTAATTCTTCCAAAATAACTCCCCTTTCTCTTTCTAAATCAGCCGACGTTAAATTGGGACGACCATACATATCAGCTAAAATGGAAACTATCTTAGGCAAAGCCGAAGGAGAGGAAGAAGCATAATAGACCGTATTTTGTCGACTAGTATAAGCATTGTATTCGGCACCTAAAGAGTCTAGGGCGACTGAGATATCAAGTGGGCCGGGATAATTTTTAGACCCCTTAAAACACATATGCTCCAAAAAATGAGCGGCACCTTTAATTTTTTTACTTTCCCTTTCTGAGCCGGAACGAGCGATAAAAAATAAAGAGGCGGTCCGTGATTGTCGGCCGGCCGGTAATAATAAAACCGGCAGACCATTTTTTAATTTTATCACCTCAAAAGATGTTCTAGACATAGAGATTATAAACTATTGAACAACTTCAGCCCATTTGGGGTCAAAACCGGATTCAGCTATTAAATTGGTATCTAAATTACGTAATGAGCCGGTTAAATTACTTTCTGTGAAAGTGTCAAAACCTCCATATGATAAACGAGAAATAAGATTAGGTGCCCGTCCAATATCAGCCACGGTTGGTCTCAAAGAAACTTGGAAAAAAGCTTCCCTAGTGGGACGGTCAAAACCGGTGCCGGCTGGTAAATCACTAACTCTCCAAATAATTTCTCCAGTATTAGCATTATAACTAATATTTTCATTTTCCGGAGAAATATTACTTAACCAAGAGACATAAGGAGGTAGGAAGCCCCTAACTTCAACATCGCGAAGATCATTGGAAGAATTGATTAATGACCAGCCAATAGTATAGGTGGTTTCTCTATCTACCCTAGGAGGTAAAGGTCCATAATTAATGAAAGGACCTTGAGTGTAGAAAGCTCTAGCCGTGGCACGAAAATCAGAATGAATTTTAACAACTCTTTGAATATCAATCCTAGTCTCTTCGTCGGGGAAACCTTCAGCTATTCTTTTACTAATAACGGCCAGATTAATACCGATGGTTGGATTATAAAAAGGTGAACGTCCGAGAGCTGTTAAAGAAGACAAATTAAATCTCAAACTAACTCTCTCTCGAACTCCGGGTGACATTACATTAAGAGCCGGAAATGTTCTCTTATCCCAAAAGGCAGTTCTCTCGCTGGCCCGATAAAATCCATTTGTTACTCTAAAAGATAAATCATCTATCGGCTGACCGGCAAAAGACAATTCCAAACGATTATCTAATAAATTTTCTTGAAGATTATTGACTAAATCTATATTTATAACTACTTCCGAACCGGGAGCCACCACTACTTCAGGTAAAGAGCTGTTGTTTATAATTATATTAGCACCCAAAAAAGAACGACTTATGGAAGTTAGAGAAAAAATTTCACCTAGAATAGTCTGCAAATCATTCCGACCTTCAGATAAACCGATTCTGAACTGAAAAGGTTTTATTTCTTCTTCTTGGCCAGAAATCGTTCCAAATATCTTTATCCTCCTTTCAGCGCCAGTAGGTAAATCTCCCAAACGCCAAAAATTATCACCAATGACCGGTGGCGGTTCGGAACGACTAAAGACAAAACCACGGGGATAACTAACCTCGAATACTACTCCCTGAAGAGGTAAAGCGGCATTAGAAACAGCTCTCGCTTCTATTACAATATCCTGTCCGGAAATAACTTCGGGAATTAAGTCAACAAAAATACTTACCGGTGGAGTACTAATAACTAATTTATGAGAACTTCTTTTAGCAAAGGGGGTATTACTACCGGCTACCCGATATTCCATAATCGCCGAAAAATCTTTTTCTTCATTTTCTTGGCCAAAAAGAACCACCGCGATGGTTAAATTACGCATCTCGCCAGGTTCTATGGTACCCAATTCTTCTCGCCAAGTGGTTAAAGGAAAAGAAAGATCATCCGGTGAGCGACTATTTTCAGGTAAAGAAAGGATTAAAACAGCTTCATTTAAAGCTATATTATTACGATTAACAATAGTTAAACGAATAGATACACGGTCCCCAGCTTTAACTAAAGATGGAGTCTGAAAATCTATATCAATATTGCGATTGGAAACAATATTATAATCTCGTGAAAAAGCCCAAAAAGCAAAGACAGCCACTCCGATAAAAAAAATGAGAGATAAAATAAAAATCCCGCCCAAAAAAATGTTAAAGCTAAATATTTTCTTCTTACGACGAGGCGCTTCTTGTTGCCACTTTTCAGGAACTTTTTTCTTTAGAGGTGATAAATCTGAAGGAGGAGTAATACCCTTTTCTTTTTTTTCTTGAAAGAGTTTTTTCTCTAATTCTGTTATTTTACTATATTCATTATGATCAGAAGACATATTGGTATTATAAAGCCTATTGAAATCCAAAACAAGCTTAACTAAATCATTCTATTTGATAAGTTTAAGGTTTTGAATCAGAAAAAATATAATATAAATTTATATTTTCTATAAATTAGTCAAATTAATTGATTCATTTATTTCCCTGATAAAAGCTTGACGTTTATTTTTTTCAATTGATATAGCTTTAGTTTGCCAATCATCAACCGCCAAAAATTCTTGGCAAAATTTTGGTAGGGGCCGATAACCTAAATGAGATAAAAGGCGCAAATTGAAAACAATCTCTAAAGATTTTATTTGGTCAATAGTTAATTCCCGATTAGCTAAAATAAATAGGCAAGCAATTAAATCATCATAAAGAGAAGAATATTTATCTCTCTGGCCCAATAACCTATTTATCAAAGATGACCAATTGGCGACTAAAAAACGACGAGAAATGGAAAAAAGAAAAGGTGAATTCTGGCTAATTGTTTCTACTCCAACCAAACGCCAATAGTCAGCTTTGGTTGATATTAAAGAAAAATTAGCTAAAGAATATAAATTGAGATGATACCTTAGTTTTGATTTTAAGACTCTAATTCCTTTAGCCTCTACCCACAATAGACCCAATTCTCTAGTTAAAACCAAAAGTCGTAAATCAATCTCATTCCAGTATTCTCTTTTTAATATAAAGCCCTCTGTTTGATAGATAAAATGAGACATTTATTTTTAAACTTTTTTTAAATTAATGGCGACTTTTTTATCATCTATAATAATCTTTTCTACCTCGTGAGGAGAATCAGTAAAAGATTGAATAGATATATCTCTTAAAGAAGCTTGCCGTTTTAAATCATCAATTGATTTTTCCAAAAATTTTCCAAAATCAGAATTGCAATAAATTTTCAAATCAGCTTTATCATTAGGTGAAAAACCATTTTTCTTTCTCAAATTCTGAACCTGGCGGATAAATTCTCTTAATTGACCAGCTAATAATAATTCAGGAGTCAGATTACTATCTAATTCTAAATAGCTATCTTCTTTATCGGCTACAAAAGTAATTTCATTAACATTTATTTCTTGGCTAATTATTTGTTTCAATTCTTCTTGTTTAGAAATTTTTTCATCTCCGATGAATAAAGTTTTCAAAGGTTGACGAACTTTAAGGCCCAACTGGGAACGTTTTTCAAGAGCTAAAGAACAAATCTTTCTGGCAATTTCCATATTTTCTAAAATTTCTTTATCAAATGACTCAATTTCCGGCCAAGAAGTCAAATGAATACTCTCGGGTTCATCATTAGAACGAATTTGTTGATATATTCTTTCGGCCATAAAGGGAGCAAAGGGCGCTAAAATAGTAGCCGAATGATGAAGAGCTTTTTTAAGAGCTGCGGAGGCATTTTTTCTTTCCTTAATATCTTCATCTTTAAAACGAGAGCGTGAGCGACGCAAGTACCAAGTAGAAAAATCATCAACTAAGCCATCTAGCAATTTGGTAGCTTTATCAATTTCATAAGCTTCCAGTAATTTTTCAATTTCTAAAGTAAGACAATCTAAGCGAGCCTTCATCCAATGATCCAATATATTATCATCTTTAAACTCAGCTTGAACATCCTTATCAGCATAAGTCTCATAAAAAATTAAAATATTATCTAAGCGAGAAATAATTCGACGAGAAACTTCCATTAGGCCCTTAGTAGAAAAACTAAAATCTTCACCTCTAACTACTGGTGAAGATAAAAGATAAATTCTTAAAGCATCAGCCCCATAATCATTAACTATATCACTAATATCAGGATAATTTTTTAATCGTTTGCTCATCTTTTGACCGTCTTCTGCCAAAACTATTCCATTAACTATTACATTTTTGTAAGCCGGGCGGTCAAATAAAGCTGTTGAAATAACCAAAAGTGAGTAAAACCAACCTCTCGTTTGGTCAAGACCTTCAGCAATGAAATCAGCCGGTAAACCAATTCCTTTATCAGGTTGAAAATCTTCCTCAGTCTTAAAGGGATAATGTCTTTGCCCATAAGGCATAGCTCCTGATTCAAACCAACAATCAAAAACATCTTCTATTCTTTTCAATTTTCCACCACAAGAGCAATCAAGTTGAGCTTGGTCTATAAAGGGTCGATGTAAATCTATCTCGCCAAATTCATTTCGGGGCAAAGTTGATAATTTAAGGGGGCGATAATCAGCCGTATCTATAAAATCTTGATGATGATTTTTAATATTAATCATTTGGCGAATAGAAAAACCAGCGCCGGCTGATAATAAAAGCCAAGCCGGAGTCTCATGAGTAACAAAAAGTATTTTTTTATTTTTATATTTTTCTTCCACTTCAAATAATACATCGGACACTCTCTGTAAAACATCTTTCAAGTTTTCTCCGCCCACCGGCGCCCTTTCGAAACGATCTAGATTGCCAGAAAAATGATTTATATAATCATCTACTGATTTTAATTCAAACTGACCAAATTCTATTTCCCGCAAACGTTCATCGGCTATAAGTTTGTCATCTTTTAATCCCAACAAATTAGCCACTAAGGAAGCAGTGTTTTTTGTTCTTAAAAGCGGCGAATAAATTATTAAATCAATATCTAACTTTTTAAGTTCCGCTATTTTATCTTTTACTTGTTGTCGCCCTAACTCTGATAAGTCATGTTGATTATCAAGAGCAGAACTTAAGATATTTTTAACATTTGATTCGGCCTGGCCATGACGCATAACCCAATATTGATTATTAGCTAATGGTAGAGCTTCCTCTAATTCAGTTATTGAACCAAAAACTTTTTTCCCCTGACAAGAATCGCAAACCCAGACGGGAATTGAAGCTCCCCAAAAACGAGAGCGAGAAATAGCCCAGTCTCTAGTATTTTCTAACCATTTACCAAAACGGCCTTCTTTAATATGTGCCGGAACCCAATTTATTTGGGAATTATTTTTTAATAATTTATCTTTAAAGTCAGTAACTTTAACAAACCAAGAATTAGTTCCATAATTGAGAAGCGGTGTATCACAACGCCAACAATGAGGATAAGAGTGAATAATGTTCTCACGCTTAAAAAGTAAATCTTTTTCTTCTAAAAGAGAACAGATTTTTTCATCTATACTTTTAGAATCATTTTTAGTTTTAACCACCAAGCCAGCCAAATCACCCATTTGAGATAAAAAGCGACCATTTTGACCAATATGTTGAATAAGAGGTAAGGAAAATTTCCTAGCTAGCTCCAAATCATCTTCTCCAAAAGCTGGAGCAATATGAACCAGACCGGTTCCCTCTTCTAAAGAGACAAAGTTAGCTGGATATATTTTCCAGGCCTTATCACCATTATCCATATCCTGACGTTGATAATATGAAAAAATCGGTTGATATTCTTTACCAACTAAATTATTACCGGACATTTCTTCAATTATCTTTACTTTTTTGCCAAAAACTTTTTCAATCAAATTTTTAGCTACAATATAAAATTGTCCTTGATGCTCAACTCGACAATAAATAAATTCCGGATTAATAGCCACCGCCACATTGGCCGGTAATGTCCAGGGGGTAGTTGTCCAAATAAGTAAATAAGAATCTTTTTCACCGACCAAAGGTATTTTAACAATCACTGAAATATCTTCAATATCAGCATAACCCTGATTAACTTCAAAATTAGATAAAGTAGTTTCGCACCTGGGGCAAAGATGAAGTGATTTAAAACCTTCATAAATTAATCCTTGGTCAAACAATCTTTTAAAAATCCACCAGATAGTCTCGGTATATTCAGTATCCATAGTTCGATAATCATCCTCCATATCAACCCAACGTCCCATTCTAGGAATTAACTCTTGCCAAACTCCAGCACAACGAAGAACACTAACTGAAGCTTGGCGATTAAATTTATCAAGACCATACTCAATTATATCCCTCTTTGACTCCAAACCGATTTCTTTTTCAGTAATATTTTCAATTGGTAAACCATGACAATCCCAACCCCAACGTCTAGCGACACGATAACCTTTCATAGTTTTAAATCTTGGTATTAAATCTTTGAGCGAAGTCGGCAAAATATGACCATAATGCGGGTCACCGGTAGCAAAAGGCGGACCATCATACATAACAAAGTCACCTTGGGGATTTGATTTGGTTAAACTCTTTTTAAATATTTTATTAACTAACCAAAATTTAAGAATTTCTTCTTCTTGAAGAGCAATTTTGCTCTTTTTTTTATCATCTTTATCCATAGTTATTACATTTTACTGGGAATTCTTATTCCAAGCAAATATAAGCCGTTTTCCATAACTTGAAAAAAGGCCATAGTTAAAGCTAATTTATAACTAGCTGTTGGGTCATCTTTATCAACTATTTTTTCTCGCGAATAAAAATTGTTAAAATTACCGGCCAAATTTAAAAGATAAGAAATTATTATTTGAGGAGAAGAATTCTCTCCAGCTCGCGCCACTTCTTCCGGAAAACGATACAATAATCTTTCTAAGTTTTCTAAAGGCCAATTATCAGGACGAGAAAAAGAACATTCTAAGCCAATCTTTTTAGCTTCATCTAAACAAGACTCGGCTCTTCTGGCTGAATATTGAAGATAGGGACCGGAATCTCCTTCAAAAGAAAGGGATTTATTAAAATCAAAAATTATATCTTTACCGGGCGATTGTTTAAGAACAGCAAAACGTAAAGCACCTAGAGCAATATCTTGAATAGCTTGCTGTTTTTCTTTTTTAGATAATAAACGTTCAGACATTTTTTCTTCTATTATTTTTTCTATATCTTTTAATAAGCTCTTAAAAGCAATAACCGAACCAGTCCGCGATGACATCTTACCGGAAGGTAACTTTAACATTCCATGACCAATATGTTTAGTTCTCTGAGCTAAGTTAGGATAAATTTCTTCCAAAGCTTTTAAAACAACAGCGAAATAATCATTGACTTCATTACCGGTAACAATAAAAGACAAATCATAAGGATAAGATTCGTACTTTATTTCTGCCAAAGCCAAATCTTTGGCTTCATAGGTCGGCAAATTATGGGAATTTATAAAGACCCTGGTGTGGAGATTATATTTTTCGCCGGGGAAAATAATTGCTTGGTCGGAAAAAACAAAAATATCTTTGGCTAAATATTCTTTAACTAATTCCACACCTCGAATGGCAGTTTGGCTTTCAAAAAAACTAAAATCAAATTTAGTATCTAAAATATCATATATTTCAGCAAATTCATCCAAACTCCACTGCCGACCTAAATTATAAATAAATTTAGTTAAAAATTTTTTTTGTCCATAAATTTCTTTATTAATTTCTACTATTTGCTGACGAGCTTTTTCATCTTCACGATATTTTTTATCTCCATAAGCATAACAATCTCCCAAAAATCTGGCTCGACTAGTTTGTTGTCCAAAAAGTTTCTGCCATAATAAAAGATGAAGATTTTGTTTTAGACCATAAATAGCTTTAGCAACATGCAAACCAACATCACCAGAATAACAAAATCTCTTAACTTCAGCTCCGGAAAATTCAAAAATCCTAGCCAAAGATTCGCCAATAAAATTAGTCATCATATGACCAATATGAAATTCTTTAAAAGGATTAGGGTCAGTATATTCTATTGCTATTTTTTTACCTTGATTTGATTTTATTTTTCCAAAATTACGGCTACTTTTTATTATTTTTTCTAAAGAATTAGCAAAGAAATCATCTTTCAAAAAGATATTTATAAAACCAAAACCGGCAATGTCCATTTTAGAAATTTCCGGTATATTTCTTTTCTTTAATTCACTAATTATTTCTACCGCTAAATCTAGAGGATTTTTATTAAGTTTTTTGCCGTAAATTAAAGCGCCATTCAAAGAATAATCACCTAAAGACATATCAGTTGGATGTTCAACTATAAATTTTGGTCCACGAACACCCATCTTTTTTAAAATCTCGGTCGTTTCTAATTTTATCTTTTTTTCTAACATAAAACAGATATTTTAAATTCCGGTTGAACCAAAACCATTAGCTTGGCGAGCAGTCTCTGATAATTCCTCAACCAATTCAATCTCCGGTCGACAGACTGCCTGAATCAAAACTTGAGCTATTTTCTGTCCGGGCTTTATAACTATATCTTTATGACTTAAATTATGAACAATTATAGTATATTCACCCCGATAACCAGAATCGATTACTCCACCGGCCGTCTTTAAACCATTTTTTAAAGCCAAACCACTCTTATCCCAAACCAAAGAGACAAAACCATCGGGAATTTCTATAGCTAAACCAGTTCTGATCGGCGCCCATTTTTTAGCTGGAATTTTAATTTCTTCAATTGAAAAAACATCAAAACCAGCATCGCCCGGTAAAGCATAAACCGGCAATATTGCTTCAGGAACAAGTTTTTTGACTTTTATTCTAATCTTTTGAGACATAATTCTAATTTAGCATAAAAAATCTTCCTTAGGAAGAAGACTTTGTCGCTAATATATGCCCTCGGGGTAAAGTCCCGAGGTAATAAATACGAACTCGCTTCGCTTGTCCTTGCGCCCGGCCGAGCCGTGCGGTATTATACCTATATTAGCTCCTCGGCTCGGAAATGAAAATGTAAAAACATTTTCATTTCACTCGCTCTACGTCGCTAATATATGCC